>Ga0172381_10003712_pt1 | contig 16038 bp, 13 predicted proteins | sample Leawel6488metaG_FD_119754 | JGI IMG/M metagenome (GOLD analysis project Ga0172381, IMG submission 119754) | Leachate microbial communities from a municipal landfill in Southern Ontario, Canada - Leachate well 64-88 metaG | ecosystem: Engineered > Solid waste > Landfill > Unclassified | place...
CGTCGGTAGAGTGCGCTTGTACTCGTCTGATAATGCACGCACAGTCGATATTGCACGACCTGATACAGAAACATATTCGGGCACCGGCCTGCTGTATGAGTGGGTTCCAGTCGGATGGCAGTACGATCCGACCCTGCCTGTCACGATACGCACCATTGATGGATCAGTGTACTATACGGTGGATGGTGGATCAACCGTGACAGTCCTACACCTAGCTCTAGCGAGGAGCACCTGATGGCCGAAGCGACATTCTTTGGTACTGATGCACCTCCTAACCCATCAGCCAATGCTGAATATACGGCTGGCGCTGGCACGACTACAGGAGTGGCTTTCACCGCAGCGGTAAGCAATCTTACGGTTAAGGGCGTGAGAGTATACGGTGTAGGAAATCTTGTGGGCAAAACTGTGAGTCTGCGAGCATATATTCCTGGTGTGGGTTCCGCTGATCTGGCCACAGCTGCACCTAGTGATCAGGGGTCGGTTGTCGTGGTGGGCGGAGTGTGGAACGAGGTCAGGTTCGCGACTCCGATTTCGTGGAACGACACTGTTCGTGCTGTCTTTGCTATGTGGAATACTGATGGTTACTACGTAAATTGTTCTGTAGGCGGTAATGCGGTTCCGTCACCAGGTGGCGAGTTTGTTCTCTCTGCTGGCACTGATGCTGGCAAGGTCCCCCCGACGCGAGCGGTGAAATATTTCTACGATGCGTTAGATGAGGTATATTACAACTACGATTTAGTAGATACATTTGCATTGGATCCCATTGTAGAGGTTGCATCTGTACCGAACCAAGCACCGTTCGCTGTATTGGCTATGGATGTTGCTGCGGCTGGATACTATGCACAGGCTGATTTTTCCAGCTCTTCCGATCCAGAGGATGGTACAACCGGTCTCGTCTATTCAGTAACATGGGGGGACGGGTCGCCTGCCGTAGAAACCACATTGGATTTTGCTGGATATGTCTATAGTCAGTCGGGCATCTATACCGTCACATTGGTTGTGACGGATAAGGACGGGGCAAGCTCAGCTCCAGTCACTCAGGATGTCACCATTAATGATCCTTTGCCGCCTCCGTCGCCGGTGCTTTCGGCCGGCCCCGCGCCACTTACCTACAAGCACGGAGTTGATTCGTGGGGGTTACTTGTGCCCCGGATTGACCGGTACGTTATCAATATAGCCGGACCGTTAACTGTTGGTACGCTTGCTGAGCGGGTGTGGGTACACGGTACGGGTAAGGTCAAGCGAATTACCGCCGTTGCCGAGCAGGGCACTTTCTCTGATGTTGCACAGGTTGGGTTTACGATTGGTGGCGCTGTAATAGATGGGCCACACCCGGTTAACCTTGTTAACCGGGTCGATACAGCCCTAGACGAATATGTGAGCTGGCACTACCTTGGCGTTGACGTTACTTCTGTTACTGGGTCGGTAACCAATCTTGAGGTGACATTCTGGATTGAGGTAACCGGGTGAGCAAGTTGCACCTGGACCCAGAATGGGTTCCGCTGCGATCGCTTGCCTCGAATGTACTTGGCATTTCCGGTGCCTACTACGCACCAGACTGTACACAGGCACAAGCCGACGTGATGATGACACGAATGGCCGAATCTTATACAGCAGAACGCATAGAGGCAACTCTTTCGGATACGTTTGTTTTAGTCGGCTCTACAGATGCTTGTTATGTCAGGACTGGTTACAATCCAGCGGATCCGCTAAGGCCTGGCCAAAGCGCTGCTCCAGGAATGACGGTTGCATCAACGTCGAACAATTCTGCAAATAGGCGTTATGGTTGGTGGGGATTTGTGTGGATGCTCCCTGGTGGATTCTCTGAGCTACCACATGAATGGGGGCATGTTATCGATATGCAATGGGCACGACGGACGGGGTCAAGATTATCAGACGATCCAAGGTTTGCCGATGTTGCTGACCCACTCATTCAGGCGCAGCACGATGCATATGCTGCTGGCGATGATCGCTATGAGTGGGGGGGCTCATTGTTTGTCTACGGCAAGAGTAACAGGTTAGAATTTATTGCCGAGATGTTCAAATGGAGTACATATGGATGGGGTCCTGGGGCATCTCCAAGTAGGGAAGTTACTGCTCGCTCATTCATCATGAGCCTACTTGGTGCGACATCATGGGATCAGACATGTATAGACATGCTTGCATTGGTTGATTCGATAATTCCCGTTCGCCCAACTTATCCAACCCTAACCGTGAGTTGAGCCGAGCTAGGGCAAGGAATCAGTTGCAAGCTACGCGTCCGTCCCTGTAGACTATAGCCATGACACACAAAGAGGTTGAAGAGTATATTCTGAGCATGCCAAATGCTGTGCTGGATTATCCATTCGGTAAAGACGTGGCAGTTTATAAGACAGGCGACCACATGTTTGCGCTTATTGCAGAGGGCAAAGAACCTGTGAGCTTAAGCTTAAAATGCGATCCGCAACTCTCCGAAGTTATACGGGAAAAATATGATACCGTTATGCCCGGATACCACCTGAATAAAAAGCACTGGAACACAATATTGCTCAGCGGTGAGCTACCATGGGAAGAGGTACAAGCACTAGTAAGGCACAGTTACGATTTAGTGGTTGCTGGTCACTAAGATTTAGTTTGGTTGGCCTGAACTTCGTCCAGTAGTAACTTGCCTGCCGAGTAGCTATCGCTCAAAATCTGTTTAAGATCTGTTTTGCTCGCATTGTTGTATGCTTGTTGCACGTCCGACAGGTAAGTTTGCAGCTGGGTGGCCATAATCTTTTCGAACGTAGTATCGTAGGTGCTGCTCGCAAGGGCTGCCGTGAGGGTGGCATCGGTAGCGGTGTCGGCCTTAAGGGCGAGCTCCTTGGCCTTTGGAGTAGCATCGCGGCTTTCTAGGTATGCTAGAAGTTTGTTTTGACTTGTACCGATACTAAGGTCAATGGTAAATGCAAGGCCCTTGGCAGTTTCGCTTGATGCTTGCTGCTCGCCCTGAGCGGCTACGCGCATAATTTCCTGCTGCTCCTGCGCAATGGTCGTGAGGCTTTGTACAGAGCCATTGTTAGGTAAGAGCGATGTAATGATAATGCCGAGGATGATTACGATAACACCAAATCCCGCCATTATAAGAAGGAGTCTTGTGGCTCTGTTCTGTGTGCCACCAATACGCAACTTCTTGGGCTTAACACCTGGTGATACGATAAATTCGTAGGGGTTATGGCCATTATTGGGCGTTGTAGCGGCAGCAGGGTACAGTGGTAGCACTACTCCGTACTGACCGGCAGTATTTTGCTGCGGTGTGACGGGCTGCGGTGACGGCGGGAGCTGACCGTTCATTGGGTCGTTGGGATTCATAGAGTTATCTTAGCGAATTATTGGCTAAACTGCTACTGCTTGTTTGAGCGCTCATGCTTGCTTGTTACTGTAGAGTGCCGGATACTTATTAGGTAATGGATGCTAAGGAAGACATACGAGAGAAGCTGGCGATTGAGGATGTCGTAGGCGAGTACGTGCAGCTTAAGCGCGCTGGTCGAACTTGGAAAGGTCTCAGTCCTTTCTCGAGCGAAAAGACTCCTAGTTTTGTGGTAAGTCCCGAAAAACAGATTTGGCATGACTTTAGTAGCGGCAGGGGCGGCGACATATTCACTTTTATTCAGGAAATGGAAGGCGTAGATTTTAGGGGTGCACTAGAAATATTGGCACGCCGTGCTGGGCTAGACCTAGAACAGTACAAGCAAATCGGCGGCGGAGGCCCAAGTGGCAAAACCAAAGAACGATTATATGAGGCGAATGAACTCGCTGCGCGTTTTTATCAGGAGCACTTCAAAAAAAGTAAACCAGCATACGAGTACGTGCTCGGTAAGCGAAAATTTAGCAGAGAAACTGCAATTGTATGGCGGTTGGGCTATTCGCCAAACAATGGCTCGGCAGTAGTCGATTTTCTAAAAAGCAAAGGCTTTAACGAAGAAGAGCTAAAGCTCGCAGGACTGACAAGCAAGAGTTATCGGGGCGGTGTGCAAGATATGTTCCGCGGGCGTCTTATGATTCCGCTGGCAGATCCGCAAGGTAGAATCATTGGCTTCACAGCCAGGTTGCTGGAGGATAATTCGCAAGCGCCAAAGTATATAAACACGCCGAGCACACCGATTTACGATAAAAGCCGTCATGTCTACGGGCTGCACCTTGCAAAAGAAGCCATTCGCAAAACAAAGTTTGTTGTTCTAGCCGAGGGAAACCTAGATGTTATAGCTAGCCACCAAGCAGGCGTAAACCAGGTTGTGGCTACGGCTGGAACCGCACTTACTGAACCGCACCTAAAGGCACTTAGTCGACTAACAGGTGATATTAGATTGTGCTTTGATGCCGATAAAGCTGGTGTGGCGGCAACCGAGCGGGCAATTCCTGTAGCAAGCAGGGTAGGTGTCAGCTTGCAGATTATAACCATACCTAGCGGCAAAGACCCAGACGAGCTTATTAAACAAGATGTGAATGTCTGGAAAGAGACCATAGAGAAGCCACAGTATGTAGTCGATTGGCTGATAGACCGTTATACAGAGGAGCTAGATTTGTCTACGGCCGTAGGTAAGCGCAAACTGAGTGATGTTGTCTTGCGGGTGGTACGCCAGCTGCCCGACAAAGTCGAGCAGGATCATTACGTTGGCCGCTTGGCCGACCTACTACAGGTTAGTAAAGATGCGTTGCAGGATAAGCTACGTAATACAGCAGACGAGACTACGCCGGTTCGCCGTCGCCAAGTCGAGCCCGCAGCAGAGCAGCAACTTATCGATAAAGCCCTGCTAGATAAACGGCGCACGGAAGAACATATGATGGCACTTACATTGCTGCAGCCAAGACTGCGTAGCTATCTGTACACACTTGACCCAGACATGTTTGATGACCCAAAAAATCGGGCGATATTTGAATTCCTGGCCGAAAATCCAGATTTTGATGGTAAAGACGCCAAACAAGTGGAAAAGATTGCCGAGTATGGTAAAATATTGTCATTAGTCTACGAGACACTGTACCAAGACGTTGATCCGCTTGAACTCGACAATGAGGCAAAGCGATTACAGGTCAGTCTGGTCAATCAGTATGTAAGAATGCAGAAACGGGTACTATCCCAACAATTACAAACAGCAGAAGCAAAAGAGGCTGAACAGCTACTTGCGCGTGTTCGTGACCTCGATACATTACTACGCACCGAACAAGAAGGGAATGAGAGTGGCACCAAAGAAAGATGAATCAAACGAATCGCCAGAACAAATCAAGCAGCAGCTGATTGAACAGGCAAAGAAGGCCAAGAAGATTGATGCAAAGCAAATCTTTGCGCGGATTGCAGATACGCCAGAGAACGTCGTGATTCTTGACGCGTTGTATGCAGAGCTAGCCGAACTTGGCATTGAAGTTACGGTGCCTGAAGAGCCCGCCCCATCTGACTTAAGTGACGAGTGGCTCATCGAAGAAGAGGAAGAAATCGTACTCGAGGATCAAACATACCTCGATGATATTGCAGACGACTCCGTGCGACTATACTTGCGTGAGATCGGTAAGATACCCCTCCTGAACTCCGAAGAAGAGCTGGCGCTTGCAAACCGCGTCGTGGCGGGTGAAAAAGATGCGAAAGACCAGATGGCCGAAGCAAACATGCGCTTGGTGGTATCGATTGCGAAACGTTACGTTGGCCGTGGACTCGACCTACTAGACCTTATCCAAGAAGGTAATACTGGTTTGCTACGTGCTGTCGAGAAGTTTGATCCAGATAAAGGCTTCAAATTTAGCACCTACGCCACATGGTGGATTCGCCAGGCAATTACTCGCGCCATCGCTGACCAAGCCCGAACTATCCGTATTCCAGTGCACATGGTTGAGACTATCAACAAATTGCTACGTACGCAGCGCCGCTTGACGCAGGAGTTTAACCGCGAACCAACCAATGCTGAAATTGCCAAAGAGATGGAAATCGACGAAGTCAAGGTAGAGCATATTATGAAAATTAAGCAGGATATTTCCAGCCTTGATGCCTCAATCCGTGACGATGAAGAAGAGTCGGTTCTATCGGACTTCATTGAAGACGAAGACACGATTACACCAGAGGAATCCGCGACAGGGCAGCTCCTAAAAGAGCAGGTCAAAGACATGCTAGGCGCGCTCACCGAGCGTGAGCAAAAGATACTCAAGCTGCGGTTTGGTCTGGAAGATGGCAAACAGCATACACTCGAGGAAGTTGGCCAAGAGTTTAGCGTTACCCGTGAGCGTATTAGGCAGATTGAAGCCAAGGCACTAGCTAAACTACGTAAGCACAAAGATGCTCGCAAGCTCCACGACTATATAAAATAATCCTGTATGACGAAGCCTGCAAATCTAAGTTTTACACCTCTTGGCGCAATTTTTGATGTTGATGACACGCTGCTGAACAACTATCCGGTTAAGGGCGGTATGGGTTTGCATGAACGGGCGAGGTTATTTGCCATCAAGGAGCTCGGCCAGAAACATAATATTCCTGAGCTAATCGAAACAACGGAAGAGCAGAATAAGCACGTGATTCGGCGGGCAACTGAGCATAGCGTAGAGGGTAGTATATGGCAACTATTCTACGAACTTGGGCTTGTTAAAGATCGCAAGATTGATCACGCAAATCCGCTGCTGCGCGAAATGGCTGCACGAAAACACGACTTGTATGAGCCAATTTTGGCCGAATTTGGTGCTCCGCTTCCACAGGCGGTGGAGTTTGTTCAGGCTATGTATGTGCTCACGGACGGTAAAATTGCCATTGCGAGCGGCGCAAAGCGCAGGGACATCCTTGTGTTTTTAAAAGTAACGGGGATGGATGCGTACTTCTTGCCGGAACGTATCTTTAGTCGTGACGATTTTGAGCGGTCTAAACCCGACCCAGAGCCTTTTAGCTTGGCTTTTACATCGCTTGGTTTGTCCGAAGATGATAGGGCGAGGGTAGTAGCGTTTGAAGATGATCCAAAGGGGATTGAGTCCGCCAAAGCCGCTAGTCTTTTCACATGTGCCATCACAACACGCTTTGAGCGAGGTGATCTTGAAACTATGGAGCTGGCTCCAGATATGATCAGAGATAACTACGTGGCGTTCGCGGAATCGTTTGGCATCACTCTCTAGGTGCTCACTAGAAATATATCTGGTACAATGCTACGGATGAAACTTATTGGTATCGCTGGCACGAATGGGAGCGGAAAGGATACGATAGGTGCGTTGCTGGCGCGACAGCACGGTTTTTTGTTTGTCTCCGCGTCTGATTTGCTCAGAGACGAATGTCGCAAACGTGGACTTGCGGTCGAGCGCGAGAACTTGCGTGCAATTAGCGCTGAGTGGCGACGCGAAGGCGGGCTTGGAATACTTATCGACAAAGCAATTAATCTATTCACCGAGGCGCAGGAAAACTACACAGGACTTGCGATCGCCAGTTTGCGTAATCCCGGCGAAGTTGATCGTGTGCACGAACTAGGCGGCCAAGTTATCTGGTCTGACGCAGATCCTCGCGTGCGCTACAGTCGCATCCAAGCGGCTAATCGCGGCCGTGGCGCGGAAGACACAAAAACGTACGAACAATTTAAGGCCGAAGAAGAAGCCGAGATGCATTCAATTGGAGACGCAGCAACACTCGATATGGCTGCAGTTAAAAACTTGTGTGATACGACAATCCTCAACGAAGGCACCGAAGCTGACCTGGAAAGCCAAATCGTGGGACTGGTCTAGCCTAGGTTATCTTCCGTCTCTAGACATTTTTTCGTAGAAAGGGCGAGCGTGAACGGAGCTGTCCAGTAGTTGCCATAACTCGCGGAAAGCATCGGCAATGACCGGGTCCTTTATTCGTATGACTGAGCCTTTATCTGTAAAGCTAACTATGGATAGCTCATCGCCGGATGTCATCCACTCTACGGGACTTGTATAGGATTCGCTGGGTACCAAAGTGCGCGTAAGATTGGTTTTCTCATCTGATGAGACATTGGTATCGACCTCAGGCGCGGCTGGTGTAATGCCGAAACGCTGTTGCCCATGTAACGATGGTTCAGTTCTGATTTGCCGCATAGTCGCAAAACCCATAAAGGGGATATCATGTCTGGATTTTATGAAATGTATCTCTTTGCCAGATTTAGCCTGAGCGGTATACGCCTGAGTGATGGCGGGCTTGCCGTGAGCAGTTCTAACATCGGCATGTCGAACACCTTTTTGGTAGTGCTTCTGTAGTAGCCCAACAGATACTTTTACTGCCTCTTCAAGCTCTCGAGCATGATTCCGTGCTTCTGCCACAAAGGATGCTAGAGCAATAGGGTTTTCAGCGTAGTAGCGGTAGGTTCTACTTGTATCTGACCTGCGAACCAAATCATACTCACATAATTGGTCGAGTACTTTATACGTATTCGTACGAGTAAATCCTAAAGCCTCTGCGACTTGCGCGGGCTTCCTGCCGTTGGCATAGTCGAGCAAATAGAGGTATATTTTTGCCTGCAATTCGCTTAACCCGATTGCTTCTAGTTGTTCCTGCATGTTTGCATCCTACCATACAAAGACAGTTTGTGAAATGCATATTCACAAAAATAAGATAAACAAGCATACGATTATTATGCAAATTGACAAATCTAAGTGAAAATGATAGGATTTAGTGCAGTAATCAGTAATACGGAGCCGATTATAATGACGACATTTGAACACGCTGTACCGAATCCCGAACAATATGCTAGTAAGTTACTGGCCCGAGTCGACGAGACACTTGGTCGTGCGGTAGAAATTCTTGCGCCGAACAATACGGGCGAAAGACCCTTGGATGTTTTTCCGGACCCTAAAGAAGTCCGGGCTGATGCTGAGCCATTAGATCTGACCACAGAACAAGAGTCAGAAGTCCGGGCTCTCGTAGCTGAACTTGGATTTGGTCGTGAGACAGATTTAACATTGAGCGAGCAAGGGCTATTTGGTGCCCACGTTATCATTGAAGGTGGTCAGCCACACAAAATTAGGGCAGAAGCAGAAATGGTACTTGGTGATACAGCTTCCGTGCCAGCAACCATTGTGTTTAGCGCGAGCAAGAATCGTAAGATTAGCTCAGAAGCGGAGCGCGCAAGCGCTGAGAGACTTGGCGTGGGCAGTGCTGCTGAATATAGTGAATACGATGTAGCACGTCGAGTAGCGGAGCAGCTGCCTGGGTATATGCCCCTAGAGCAAGATGAAGTTATGTCTTTTGGTTACGATATCCACAACGGACATGCAGTAGTCGAAGAACCGACAGGCCAGCTTATTACAATTGGGTATATAGGCAAGACGCCAGTGGTATTACTCCAGGTGGATAGGGAAGACTACGTGGATGAAAATGGTAAGTCAAAATATCGTCTTCAGCCAACTCCAGCAGATTTAATGAAAATTGTTGACACTGTAAGCACTACGCTTGGCGACGAAAACTCGCCAGTGGCATTCGTGACGAGTGCAACGTATCAGCCATCGCGCATGGTTGACGGTGCGATTGCGGCGCTAGAAAGCCACCGTACTATAGGTGTCGCCACATATGGTACGAAAAGCCTTGCAGAGGTGAAAGGCGATACTATACCAGCTCCTGCTCCGCTTAATCAGTTGCCCGGTGAATTGCGCAAAGCCGCGCAGGAGGCTGAGCGTCTCCGAGCTGTCTTAGGCAATATATAAACTAAGCTTTAGCAAGGTGTCTACGAATGATTTCGTGGGGGTGTTTTGCAAAAAGTGCGTGGCGGGAGTGTTTGCGGGTGTGGCGCTCGAATTCACGTATTGTGATAAAAATACCGGCCGCCAGTAGTGCAAATAGCCAGTCAGTAAGGCTAAGCGGACCGCTGTGGAAGTATACGTTCAGTGGGCTGTAGATAATCATAGCTACACAGAACATCGAGAATGCCATGGCTCCCCAGAGTGTGCGATTATGTAGTTGGTAGCGAGTAAAGAGGCCGTGCTCGCTGCGACGTTGCAGAATATTTGCCAGCTGAGCAAGCGCAATCGTGAGGTAGGTGAGTGAAGTTGCCTGTGCGTTTATTAGGCTATGTTGATCAACGTGCGCGGGGCTTAAGTCGCGTCGCCAGTAGAAGAGTAGGAAGTTCATGAAAGCAAGTCCGCCAATGATTACGCCACACCACAGCAAGTCAAGTATGCTCTGGCGATTGAGAATGTGGTGCGAAAGCTTACGTGGGGGTTCGTCCATAAGCTCACCTTCAGCTTTGTCACGGCCAAGTGCGGCGATAGGGAAGAGCTCGGCCACCAAATCGATCGCAAGAATTTGCATGACACTTATTGCTAGCGGGACATGGAAGATTGTGGCGGCAGCTAAACTTGCGAGGTTGACGACAAGTTCTGCGCCATTTGAAGTAAAGGCGCTGAGCGTACCCTTTTGAATATTCTTAAAGATGACACGTCCTTCCTGAACTGCGCCAACAAGGGTATGGAAGCTGTCGTCGAGTAGAATGATTGCTGCGGATTGTTTGGCGACATCAGTACCCGTCAGGCCCATCGCAACACCTATATCGGCGCGCTTGAGGGCGGGGGCATCATTTATCCCATCTCCAGTCACCGCCACGACCATGCTGCTTGTCTGTGCTAGGCGTACGATGCGTAGCTTATCTTCTGGTGCAACGCGAGAAAAAATAGTGCCACCTTTTCGTACAAGTGCTATAACCTGTTCATCGCTTAGCTCGGCCAATTCCTCGCCGGAGACGACAGTGAGGTGTTCGGGCTTGTCAGCCAGTTTTGCTCTGACGGCGATAGCTCGCGCGGTCGTAGCAAAGTCTCCTGTGACAATCGACACGCTCATATGAGCGTGTCGGGCAGCTAGCATTGCCGCGGGAACCTCATCCCTGAGCGGGTCAATCATACTGACTATTCCCAGGAAGGTCAGCTCTTGCTCTGCTTCATCAAGGTGCTGCTTTTTGGGATCGAAAGAATCTGGCAATATACGGTACGCAAGGGCAAGATTGCGCTGGGCACGAGCGGCGTGAGCTTCGTGATACGCCAGCAAGCGTTCACTATCTTTGGCTGATAACGGTCGAGTGAAGGTGTGGTCCCATATTTTTGTACATTGAGAAAGAATGCTTTCTGGGGCACCCTTGACGAACAGGTAGTGCTTGCCATTATATTCTCTGACGCTGCTCATGCGCTTACGGGCGGAATCAAAGGCGTATTCTTTCAGCTCGGGGTAGGTTGTGTTGAGGACATTTGTATCAACGCCAGCCTTCCTAGACAGGGTAATTAGAGAACCCTCTGTTGGGTCTCCTACGACATGCCATGCTGCATGCTCAGAATCTGGCGGATTAACCAGAGCATTGCTAGCTAGAGCAGCCGCGTGAAACAGTAGTTGTAGCTCGTCAAGTTTTGAATCAGCAAGTGGTTTTCCGTCCTTGCTATTGATGGTGCCGTTTGTTTCATATCCTGTGCCGCTGATGCTGTATTGTGTGCTGCCGACTAATAATTCTTCGACAGTCATCTCGTTTTTCGTAAGAGTGCCGGTTTTGTCTGTTAAGATGACGTTCGTTGCTCCTAATGTTTCGACAGAGGAGAGCTTCTTTACGAGCGCCCGAGCGCGGGCAAGTTTGCTAGCTGCTTGTGCAAGAGCAGTATTGATTTCGGCCGGAAGCCCTTGCGGAATAATTGAGCTAGCGATACCGATAGCGAATAAAAACGCATCTTTATATCCAAGGCCAGCATGGATAGCAATTGGTAGCAGCACAGCACACAAGATGACCGTACCTTGGGTAACCCGGGTTGCGATATTATTTGTCTCTTTTTGTAACGGGCTTAGTGTGGATGCGGTTGATTGGCTGAGTGAGGCAATACGGCCGAGCTCGGTATGCATACCAGTGGCTATGACAATGCCATAACCCTCTCCCGTGGCCACAGTAGTTCCCATAAATAGTAGGTTTTGTCGGTTCGCAAGCGGTACATTTTTTGGAAGCGAGTGGACGAACTTACGGGTTGGATTGCTTTCTCCAGTTAAGGCAAAGTCGTTTGTGCTGAGCTCTTCCTCGCTGAGTACGCGCAGGTCTGCTGGTACGCTATCACCGGCTTCGATACGCACAATGTCACCAAGCACGAGCTCGGATGAGGCGATTTCTATCTCTTTGCCTTCGCGAAGGACTCGTGCTTTCGGAACAACCAGTTTTTCGAGTGATTCAATCAGCCGTTCTGCCTTATATTCCTGCAAGAATCCGATGGTAGTGTTGAAAAAGACAATAGCGAGCAGCACTAGGCTAGTACGCACGTCGTTCAGATAAAATGACAACCCAGCACTGACAAGTAGCAGCACGATCATTAAATCGCGAAACTGCTTCAAGAAAGTTACAATCCATTTTTCGCCACGTTCAACATCGAGCTTATTCGGCCCCATTTGCTCAATGCGTTCAAGCGCCTCTCTATTTGTAAGCCCATGTCGGCTTGAATGGACATACTCAAGCACTTCATCTGTGGAAAGGCGGTAGTAGTGTAACTGTTTATTTTTATCCACCAGCTTCATATACCTGCATTATACGACACCGGGCGCAGATATGAGAGGTAGTCTGAGTCTATACCACGCTCTTTGGCTGGAGTATACTAACAGATATGGCAGAGGCAAAGCGCAAGAAGTTAGCTATTATTGACGGAAAATCGGTTTTCTACCGTGGGTATTATGCTATGCCAAACCTAGCGACAAAAGATGGTACGCCGACGGGAGGTGTTTTCGGCTTTGCGACGATGGCACTAGAAGTTATCAAGCGGTTGAAGCCAGACTATGTAGCCGTTGCGTGGGACAAACCCAAAACCAATATACGCAAACGACTAGAAATCTACTCCGAGTACAAGGCGGGCCGTAAGCCGGCACCGCCAGATTTTTACGAACAAGTTCCCGTGTTACATGAGCTGCTTGATGCTTTTGGGTGGCCGCTGTATGAGCTTGACGACTATGAAGCCGATGACATCATGGGAACACTAGCTGTGCAGGCGCGCGAAAAAGGGCTCGAAACGCAGCTTATTACCTCTGATTTAGACATGCTGCAGCTGGTTAACGGCAACGTGAAGGTCTATGCACTAAAAAAAGGCCTTAGCAACATAGAATTGTATTCACCGGATAGTTTTACTGCCAAGTATGGCATTGAGGTGAATCAATTTTTGGACCTCAAGGCTCTTAAGGGCGATAGCTCGGACAACATCCCGGGCGTCCCGGGCATAGGTGAAAAAACCGCTATCCAGCTTCTGCAAGACTACAAAACACTCGATGGTGTCTACGGTAACCTTGTACTTATCAAAGATTCTGTGCGCAAGAAGCTTGAGGCCGGCAAAGACTCGGCATATATGAGCAAGAAGCTCGGTGCAATATGGACAGACGCGCCATTACCACTGGATCTTGAGCGTATGGATGGGCACCACGCTGACCCGGCACGCATTAAACAACTGCTAGAAAAACTGGAGTTCCGCAGCCTGGTACGTCAACTGCCAGAGGTGATGCGGGATATCACTGTGCCATCGGGTGGAAGTAGTCTGCCGCTGCAGGACACCGATGAGCTTGTTGTGGGTGAGAACCGAGTAGTAAACACCGCGGAACAGCTTAAGGCTGTGCAGATACCTGATGGTACAGAGCTTGTGCTGCTTGGCCGCTCGGCTGGTCAGGCGGGGCGTGATCCACGCGTGCTTATCGTTTCGATATCGGCTGAACTTACCTACACCTTTGACCTCGCTGAACTGAATCCGGCACAGGTGCTTGCAGTACTACGCCTAGAGGGAAGACAGTGCATCAGCTATGACACTAAATCTACACTTAAGACACTACTCGGCATGGGTATTACCGAGCTGCCTGTAGTAGTGCACGATGTGCTTATTGGGGCGTTTATCCTAAATAGTTTGATACGGGTACAGTCACTTACAGAGCTAGCAGAGTCAGAGCTGCACTACGATGGATCTTCTTTCGAGGAGCTTACAGATGAGGAAATGCTTGGCAGGGGGGCGGAGCTGGCCGCAGTTATCCGCTTACTCGCAGCTCGGCAGCGTGAAATGCTCAGCCAAAACCCGAAATTTGAATCACTAAATGCGGAAGTCGACTTGCCGGTAATTCCGGTACTGGCCCGTATGGAGTACAAGGGCATTCAGCTAGATACAGCGTATCTAAGTAAATTTGCCGAAAAAATTAACGACACCATTTCGGATCTTGAGCAGCAGATTTATGGCTTCGCGAATCAAGAGTTTAACATTGCAAGCCCGGCTCAGCTTGCGGATATACTGTTCAACACACTTAAGCTGGCAACGAGCGGCATCAAGAAAGGAAAAACAGGCTATTCCACGGCTGCTAGCGAACTCGATAAGCTGCGAGGCCAACACCCAATTATTGATCTTATTAGTCAGTACCGTGAGGTAACAAAACTCAAAAATACCTACGTAGATACGTTGCCAAAGCTTGTCGACGGACATTCACGAGTACATACAACCTTTAACCTGACTATAGCCCAGACTGGCCGGCTGAGCAGCACCGACCCGAACTTGCAAAACATACCCGTGCGTACCGAGCTGGGCAAACATATTCGGACTGCTTTTGTCGCCGGTAAGGGTAGGCGATTGGTGAGCGCGGATTATAGCCAGTTTGAGCTACGACTAGCCGCGGCGATGAGTGGTGACAGCGACATGGTGGCGATGTTTAACAGGGGCGCAGATATACACGTGATGACGGCTGCACAAATATACGGTCGCGCGCCAGAAGATGTTACTAAGCAGATGCGTTCGGCCGTAAAGGCAATCAACTTTGGGGTCTTGTATGGCATGAGTGCGCATGGCTTGAGCGCTGCTACTGGTATGAACTATGGGCAGGCGCAAAGTTTTATCGACGAATACTTTAAGCTGCGAGCGCCACTGCTGGGTTATCTCGATAATCTCAAAGATCAGGCTCGCAAGGACGGTTACGTAGAAACGCTACTTGGTCGTCGCCGGCCCATGCCCGATATTCACTCTAGCAACTTTGCCGTTCGTAGCGCAGCCGAGCGCGCCGCCATGAACATGCCTATACAGGGCACCGAGGCAGACTTAATGAAACTAGCCATGATTGCAGTAGATAAAGAGCTGGCTGCCAAGGTGCCGAGCGCACACCAGCTGCTACAAATACACGATTCTATACTCGTGGAGTGTGACGAAGCAGACGCGAAGCATGTTGCCGAAATACTGCGCGACACAATGGAGTCTATTTATCCGGGGTTGTCTGTAAAGCTTGCGGTCGACACTTCAATCGGTCAAAACTGGGGCGAATTGTAATGACGGAGAAACTATTCCATGTTGGGATTAAAGCGTTATTGCAGCGGCCAGATGGCACGGTGCTCGTAATGAAAACGGGACCATTCGAGGGTGACCAGGCACATTGGGATTTAGCGGGCGGACGCATAAGCGAAGGTGAACGGGAGCTTGATACTCTCCGCCGGGAAATCGAAGAAGAAACAGGGTTGACGGAATTCGGTAAGCCCGAATATTTCGCGAGCTGCATATCAAATATCCATATTCCCATCGGTGACACTAAGGTTGGACTTGTGCTAGTCGCCTATCTTGTACTTGTGCCACAAGATACAGAGATACGAGTTAGCGATGAACATACTGATATCGCTTGGGTCGATATGGCCGAGGCAGCAACTAGATTGTCATATAAGTATCCGCCAGAATTTATCGCACTTCTATCTCGATAGCTTTGCAAAATGTGTTTAAATGTGCTATCATACTAGCTGCCGAAAGGTGTGGAATGAGAGCAGTACGAATAATTATTTTTCTTCTTGTTGTAACGGGTCTGATATGGCTCGTTGTTGTGCTGTTCCAAAATGTCTTTACGAACGGTAATGATACTTCAAACTCCGATACAGAGCTGAGCCTAGTGTCGTACGCAGATACTGATGCTGTAGCTACGATGTATATTGAAGGCCCGGTTGTTGCAAACCAGGACCACAACGCGGTGCGTATTGCGATTGATCGTAACCAGAGTAGCGTAGAGGTTATTAAGGGCTACGACGGTCAGGTTGTTGCGCAGCAGGTATTTCCGAACACCCAGGCCAGTTATCTCGAGTTTTTGAGCGCACTTGATAAAAGTGGCTACAC
>Ga0172381_10003713_pt1 | contig 16035 bp, 38 predicted proteins | sample Leawel6488metaG_FD_119754 | JGI IMG/M metagenome (GOLD analysis project Ga0172381, IMG submission 119754) | Leachate microbial communities from a municipal landfill in Southern Ontario, Canada - Leachate well 64-88 metaG | ecosystem: Engineered > Solid waste > Landfill > Unclassified | place...
AATAGGAGATAGGTTTTTACACCGGTTATAACCCAGTACCTGAATGCTCAGCTAGTAGACAAATGACCACAGGGGCCACGCGCAAGCACCCGTAGGGTTAGTCAGAGAATTTTCCTCCCCTGACAAGTCGATACTATACAGATTAACACATGGCAATAACTAGTTGTAGAATAACCGTTAAATACAGGTACAGCGAAATTCTAGAACTAACTGTATGCAAAAGGTCGAACTCTAGGTCGGAAGAACCTACTGCAAATATTCTCTTGGCGCGTGACTACGATTGTTGCCAGCTGTTAATCTAAATATATACACATAGTCATCGTGTAATCTACTCCCGAACGGTAGAATCCAGGCCTAGAGAATACGGGATATAGGTGCAGGGATGTGTAGGTCCGACTCCTACCTCGGTGGCTAGATGTATATATTTAATAGACGATTTAATTGATGGTAGTCTTATATATTGTGTTAATTATTTATACTATCATCAATCAAGTTGTTTATAAAAAATATGGTTGACATTTCAGTAAAGGTTATGTATACTTAAAATATGAAAATAGATATTACAGAGTCACAAGCAAATGAATTTGATTTACCAGATGCAATTGAATTTGAATTAGATGGTCATAGATATACATTTATAGATGAATTAGGCGGTGTTGAAGAACATCGTTGGGCAGATACTAATTGGTATATTTATAAACGTGATGATGATAAATTATTTGCACACCCATATGATATTGGCAGCACCGAAAACCAAGAAAACGGTTATGTTTATAGTAATTGTGAATTATTTGAAGTTATAGCCAAGACAGTTACAAAGACTGATTATGAGGTTGTAAAATAATGAAAAATCCAATATTATATATCATTCTAAACGGCGAACTAAAAATGTCAGCTGGTAAAGCTGCAGCACAAGCAGTACACGCTGCTATGATGCTTAATGGCAATTCTAAAACTGATTTCATGTCAGACCACAAACGAACTGTCATTGTTCTAGAAGCTAAGAACGCAGAACAGATAAAGCACCTTTATAATTACCTAGATGCTGATGATATCTTAGATGCTGACTATTACATCGATGAAGGTAAAAATGAAGTTGATGCTTATTCAGTTACAGCTTTAGCAGCTGGACCGATTGCATATGACGATACTGAAAAGCGTGAAATGTTTGAAAATTTTCCGTTGTTTGGTAAAAGGAAAAGTATATGGGGAAATAAATGAAAAACGTATTTTGGAAAAACTTTGAAAATCTAATGGACTCATTACCTGAATATATTGATGATGAAATCAATTCAGTCGGTAGTAATAACGTGATTATTAATGGTAATAGCAGCGTCCGTCAGAAGTCGTCTTTTAGCAGTAGTACATCTGTGATTTCTCAAGGTGGGAATAAAATAGAAGTCACCACTAAAAACGGCAAAACAACTATTAAAGTTAATGGCAAAGAATACGTTGAGAGTGGTTTATTATAATGTATAAACATGATTCCATACCGATATTTCTCGATTTTAAAACCAGTATAGAAGATGTTGTCGGACAATTATATCCACCTGAAATCAGCAGAAACATAAAGTTTTTATGCGAGATGATGGAGAGCGGAGCACAATTTATAATATCACCATCACTTTTAGACGGAAAAGTAATATCGTTATCAATAATACCCGATTATCGTGGTCAAGCTAAAACTAATGAAGTAAAAAATGAAAGTATTTAAAATACGTGATGCAAATGGTTTATACTCAACAGGTGGGACTGAACCAGAATTTACTCAAGGTGGAAAAGTTTGGAACAATATTGGTCATGTTAAAAGTCACTTAAGACAGTTCGTGGATAGAACTTGTAAGTATCTAGAAGTATACGTCAATGCTGAAGTGGTGACTATAGAATATACTGAAAAAGAAATGAGTTCTGAATCGGTGCTTGATGTGGTAGAGAATTTAAATAAGGAAGACATTAGTCGAGCTGAAAAAAGTAAACAGAGTTGGAATACCAAAGATTTAGAAGAAGTGCGTGACGCAATCGGATATATAAAATACAAGAGAGATAAAAATGAGATATAAATTTAACGAAGTAGCTCCTAGTGGAAAAAGACAATATTCACTTTTAGTTGGGTCAAAAGATATTGAGATACTTCTTGGGTTGACTAATAAACTATGTGAAAATATGCCTTCTCTAGATAAGAAAACCAATGCCGATTATGAAGAAATTTACGGTAGAATACGCAGTATGAACAAAGCATTATTAAAAGCTAATAGGGAAGCATTAAAACTAGGTGATAACGGCAAAACTGTTCATTCTCAAGGTAATATAAATGTATAATTGGCCGCCAGAAACTCTATATCAGACTATTTGCACACCTGAAGCGTGGCGTAAACATCCAGGCTCCCCTGCATGGCGTTATGATGGTCAGTTTATGTGGATAGTAAAATGTTAGAGCCTACAAGATACTCAGCACAAACTATACCACCTACTACACCAGACCCATTCGGTGGCTACAGAACTCATAAAGTTGAAGGTTATTATTTCAAACACCTCACAGCAACACCTTACCCGATATGCACAAGAGAAGAACACGATAAATTCGTAGCAGATCACACGAAGCATTACATTTTTGATAGTGGGTTCTCTGATTGGGGTATGGAATGTATGATTGAGCAATATGAGATTGATATAACCACATTAAAAGAGTTAGAATAGTAATATGGAAAAAGCTTTAGCAATACAAAAAGAAGTTCAAAGAATTTTAGAAACTGAAGAAGCATTTTTATGCGGTGGAGCAGTCCGTGATCTAGTTATGGGCAATACTCCCAAAGATTACGATTTTTGTACTCCAATACTACCAGATGATATGGAATATAAAATTAAAAAAGCTGGTCGTAGAGTTTATGGTGTTGGAAAACATTATGGCACTATTGGCATGAAAGTACCGGTTGGGTATGTTATCGACCCACAATATACAGGCAGACAACCAGATGGTTCACATGAGACGGTTATCAAACAGCTTTTTGAATATGTCGAAATAACCACCTATCGCGGTGACCAATATAGTAATAATTCACGAAAACCAGAAGTAACATTTACAACCGAATTAGATGAAGACCTAAAACGACGTGATTTTAGTTTTAACGCTATGGTTCTAAAAAATGATGGTACTATTTATGATAAATTTGGCGGAAAATTAGATATTTATAAAAAACAGATTGTCTCAGTCGGGCTGCCAAAAGAACGTATAACTGAGGATGCGTTGCGTATTTTACGGGCTTCCCGTTTCGCTGCGAGATATAACTTCACTATCGACCCTAATTTTATTGGTAAAGCACGACAATTAGCAGATAGAATTTTCGATGTGTCAGTTGAAAGATGGGTTCAAGAAATGGATAAAATATTGATATCTGATTATCCAAATGTTGGTTTATCGTATTTAGGACAGATGGGTGTGCTCCAGCGTATATTACCAGAATTGTATAACTACGCAATATTCGATGAGCCGATAAAAGATGTAGACAAAGCATGGAATAAAGTGCTACAATATGTGTCTACGCATGATGACATTAAAGATACAACTCGCGCTAAACGATATGTTAAAATTGGAATTTGCAGTCGATTAAAGTTCAGTTCGAATCGTGCTAAAATAATATTAGGAGATAAAAAATGAATATAGAAAACAGTATAAAAGCCATTGCATCAGCATCTGACTTTTACAAACTTATACTACCGACAGAACAGTATATGGATAGATCAATAGAAGGTATCGAGATGACTGATAAAAACTATAGGGTTACACTGAGTTACCCAGAGGAAACTGGTTATTTATTTGCAGCTATGAGTAAACGTCATTACAACACATTCACAATAAATGGTGAAAATTTTGAGATGATAAGTATGGGCGTATTTTTAGGGCCAGATAATGAGTAAAATAAAAGTAAAAACACCAGACGATTTATTCGTAGACGCAATATATGAATATATGAAGTATAGATATAAAAATCTTACCGATGAAATACCGAGGGACAGTATATGGTTAAAGTCAGATATGAGAGTTGAGCGTGGTCTTTCAACTAGCTGGGATGATAATAATCCTAGATTTTTAACACTTGAGTTTGATATAGAGTTATTAGCGATGTTTAATAAAATAATAGGAGATAAAAAATGAAAAATACAGAACCCGATAGTTACTACGACGAAGACACTAATACATCAAAAGAAGATTTCGATCTTAGTTTTCTAGACGATGAAGAATAAATATGGTCGGGTTAATGGATTTTAAAGAGTGGCTGTCAAAAGATATTTCGATAAGCACCGAATTACAGAAAATTATTACTAATAAATTAGTAGAATATATACAATTGAATAGTGTTGATGCTAAAATTATCGTACCAGAAGTTGATTTAATTTCATGATTGACAATAAACATAAAAAGGATTAGAATAGTAATATGTGTAAAGACACGGAAGAACCATTCATACCTTTTAAGCAGGATTTAGATATTCCACCACCACCTATGATGAAGCAAGACATGAATCGATTACGCAACGCAATTCATAATGAAGCCGGTGTAACTAAACAAGAAATACGCGATATGGTCGAACAGGCGGTTAAACATATCGTAGAGAAGAAAGTAAAACAGTTATTACCAGATCAAGCTTCAGTAGACAAGATGGTAGATAGAGCTATCGAAGAACGTTCATTATATTATTGGAAAAGTGATGGAGCTAAATTCGCAAGCGAAATACAGGACACAGTAGCTAAATTATTAGTTAAAAAACTAAATATAGAGGTGAAAACCAAATAATGTGGCCAATAAATAACATGAATGAACTAAATATTGATAACGACGGCAAAGTTTACAAATCAAATCGTCAAAACCGCAGAAGATTCTTGCCTGATGATCCAGATAAAACAAAATCTACATGGGCGCGACAAAATCACAAAGAAATAAAACGTAAACGTAAATTAGGAAGAAAATAACATGGAACAAAAAGTAATAGAAAAAGAACTTAAAAAATTAGAGAAGATTGTTACTAAGATAAACCGCAACGTATTTCGTCAATCTAACCTAGATTATGCTGTACAATTCGGCATATCAAGTGTAGAGCCTAAACAAGTTAAATATTCGGCGTTAATAAGTTCACCATCTAGGGACATACAAGAAATACCATTTAGATTTAATTCCATAAATGAACTAGAATTGGCTCTAAACACAGCACTTAAAACATTTAAATATGAAGACATTGAAAAAACTGAGGTGCAATCGCGAATTAATGTATATAAACGCAAAATAACACAATTAGAAGAATATCTTGACAAAATTAACAAACATGGACTAGATAAAGATGGTTTTTTGAGCATAGTGGCATTTGAAGAGGACGCAACTGAAGATGAAAAAATTAACTGATATTGATAAACTTAAATATTGGTTAGACGCTGAGATTTCTATCATTCACGCAATGATAGCTTTTGTTCTACTAAATATCATTACTAATGGTTGGTATAAGGCTGCTATTATAGTTTATATTGTTTTTAGCGTTATTTATGCTATTGTTAGAATATTGTATATAGCAAATGATGATGTTAACTTTTTGCGTGTGCCTAAAAAATGAGTCCACTAGAATTAATTATTGGTAGTTTCGTGACTTGGAGAGTATCTAACGTATTAATTCGAGAAAATGGACCATTAGCAATTTTTGCTCGCCTAAGAGCTTATTTAGCTGAAAATCAACATGGTATTGGTGGTTTATACGATTTGTTTTCGTGTATATCATGTCTGTCAATTTATATAGGCGCTGTGACTGCGCTAGCTCTCGCAGGAGACACTTTAGAGTGGATTCTGTATAGTTTATCATTTTCGGCGATTACAGTCATTATAGAGCGTTTAATGAGCAAAAAGGACAATATATGAACAGAGTCATAAAATACAGAGCATGGGACAAAGAAAATAAAAGAATAGTCTACAACCACAATGCTGGCCTGGTATATGGTGAAACAATAAACTCAACATTTATAGATGATAACTACGTTTTTATGCAATTTACTGGGCTAAAAGATAAAAACGATATTGAGATTTATGAAGGCGACATACTAAAAATGTATAGCGGTTCTATGTGTGTTGTAGAGTGGTTTGATGGTCACGGTAGTATTTGCCATTATGTTGGTCTGCATGCACGTGCATTTTATCATAGTGATAAAGATTATATTGATACCGCTGATATGAAAGATATTCATCGAGAGTGGGGCAGATCTGAAATAATTGGCAATATATATGATAACTTGGAATTCTATATCAGTTAAACACATTATATTTGACATAGCATAATATGTTTGATATGATTGTTACTATGAAGAAAAAAGAATCTGAATTATCAGTACATAAATTGGAACTAGAAGAAACAGAACATAAAGTTAGTGTCAGTAAGAAATATTTGAAAAATTGTTTATCTGCTAAACGTAAACATATTGACATAAAAAAATTTTTATTGTCTAAAATTAAAAAAATTAAGACTGTTTTCACTAATGTTGTTAAAAAAGTTAACCGCCTCAGTAAAAAGTCTAAAAAAATGACTAAAAATGACCAAGAATTAGCAAAAAAACAGCGTAATCGTGCTATACTAGGTATATGTCAGTTATTTGTGGTTGTGAGTATCACCTATAGCTCGTACATTACGTACACATTCGTTGATAATGGCGTAACATTAATTATATTAGTTCCACAAGTATCTTTCGCGCTGTTCACATTAGTGAAAGCATTCTCGAAATTATACAAATAAGGAGAAACAATGGTTGTTAACTCACCCGCTTTAGCGGCAACACAACCGTACCATGAGTAGCAAAATAATTACTACAGTCTTAGTCGTTATATCAGTAGGCCCATTCGTCTATTTAGCGGCAACAGACGCTGTAAGCATTAAGCAAAACTTACAAGAGCAAACTATACGTATTGAGAAATTAAATACTGAGTATAAAGAACTCGACACACAACTTGATAAGACCGTGAAAGCAAAAGAAGCTGCCACGATCGAAGTTAAGCAATTAGAAACAGAAACACAGAACGCTATTTCAGAGCGTCAAAAGCTTGAAGCAGAATTAGGAGCAAACTAATGTCTATATCTAGACGTTATTTAGGTTTGTTTTTTACACTAGTTGCGACCACTTCAAGTGTATTTTTGTTGCCTACAACGGCATACGCTCAAGATTCATCTCTTAATCAGAATAAACAAATCATACAACAACAAAGTCAAGTGATATCTGATAAAACCATCATGTTACAAACAACTTCTCAAGAAATACAAGATTTAAATGCTAAAAAACAAACTCTTGCACAACAATTAGAAATCGAAAAACAAACTATTAGTGATCTGAATCAAAAGTTAGCTGAGAAAAAAGCTGCCGCTGAAGCTGAGAAAAAAAGAGTCGAAGAACTCAAAAATATGTTCGTTCATATTAATCGTTATGCTAGTGATGCTTTTGGCAATACATATACACCCGGAAATTGTACATTCTATGCAAAAAGTCGTCGCCCTGATATACCAAACAACTTGGGTAATGCCAATACTTGGTACTCTAATGCAGCGGCAATGGGTTGGAATGTCGGTCAAACTCCTAAAAAGGGCGCAATCGCTACCACAACATCGGGTTGGGCTGGCCACGTCGCTTACGTAGAGGGTGTTAGTTTAGACGGTTTATGGGCAACAATTTCTGAGATGAATTATGGTGGTCTTTATAATATGAATACTCGCACTGTTTATTACACTGAATTCCAATATATTTACGAACTTAATTAATATTGACTTTTTATAACGCTTTAGTTATAATAAAGACATGAAAAACATAAAAGTCGAAGATATAACTAATTGTACGTGGAAATTAGAAGGCGATAGTTTTTATTGTTCTCACGATGAGACAGAAATAGTAACTTTTTATGAGGATAATTTTGGTATATATGAAGCTAAATACCAGGGTTATGCCTGTGCTGAATGTGGTGTGACATTAGATGGTGACCCAGAGTATGATCGTGAAGATTCGATAGCAGAATCACAATTAATGAATATTTTAGGTAAATGAATATACCAACAACACTTGAGATGGATGGTTTATTCACCAAAGAAGATATAGTAAATCGTTTTTTTGTTATGAAGCCATGCGTTTCGTGTGTAAAATATTCAAAACATGACATTAGAGAAAAAACCGGAGATTGTCCATATTGTCATGGTAAGATAAGTGTTAACGGTAGATACTGGTATAGTTTAAGAACGTGGAGTCCAAGTAAGAAAATAACTCCGGCCGATAAAAAGAAACTTTGATGAGATCACCGCCTCAGTATCATAACTGGGGTCTTTTTTATGTAAAATGGTACAATAGTTACAGATGAATAAAACAGAAACGCCCGAAGAGCGTAAGCAAAGGCTGTTAAGCAATCTCGCAAGAGGCCGTGCTACTGCTAAAGCTCGAAAAGAACAAGAGAGAGAAGCTGGTATCGATGTACCAGTTATTCGCAACCCAAAACGACCTAAAAATTTAGACAAAATAGTTCGCAGCATTCTTGACGATGAGACACTAGTCGATAAAGTTATTGCTAACCAACCTGAATATTGGAGCAAATTGCCAGCAAAGAATGGTGGGTATATTATTGCTACTGTGATGATGGTTAAGGCCATGGGTGGTGACATCAAAGCAGCTGAATGGATTAGAAAAACTGGGTTTGGCGATAAAGTGTTACTAGAAACAGATAATGGATTTTTTTCTAAGTCAGAGTTTACAATACAAGTTATACCGTCTGATAAATTAGATGATGGCATAAGTTTACAAGAAGTGACCGACGCAGAGATAAAACAGATAGAAGAATAAAATGACGCCAGATTTAACAATATCAGAAGTGCAGCAACTTGGCATGCAACAGTTTGACGATCCACAAGTGGTACGAATTATATGGGGCGGTGGTGCAGGTGGTGGGAAAACCATACTACTGTGTCTATTATGCGTAATTGCATGTAAAAAATATCCCGGTACAAGATGGGGCCTTGCTCGTAAGGAATTAAAGAGTTTAAAACAAACAACCCTAGCTACTTTAATCTCTAAAGTACATCGTATGTTGGGCATCACAGATAATGATTATAAACTCAATATGCTTGATTCAACTATGGAATATTCAAATGGATCACAGATATTGTTACTTGATCTAACAGCAAAACCATCAGATCCAGAAATGGAATCATTAGGGTCACTTGAATTAACCGGTGCATTCGTTGATGAAGTCGGTGAGGTCAATAAAAAAGCATATGACGTTCTAGCTTCGCGCGTAAATCGATGGTTAAACAAAGAGTATAATATAACCGGAAAAATAGTTGGTAGCACCAATCCATCTCCTGGTTTTGTTAGACAAGAGTTTTACGATAAATATGATCAACTCGGTGGTGGACGTATGCAACGATGGAAAAATGGACAAGTTTGGGTTGATGGTGAACAGATGGATGCATACGATGTCTATATTCGATCAACATCACTTGATAACAGTTTCTTAGACCCCAATTATGTAGAAGGGTTAAAACGTTTACCACCGCAAGAACGCAAGCGATTATTAGATGGCGACTGGAACTACATGGATGAAGAGGACAGTTTGTTCTCAATGGCGTTAATCGACAAGATGACAGTTTACGAGATCCCAGAACCTCTTGACGACAAATTTAGTAAGTTCATTGGTGTAGACCCTAGCGACTCTGGTAAGGATAGCACTGTCTTCACTTTAGTGGAGAATGAAGTCATCTCTGAGCAAATTGAAGTTAAATCTCCACAAGGTAAGGACGATGCTATTGGGTTTTTTATTGCAGGCAAACTTATTGCTTTTGCCGAGAAACATGGTTTTACAAAAGTAACTGCTAAAAACATAACAATTGAAGGAAACGGTATTGGCGCCAGTTTAAGAGATGCTATGCGTATTATGGGTTGGACAATAAATGTCTACACAGCTACCTTGCAAACAAGAAATGATGGATATTACCAATTCATGGTTGATGCTGACGCTGGTAATATTAAAATTTTAAACACTGTTATAGAATCTGGTATGCTAGTTAGACAGTTGGCTGCGCATCGTTATGATTTAGACACTGGCAAACCTCGCGTAACACGCAAGAAAGAGCTTAGAAACGTTCTGGGGCGATCTCCTGATCACGCTGACTCTGCTATGATCGCTAACATGGCAACCAATAAGTTTAAACCTAAAAATATTAGTTCATATATAAGATGGTAATATGGCATTTATAGCCGGTACGCCAGTATTAACAAATAATGGTTGGAAAAATATAGAAGATATATCCGGCCATGATAAGGTATTAGTTTTAAATTTCCTTGGTGATGCCGAGTTTATACAACCTTTTGCATTGAAAAATAAAAAATATGATGGGGAAATAGTCTCTTTTGGGACTGCATACTCTAATATCAGTGTGACACCAAACCATAAAATATCATATGAATATCGTCGCAAGTCTGTGACTGTTGATGCTGGTGCATTTATTCCATCTACTGATAATAAGTTGTTCAGAAAATTTCGTTATAATCCAGAGGATCGAGTTGGTGAAAAGTTGCATTTGAAAGATGAATTTTCAGAAAGAGTTGTGCGTATATCAGCCGAACATTGGTATATTATTTCAGCATATACTTTTTTCAAGGGGTATATATCAAAAGACAAACACCCAATGTTAAAATATATGCTGACAACAGAAGAACAGGTTAATATTTTAGTTGGCATACTTGATTTTTACGGTATAAGTTGGGGTAGGACATCTAATGCTCAAGGTTCACCAGTCATCACCGTAAACAGAAATAGCAATCTAGCTAATAAATTAAAGAAAAATTTTGGTGCTCGTGCTCGCAGAGATATGAGAATACCAAAAAAAATTATTTATGGCAGTAGTAGGTCGCTGACTAGAGTGTTTGTCGAAACTATTAAACTATTAACTGGAAGAGTCCAAAAAAATTGTCATATATTTAGAACTATCAACCAAAAATTAGCCGAAGATTTAAAAATGTTAGGTATGTTCGGTGGTTATGAAGTTAAATACTATGCGTCGAAAGGTTTTGATGATGTTATAAGCAACACTGTGTCTATAAGTAATGTCGCAGAAATGTCTGCACCGCAATACTCTAAGAGAGAAAATTATTCAGGTGTAGTTTATGAAATTGATCTATTTGATGGCCAGATATATATAAAACAAGGATCTCAACCTATATGGATAAACCCCAAATAAATTTTGGTGATAAATTTTTTATATACGGTCAGTTTATGAAAAATCTAGCTGACTTTGAAGAACAGGAATATAACACAGTGTTAGGATATATTACGACTGGTGGGTATTTGGTTTCTCCAATTGAATCTGATATATTTAATGCTTCTATACCGGGTTTTGTGACTGAGATATTATATAATCCATATTCTACGGTCACATCGCCATTTTCAACTATTGCCACACCATTCAACCAAATGGAGATGGTAGATGTAACTGATAAATTATCGCTACGTCTACCACTACCATTAGGCACTAAAGTTTGGATGCCTATAATGGCAGCACTTTAGTTTTATTTATTTTAATATCAAATTTATTCTTTTTGCCATAACTCTCAAAACAGTGTTTGCAATATTTTGATCGAGCATCATTGTAATAGCCATTATAACCACACTCTGGGCACGTCACTATATATCTACCTATTGGTATATTGACTGCTGGACATGCGTAGAGCGCGTTAGAGCTTATTTTAGCACACATCTTGATAAACTTACTGTTATGACCTTCACCAGGCCCTAGGAGCGCATGGGCGACCTCATGCAGTGTTACACTCTCTATCTGTTGATAATTCGCTATCATAAGAAAATGTTTACTATAAAATATAGTTTTTTTATTATATCGCGTCGTGGCTAATACTACTCTGTTGTTGTTTATTTTTATTCCCCAATCTCCAAGATTGTTTTTGGCCAATAGTTGTTCTATCACTAAAATAGATTCTTTTAATTTTAAATCAATAATTCTATCCATAATTTTAATATCTGTACATATTAAATGCTTCATCATCACATGGCACAAGTTTTTTAATATTGCGTTCATTAGTGACTTTATCACCATAATCTTTTATATATTCATCTGATTCATGTTCAAAACCAACATAGATTGACCAATCATGGATATAACCGCGACAAGCCACATATTTTAATATTCTACCACTGTTCGCCATATTGACACCACATGCATTATCAACTGTTCGCCCACTATCGAATATAGTTAGTGGTTCCATATCTATCAGATTTTGTAATGTTATCATATTATTTATTCTTCTTCTTATTAATATAATGTACTATTAGAACTGTTATAGCCACAACACAGGCGGTAATTGAATACGCAACTATTTCTTCTGCCATAACATTATAATTATTTGGTGTGGTTGCTGTTATTCTTACTATATAATCTCCACTGAAAAAACTAATATTAGTTATCTTATCCCAATGAAGTATTATATGCAGTAATTCATGCAATGCTATACTCAGTGTCAAACCAATTATTGTTATAATCACTGATATTATTCTGATTTTCATATTCACCTCTCTTGTTAAATGTGTCTAAAATGTGTGCTATGTATTTTTTCCCTTTTTACCCTTTTTATCTTTTAGTACGTAATTACCCTATCACTTAATATTATCTCTATTTTGTCAAACGTGTAATCTTGAATATTTTGTCTACATTACGCACTATGCACTGATGCAACTCAAGAAATTCTGCTTCTCTATTACCTACTGCCATTTTACTGCCGTAAGCGTCTCTCTGTTTAAAAGCTATATCAGTCATTATATTGTCTCTCAAACCATCATTCAACACTTTCTTAGTTGGAGTTTGTGTGACGATATATATAAATACATTAAGCCCAGCGCCTTCTCTGACAATCCGTTTTAAAGCTTTCATGGTGGCTTCACTCGTCAACTCTGCGAATGATTGGAATTCATCAATCAGTATAACTATAGGTTGTTCATCTATTTTAACGTCTATGCCTCCTTTTTCGCGTAATTTTCTTAGTCTATCATTACGGCGTTCAACTTCTCCCACTGTTCTCCTAACTAGCCCACTCATCTTGTCTAAATCGCTACAAGTATAAGCTGATTTTTCATAATCTATAAAATCACTATCTTTAGTGCTATATATTGCTACATCAGCATATTTTACTAGACTTGGCAAGAGTTTTCTAACCATTGTGCTTTTGCCACTCTGACTCATGCCACTAATGAGAACGTGTTTAAGTTGTTTAATATCTAATACTACTTCACTCCCTGTTTCTGTGTACCCAAGATTAATAGGATATTGACTAATGCCATCTAGCGCATTGTAATCAGACATCATATCATGAAAGAATTTCTCCATTTTGTCACTCCTTAGTTGTAACTCTTTGTGAAAATACATTATCCCATATTTCCTCTTTAGTAACTGCGTGATTATGCATTTCTTTATAAACCTGCATTTCGCCCGACAACTCGGCGCCAGATTTTAACCATTTATTTATTATATTGTCTAATTCATCGACCGAGTTGGCAGTTAATGTTATTATTCTAACCATAGATTACCTAACTCCTTAAGTTTTTTGCCATTCAATATCATACTAACTCCTAAAATTTTATGTGCAGGCAGTTAAGCGTTTGCAACGCCATTTACTACCCATTTTTTATAGTTGGGAGAATAACAGTTATTAATTCATCAGTATACCCTTGCTTTTTTAACTCGGATATATCTTTCTCTCTCTGCCTGTCTGCCGCATTTTTAGCGTCCCAAACACTTGGCTCTATTTGTGTTCTTATATTTTTGGGTATAATATTGTTTGTTTCAAATTTTCTACTTTGGTGTTTGCACCACTTGCTTAATACTATAATTGACAAAATTATACAAAAAAACATGTCAATGCTCATTGTTATGCCTCATATTCATATTTATACCAATCATCAGGACCTAGTGGCGCTATGCCTTCACTCTCAATATGGTCCCATTCTTTAATATATTTCGAATATTGGCTAGCAATATCATCACCATGCAATAATTCAAGTGCTTCATAATCATCGTAACCACATAATTCAGCATATCCTGATATAGTGATATGTTCATCGTTAAATGTATCAGTGAAATTTACTTTATTATTTATGATTGACAATTCCGCTACCCCAGTTCCCATCCAATCATTCGACCTATCACTATCTGTATATGTAACAGTTACAGACCCATCTTTACGCTTCAAAGCGGATATGAATTTTTGATATGCCCGTTTTTCTTTAGTTTTCACCATCCACTTGCCTTGCAAGTAACCTTCTAAATTGCTTCCATAATCCCATCGACCTGATGTAGAAAAATTAAAACTAAGATTACCATGTTCATCTGGTTCTTTGTCAATGTCAATTAATTCAACTAATGAATAATAAGTGTCTTTATTCTGGACTGTGTTTAAAAATTCAATAAATTCCGCACCTATCGACTTAACTTCAATAGTTCCAAACGCATCTGATAAATTTGCCATTTAGTTCCTCATTCCTATAGTTACTTTATAATCACCTTTCGAATAAACATTACCAATCCAGCCATCGCGTTCGTCGCCACCGCCTTCATCTTTCATGCCTAGATTAGTTTGCAGTACTTCTTTAATAGCTAGATAAACTTGGTGGTTATCTACTTCACCTGTTACTAATGTCGTTGTTCCCGGTTCTCGAGTAGTCACTACATTCTCGATAACTGTTATAACACCAGTATCATAAGTATCCTCACCAAACCATTTAATCTCACCATTGAGAATATACCCACGTGGTGCGAGTACTTTATTGATTAAATATTCCAACCATTCTACATAACAATAGAACTTATCACCCCCATCCCATTCTAGATACCAACCGTCGTCAGTAGGCACCCACTGCAACCATAAACTCGGTTGTGTTTTAGGTGGACGATTGTAATCAAGAATAGTACAATCTTTACTCTGTCCCATCATACCGTCATCATTTACGAAAAACTCTCCTTCGATGCCGTATTTAGGATCTAGATTACGAGCCATTCGTCGTGTAGATGCTAGTCCTTTTAGAAAGTTTAGGTCTTCGATTGATAACTGTTTATTGAATTTTAGTTTTCCTTCAAAATCTGTTTGGTAACCCATTACTTTAACTCCTTTAATTTAATATCTATGTATCTCCGCACATCATCAAGTTCGGGATATGTATCAAATTCTAGCGTAACGTCTATCATACCGTCGCATCCATACAAATTCCAACCCTTAATCTGTGGATTGTCATCATATTCTGCTATATCGTCAGATATTACTCCATCGTCAGATATGCGATGGTAGTGCATATGTTCCATATATGCATATACAAATACATCTTTATATTGTGAATTTTTCATATTATACCTCCTTTATTATTGCTTTCTCACCTTTTCCAACGATGCTCTTAAATGTTGTCATATCCTATATAAAACGTAGACCACAACTCCCTTCATAAGCATCTTTTATATCTTCAATCGGGAAGAAATCGTAACCATATTCTTTTAATTGTGCTTTGTCCTCCTTTGTGTTCACTAGATATATCTTATGGCAGTTATCAAAAGCAAATTCCTTTGCACTTATTGGTTTGCCGTTAATTGTAATCATTCTTCAATCCTTTCTAATAAATCAGTTTCATAATTTATTTTATAACCACGCTCTAGCCAAATCTTTTCGCAATGTAAAACAAATTCTAGCCCATAAAATTTAATCTTTTCATCTCTCTTAGTCATAATTCTTCCTCCATACCTAATAGTTCCATATACATTCGTTCGGTTTCATAGAGATCGCCATAGCCATTTATGCCTATAATGGACTCTATATCATCTTGTAATGCCTTTTTCGCATCTTCTTGGGTCATATTTTCATAATCGGTAGTTTCTTCCTCGTCCCAATCCATAAAATCACGATAATCTTTTAGATGTTGTTTCCAATTTTCTTCCATATCAGTCCTCCCATTCTGTCCAGAAACTATCACCACAATCGTCATACAGT
>Ga0172381_10003714_pt1 | contig 16033 bp, 24 predicted proteins | sample Leawel6488metaG_FD_119754 | JGI IMG/M metagenome (GOLD analysis project Ga0172381, IMG submission 119754) | Leachate microbial communities from a municipal landfill in Southern Ontario, Canada - Leachate well 64-88 metaG | ecosystem: Engineered > Solid waste > Landfill > Unclassified | place...
GTCATGGGGCTACCGTTAACGAACTATCTTGATGATTTCATATTACAACAAAAGCAACGCTAATGGCTAGCAACGAAACACTGCGTACTCTCACATGCCTTGAAGAGCTATTCAAAGAGGACGATAACGGCGAAACTCTTTTAGGCCGTGTCGAGGACATTCTCTTACGAGCGGCTGGCGACGGCTCAGCAACAACGGCTATGGTGGGATGTTTGCCATGTGAGAATGGCGCGATAACTATGTCAAAAGAGTACTTGCAATTCAAGTCACTCGAAGCCGCACAAGATTTACTGCATACGTTAGCTGGTCAGATCGAAGTTTTTCGCAATCAGCTAAATATTTCCAGGGGTATGCTGTCTGCTTGTGTAGAGAATATGACGTCATCATCAACTCTGCCATCGGATTCATTGTCGGGTTCTTTTTCGCCCGATTATTAGCATTTCTAAAGCGACGAAGAAAGAAATAATGCACTACGACGAAGCTATTAAGCATTGTATCTTCCAATTCGTATCCGGTTCCCATCAATATGGAACGAATCGACCCGATAGCGATATTGACAGGCGTGGCGTTTTCATTGCGCCGCTATCTTCCGCCTTCGACATTTTCCAGACGAGTTTCGTTGGTTCTGGTACCATCAAACAAGCATTGCATAGTGCATTGGACGCCATTGATGCCACCGATCCACATGCAGCTAGAAACTCGATTGAAGCTGCTCTAGCTACCGACCGTGGTGATCTGTCATTGTCTGTTGAAACGGTCCACAAACCGGGCGAAGACTCAGAGTTACAAGAGTTACGTAAGTTCTTGAAGCTGGCTGCTGATTGCAACCCGAACATCATCGAGTTCCTATATGTCGATCATCTGATTGATATCAGTACACCCGAATGGGAATTGATACGATCTCATCGTGATCTGTTCCTATCAAAGAAGGCTCGCTGGACGTTCGCCGGTTACGCCATTCAGCAACTCAAGCGTATAAAGACACATCGCGGTTATCTGATTAACCCGCCAACCCACCAACCGACTCGGCAGGAATTTGGGTTGCCTGAAAACAGCAAAATTCCGAAGGAACACCAGAACGCTATCTTGTCACTTCCCGATGAGTGGGCTGCTGATGGCTCGAAAGATCAAGTCGCCAAAGAAAGGCGATATGCCACAGCACTGCAAGTCTGGAATTCATATCGCAAATGGGACAAGGAGCGCAATCCGGCTCGTAAAGAGCTAGAGCGTAAGTATGGTTATGATGTGAAGCATAGCATGCATCTAATTCGGCTATCTCGTATGGCCGAAGAGATCCTACGCGATCAGAAGGTCTTAGTAAGACGTCCCGATGCAGAAGAATTGCGAGGGATTTTGAGAGGCGAATGGAAGTATGAGGACATCGAAGCTATCGCAGACGGATTGGACGCCCGATTGGATGCTCTCTGTAAAGCGTCAACGCTGCGAGATTCACCGGACCGCAAAAAGATTGCGGCTCTGTATAGACAAATCTGTGAGTCTAGATACGGTATCACACTTTAATTAGGAGCCACCAATGGCGAAGAAAGTCACTAAGAAGCCCGACGCTAAACAAATGTTCGACATCAAACCGGCATTCTATAGCATTGTTCTCGATCTGGACTTTTGCGATGATCTCGCGAAGTTCATTTCGAAGAACAAGGGGACTGGTATGATTGCTGGATTCGGCAAAAACATGCACAAAGCAGCGTGCCGTAGCACAACCGTTAGCAAGGCAGTCGAAAAGCCTGCCGGTGCTGACAAGCTCGCAGACAAGAAGGTGGTGTCGGAGAAAGCTGCGAAGGCAGAGAAGGTCAAGCGGGAGCGGCTAGCTAAGAAAGCGAAACAGCTTCACGCGAAGGGCAAATCGTTCAGGGCAATCGGCAAGGCACTCGGCGTCTCAGCTATCACGGCTGCTCGATACTGCAAGAAATAACATGAAGAAACTTCGCGTCTGGTGGAATCATCCACCGAATAAAGAATCGTTCTATGTCCCCGTTGTCGGGCTCGTTGAGGCCAAACAAATCCTCTCAGCGCTTGCTGACTATGACAATTATCTAGTCAGCAACGGAATGATTGGCAACGTGAGCAATATGGGTGGTCTTGAGGAGTTCGATCCCGACGACGACACCGAAGGGCAAGAAGGATCATGGGTTGAGTGGGAATCAAGCGATTGCGATAATATCGCTGATATAAGCTGCACGGAGGCGATGCGTATCGATAATTTTGCAAGGATGTGCTAACAGGACATCATCTTTGATCCATTGCAATTTTCGGAGTTTATAGCAGTATGAAGCGTCTTTTGTTGTATTACCTTCGGCAGATACGCCCATGGGCGCGATTCAGACGCTTCTGGCATATACTGTTCCATTTGCACTGCGCTATCGATATCATCAATGCGGACGGATCTACCGTGATTATGTGTCAGTGCGGTAAATCATGGGGCGGAATGCCCGCAGAGAATGAACCAATACTCAAGTTATTGAGACCAAATGATACGTCAAGTACTATGTGAGTTGCGATTCCCGGTCGTATTCTTAGCTGCTTGTATCTCTGCCGGTTATATTGGCCGAATGCTACAACTCGGCACTGTTGTCGGTTTCATACTTGGTGGTTCGGCGGCTGCGATAGTGATATATCTGCACAACAAAGGAAAACTATGACTGAAAAGTCAAAATCAATGTGCGACGGCTGCCGCGACGACTTTTACAATCGCAGCGTGTCGGGTGGTTGTTGGTGTTTTGCGGACGCCAAAATCGTTGTGAGAATGCGTGTCGGCGTTTGGCAAAACCCACCCTATGAGTGGGCACCGCAAGAGTGTTTGTCCTGCTATAGTCCCGATGGGTCAAGAATGATCGAGAAGAATGACCAAAGGGTTATTGATCCACAAGCTGTCGAAATTCGAACCGTTAATTTTGGTGAATAAAGAACTACGCAAAAGAGCCTTAATATGTCCTACTCCGATTACGGCGGATTGTGTTGGAAATTCAAAGACGGCGAAAAGCCTGAACGCTTTAAGCCTGCCGAAGACGCCAGCTTGCATTCAGAAGGCCCTGGTGACGACAGGCCGCTAGAACAAGCAACTGGTTTAAAATTCGATGCTCTATTAAAAGCCGATCCAAACTTCGGTAAAGTAGAACAACAAACACAAGAGCGAGCTATCAAGCTCGACAATGAGCCAGAATTGGATCAGTGGCTCACCGGTCACGCCCACCATGTCGTTATTGGCAATATGGGCGGCATTGCACTCGTTAATCATAAGGGCTACGTCAAAATCACCATCAATGGTGTTGAGATGAAATCGTGCGAGTGGGACGATTCTGACGACGGGCCTTTTTATCATGGCGGTGTCATGCCTACGCCAAATAGCATGGCAGAGGTTCGGTGGGCTGTGCAGATGCTTACCGATCCGTGTTATGTCTCATTCAACTGGATTCGCTACCCCGATGGCACGAATTATCTTGCAGTTGGCGGCTATGGCGTCGGGGAACACTGGTGGCTCGATGAAGAGAACAACGCCATGGAAATGGAAGGGGACGAGTGGGTAAGCAAACCTGATGCCACACATTATCCAACTGATAGCGAATGGTTGGATAAACTTATTGCTTGGCACAAAGAGTTGCCATCGAAAATTACGGTATATGACGAAGCCCTCAGACATCCTTGATAAGTATCTCTTAGCCTATAGTCTGAACTCGCATTCAGGTAGATGGAGTGGTGGGCCTGGGCAAGTCGTTCTCAATGCACCCGAATCTGATCGCGAGCAGTTTCGTAGACTCCGATCCGCCGATATAGCTAATCCAATCGACGCAGAGTTAGCAGCGTTTCAAGCTATGAGTGGTGCAGATTTACGAATATTCAGACAAAGACAAGAGAATAAACGACTGCTTAAGCGATTTGATGCCGAGTTGGCGAAGCACAAGAAGCTGGAAATCTAGCGAAGCTTCAGCGACCAGAATGACCGTCTGATAGTGAGAATGCCCCTGTCGATCGCATGTTGAAAACGCTCATGCAAGGTGCGACATAACTCTTTAGCTTCTATATCTGTGCAATGACATCCTAAATGCCAACTACCACAACCACCACCAGAGTCAGTTAAGTCCCATTTCGACATAACTTCTCTGACTTCTGACGGCAATGCACCAAACTTCTCAACATACTTATGGCCAAGCTCGTGCGTTGCGTCTTCTTCTATCTCAGCAACAAGTTCGGGCGAAATATCGCATTCTGTTTGATGCCCAACGGCATCCACCATCCAGCATTTGACGCATCTGAAAGAGGAATAATGCCCCATAACTGCCTGGGCTTTGCGTCTTAATTCTACACGCAATTCGTCAATCTTTGGATGTTGTTCAGTAACCGGCCCTTGCGTCGGTTCCATAGCATTCAGTTCTTCTTTTACCTCTTCGTATTCTCGCCACAAGTCTTCAAACGTCATGTTCTCTCCTAATCTATTACCATCGCCGCGCGTTGATAGCATACGTCAAGGGCACCAAACGAAACATTACGACACAAAAAATTGACGGCTGCCGAAATCTGTTCCGCTGAATCGCCTTTCAGAGCCATAACGGATTTCAACTCACCTTTTGCATGATAATAGCTTGGCAGATACCAGATTTCCCAAAAACGCCCGTCATTACCACGGCGAGAGCGAAGACATTCAAAACCATAAGATTGCAGCTTCCTGGCCTCCACCTCATATGGCGTGTTATTGTAGCCACAGAGATGCTTAATTATGATGGCTGGATGGTCGTATTTCGGGTCTGGTTCATCCGGCAGCGGTGGCTGTGGATTACAAAGAAATGGAGCTTCTTTGGTCCAGTCGATTAGCGGTACCCATTTAGGTAAAATGTGCGGATCTTCAATCGGACCCGGCAACTCCGCAAATCTCTCTCGTTTCTCAAGGCGTCCATCCTCAGACACTCTAATCCAACAAGTACCAAGTGTAAACGCCTCTATCGTCTCCATCTCTTCTGGGGTCAATTCGCCGACAGTAACGCTACCTTGGTCGCACCCGAGATGCTGCGTACCAGATACCCTGATTTTCTTCAACTTTTGCTCTTCCATGATTATGCCCTCTTCTCGGCAGCCGTCCCGTCGACGACTTGCTGCACTAGTTCTTCGCTTGGGTTTGTTGCACCACAAGCAGATCCGTTTGCGCTATCGACCATAAACTTGATGGCCTTGTAGCAGTCTAAGCACAACATCTCTCTGCGATACTGAATCGGGACGTACTTTATCCAGTCGGCTGTAGGAACACCAAACATTTCAGGCCACAACTCGCCGCAGCGACAGCAGATATTAGGGAAGACGATATACGGCACAAGTCCTTTGGCTTTGAGCATTCGTTCCCACTGCACTTGCTGTCCTTCTGTCAGCCCATTTGAATAGGCCCATGTCCCTTCACCGTGGTCGATGCTTAGAAGCTCATAGCAACAACTGCAGGAAATCAACTGCCCTCCACAGAAAGGACAGCGTTCCATATCACACCCTGGCTTATGGAACTCTCCTTCGGAGACACCGCAATCATGACACGTATGCCTCTCGACTTTCGGCGGATCGTCTTTTATCGATGCCGCAATCTCTTCAGCAAACGGCTTTCTTTCTTCGTCTATCGTGGCCCGTAGTCTATCTCGCATAGACATCGCTAGTTCACCAGCAGCGATGTCGCAGTCATTCTCAGCCGCATCTATCAAAACGGCCTTTTGAACTGATTCGGGTATTTCCATTATTGTAGCTTCCAGGAACGATCATTGTCGCTCCATCGATAGAGGACTTGCTCAGACCCATCGAGATTGAATCTGATTATGCACGGGTTAATGCCACACGGTATTGATTCTAGAATCTCCTGCAACGATGGTGTCGGACCATCGTACATCCCAAATGAACCGGGCTTCTCTTCATAACCAGTAGCATAGACAACTTCATTGCGCTTCTCTACTGTTGGCGGTCCGTAAATAGACGGCGTGTAGCTTACAGGCAATTCATTCGTTTCGTCTGTGATCACGTCCATCGGCACAATGAAAATTATTGGTTGAATTATACGATCAACAACAGCCTCACGAAATTTTTCAATCCGCTTCTCAGCGAGTGCGTGTGTCGCGAAAACGACTGTATTGTATATCGTTATTGTCCGCTCACAACCAAATATGTCTTTACCACGTGCTTGTAGCTGGAAGACTTGCATTGGTATCACGATGGTTTTTTCTTCTCCAGTCGACGTATCTTGGCTCGCGTCGAGCGAATCAATTTCGTGAATTCGTTCTTAGTCGCTGGCCCAATTCCGTGATGCTCACGTGCTAGTGTCAAACGGTCAAGCTTGGCTTGTAGCTCTTGTATCGTTTCAGCCATTTTTCACGCAAATGGTTAGAAAGTCTGCGATATCACGCTTTTGATGTGGATGGAACCGCCACTTCACACCAATTTTCTCATAGGCCCACTTAACGAGATCTGTCCCTAGCTCTTCCGACATAGCAGCCCAGTCAGCACACATTTCAGCCAAGCTGATAAGATCCATCGCTGTTGCTATGATGATTTTGTTCTTGTCATCACTCACGTTCGGAGCGTAATACTCCGGGTGATGCTTGTTGGTCGTAATATGATGTAGTGTGGCTTTATCGATAGCCGTTTGGATATCTCGTGGCGTCCTGAAGCCATGGATTTTGCATTCAGGCATTTTGCGGCAAATACTGGTGAAATCCATGTTGTTCTGCTTTCCCCAAGTCAGGTAGACGTAGGGCGTGTATTCTGGTGGCTGATACTTGCTGGCATCGTGCTTGAATGCGTTAGTCACCAACTCAGCAGAAACACGATCAAAATACTCGTAGATGATTTGTGCATATTTCTGCACAAGAACGATGTGGCGTTCCGTCCTTGAATAGAACAGATTGACCATTTCAGTCCACTGGTCCTTCGGCGTAGACATGTCAGATAGCTTCATGCCACGCGCCTTCGGCGGTTCCCAAATTTCATCCACAGGTACCCCGGCAGCCCTTGCAGACCTAGTAGCAATGCAATCGACAGGCTCGTCAGCATCCATGTTATTCTGGGCACTCCGCTATGAGTTCTTCAATTAGATCGCGCCACCGAGCCCACTTTTGAACTTTGTCCTCGGAGTTAGCGATATATTTCGGGTCGCTGCTCCACACACCGGTTTGATGCTTACGAAGAGTGTCTTGCGTCCGATGCAACATCTGAACAGTGTATGGCAGAATCTCTTGTAATATCTCTTTACGAGTCATATATCCTCCAAAAGGCGGACGACGACGAAGGATTACCACAATCGCGGACACCTTCCGGATGCAACCGCTGTTAGCCTTAGGGGCACTGGGACTTGCAACCATCCCTCGACCCGCAATAGCGTTTCCCGCCCGGATAAGGGCCGTCGTCCAAACCAAACAATTAAAGTTCGTCCTCTGTTGCTCGCTGCAGTCCTGCCCTTTCTGCTGGCGTCTCATCGTCGTAACAATCGTGGCAGAGCACAGGATAACCGTGCTCCGCAACAAAGAATGTTCCGCAATGAGAGCAACAAAGACCAATAACCATATCCTGCGATATCTCGCCCATGATAGCTCCGTTTTGTTATCCTAGATCAGGCTTAGCCTCGATTTCGTCCAATAGCTGATTTAGTTCGGCTCTCTCCGGTGGCGACGACGGTTCGGCAGCAGGTTCCGATTCATATTCATCGTCCGGAACGACCTCCACCAGTTTAATGCATTGCCAATCCTTTGTCTCCTCGACTTTTAGCGAGAGGCCGCGAGTATCTGGAAGGATTTCGACGATTTTCTGCCAAAAGAGATATCTTGGTAATAATCGCCTTATAGTGATCGTAGGACCGATAATGGAGATCGACGACATCATATCGTCGTAGAGTTTAAGGACATCTACCAAATTATCCTTTGGCAATGTCCATTCCCGTGGCTTTCTTTTCTGTCTGACCGGCTCGGTCGATTCCTGCTTTTTACGTCGAAACCACATGGATACTCCTCGTCTTCAGCAGGTTATAGCACGATCGCGGTGGTCTATTAATATCCCGATAGATCAGACTTGCCAAGAACCGGTCCTGTTATCGGCTTCTTGATCTTCGGCTCGTGTAGCCTGATGATTGGGTTGGCGACGAAGCTACCGACGAACGCCGTCCCTAAACATCTGCCTGTTAGCGAGATCGTCCGCACACGTTCCACTGCCGCTCCAGAAAATGCCTGCATGAGCATTTCCGAGGTAAGTGTGTGTAGGTGGTATGTATCTGTTGGTGTATTGAGCCATTCAAAGATGCGAATTCTTCTACCGATTTTCCTGGCGTTCGCAATCACCAAGAGCGGGTCTTCGACATGCTGGAGGCAATTGTAAATCCATACCTCATCGGCCATCGGAAGGTCGCCGATCTCTTCACCACCCTTCTGAATGAACTGAATGTTGTAGGTCGCATACCTACGCAAGACGGACGTCGGCCACGGAATCGGGTCGACTGCAATCAGTCCACCAGAGTTGTAGCATCTTAGAAGCAACGACCACGGTCCTGATCCGATGTCCGTGACCGACGCGCCATCCAGGTCGATATCACCGCCCAAATCGCCGTACTCGTCGAAAATGCCCATCTCGGTGGCATAGGTTGTCTGCTTGACGATCTCGCCGAGAGCATTCATATCATAACAGTTGCCCCAAAACTCAGCTTCTGCGGCGCGACGTTTCTGGATGTCTAACTGTTTCGCGGCATCTGTTATCGGAGTATCTGGCATTTGATATGCTTTCTTGCGTATGCAACAGTGTTTGAATTTACGCCCACTACCGCATGGGCACGGATCATTTCGACGCTTACTCACATGTGGCTCGATGGGAAGCACACAGTTCATTTTCTATCCACTTTTCTCGGCATTTTGGTAGCTCTCATCCCTGTTAGGCCGTCCGTCTTTGTTATCAGATTCTTGAAGGCGTCGTCTCTAGCCTTCTTCGTGGCGTACCAGTTATGACACTCCCAGCAGCCGAACCAATTACTGAAATACTCTATTCCATATGGCTTCTTCTTCGGAGCCTTCTTTTGGTGCTTTGGGATTTCACTCGTTTCGATCCGGTTCTCTTTTCGGATCATTCTGGTCATTGTTCACCTCTAAGATTGCCATAGTCCCCACTATTTCTCTTATCTTATATCTCCGTACTCTGCAGAAGTGGTTGACGGCATGCACAACAGCCCTAGCTAACGTCTTCCGTAGCGTTCCTCTCGCATAGTCATGTACGGCGATTGGACATCCGGATTTTATTAGTTTTTCACTAGCCTTAAGATCGTTGTAGCAAGCATCATAGGAATGGTCGCCATCAACAATTATTAAATCAAAGACGCGGCCCGTTTTCAATACCATCAAATCAGCAGATGTGCCAGTGAGCAGGCGCATGTTTGGTTGCCGGTTTTCGTACCATTTCAGGCCCGCTCGCTTCCAAAACAATGGATCAACACTATAGAATAAGACACCTGGATTTCTGATAGCTAATTGAGCAACGGTTGCACCGTGAAACGTCCCGATTTCCAGAACTACCCCCTCTTTCGGGACTAGGTTAAACAGCGCATCTAACTCCTCAGGCAGCATCAGAGATTTACTATTGATACTTAGGCCCAAAGACGGGTCTGGTGTCTGTTGGAACATTGGTTATTCTTCTCTGATAGGTGCGTTTGGCGTTTTTGACGGTCTTGGTATTTTTCAGCTTTGCTATTCTCTGCTGCTTGATCGATTCTTTCTCTCTTTCAATCTCTGTCGCAGTCGGTTTGTATTCGTCGTAGTGCATACTATATCTTTCAACTATGTAGTTTTACATACGTCATAGCTATAATTGTTTTAAGTATTTCGATAATGTTTAATGGTAAGGGAGAAACCATGGCCAAAATAGTATTTGAGAGTGGTAGTTTGGTTCGCCTGAAGTCTGGCGGACCAATTATGACAGTAGATCACACAGTCAACGAAGGCTCTGTTGTCTGTTGCTGGTTCGACGAATCAAAATACTCGTCGGCCATTTTGCACTGTGGAGCGGTAGTTGCCGTGTCAGCAGTAGAACAAGCGGTACATGGAATAAATGTCGAACCACCAACTAATTAACGGCAATTGTCTTGAATACTTAAAGTCGGTACCTGATCGCAAGTGGGATACTATAATAGCGGACCCGCCGGATGGAATCGATCTGAAGTACGACACATTTTGTGATAAGATATCGAGTGACGATTACATATCACTGATGCGTCAATGGTTAAGCAATTTTGTGCTTCGTGCTAAAACAGTGTGGCTTTCCTATAACGCTCTATGGACGTTCCGGTTAGGGCCGATAGTAACCAATCTGGTCGGCCAGTTTGGTGGAGCATTAGAATACAAGCATTGTGTGCAAGTATTCACCTTCGGCCAACACAATCAAAAGGATTTGGGTAATAACTTCAGACCAATACTACGGATTCGTTGGCAAGACGCACCGTTGTTTCCTGATAACATAAGGATTATGTCTTGGCGTCAAGCGAATGGCGATAAACGTGCCGATCCTCGTGGTAGAGTGCCAGGCGATGTTTTCCATTTTCCACGAGTAACTGGCAATTCTAAACAACGCCGTAAATGGTGTCCTACTCAGTTGAATGAGGGCTTGATCGAACGCTGTTTGAAGATGACCACGCCAGACAATGGCACTGTGCTTGATCCATTTGGAGGTACAGCAACAACACTCCGAGTCTGCAAGCCTCTTGGTTATGCTTGCACGATTATCGAGATGGAGCCATTATATTGCGGCGAGATAGCGAAAGAGCATAATCTCGAAGTAGAACACATATGAGTAAAGCAAAAGCTTCCGTCTGCCCTTATTGTGGTGGTGAAGTCGTATGCAAAGACTCTTCTATCATTTATGGTCGATCATACGGCAATGTCTGGATTTGCTCTAATTGGCCGAAATGTGATGCTTATGTTGGATGCCAGAAAGGGACAGAAAAGCCGCTTGGGCGTTTAGCCAATCCAGAGCTTCGATATTGGAAGAAGCATGCACACGAGAAATTCGATAAGCTATGGAAGGGCGGAGCGATGAATCGTAGTCGTGCTTATGCCTGGCTGTCGCGGACACTCAACATATCACTTGACGAGTGCCATATCGGAATGTTTGATATCGATCAGTGTAAAGCTGTCTGTAGTGCTGTGCAAGAACTGCGTAAAACAGAAGGGCATTGATGCGTTTAGCGTGGGCTAGTGATGTTCATTTGAATTTTCTGCACAACGGCAGCGACATATACACTTATATCGACTCAATCAGAGCGCAAGCAGACGCTTTAGTTATAACGGGCGACATAGACGAGAGCACCCGTATTTGCGAGACTCTCGGTTTCTTTGATACACTATTCGACAAGCCAGTCTATTTCGTGTTAGGCAACCATGACTTTTATTATGGCTCCATCAAGGACGTGCGTCGTATGGTCTCAAGGTTTGCCTATTCAAGCCGCAATCTTCACTATCTAAGCAACACACCGACTATCGAGTTATCAAAAACAACCGCACTACTAGGCCATGACGGTTGGGCTGATGGCAGGCTTGGTGATCTCGAAGGATCGGACGTCATTCTGAATGACTTTTCTCTAATTGAGGAATTAAACTGTTGGAAGAGAGATTCCTGGCAATTCAAACTCGACAAAGTGAAGCTTCGTCTAGCGCTCGAAAAGTTTGGTGATGAAGCGGCCAAATATCTAGCTCTCGTCCTGTATCCAGCGGTCAATAAATATAAGCATGTCATAGTTGCCACCCATATCCCGCCATTCAGAGAGGCAGCGTGGCACGAAGGTAAACCATCAGACGACAACTTTCTGCCATATTTCGCGTGTAAAGCTATTGGCGATGTTCTACTCGCCGTAGCACTTGAAAATCCGAAATGTCAGATAACCGTTCTTTGCGGACATACTCATAGTGGCGGCGAAGTCGATATAACTCCGAATCTGAAAGTTATTACGGCACCTAGCCAATACGGCAAACCACTAGTACATCATATTTTCACGATATAATCCACTGGAGAGGTATATTGGTGAATATAATTCACAAGACCCTCTCGTTGTGCTATAATAAACGGCACTGCTAACCAGTTTCGCTACAGCTTTTATCATGAGGATACGCTATGGTCACTATGCCGACCTCTATTCCGTCGACCGACGAGTGGATCTACCTCTATCAATCAGCAACGAAAGCAGATCGAATCAGAGCCGGGAAGTCAATCTCAAAGATGACGCCCGAACAGATCGCTGATTTGAAGCGAACTCTCGACCATCGAAAAATCGAGATCAAAGGCAGGCTAGCAATTGCCTTACAGAATACCAACGGCTCGCTACAACCGGCGATTATACCTGTTGGTGATCACGAAGGCAACGGCCACACCAATATGCGTACAAACACCAGAAAGGTCTTCTGGGGCGATGATGAGTGGGAATTTTTAGTAACAAGGGTTTCTGCTCTCTGTCTCAAAGAACCGACAACTGGGTTAACAAATCTTGCTACCCGCATTATGAAAATGATGCCTGAAGAACAACGCCGACCAACACACGCTGGCCTTATCACCGAGTTGAACAAACGGCTGATCGACTACAATCGAATCAAGTGGCTCGATGTTGAACGTGAGTTGCAATCAGCAAAAGCTGAACTCGATCGCCGGAAGGCGGCACCAAGTCGGCAAGAAGTCATCGATTCTCTCACCGATGAAGAGATTCAACATCTAACGACCAAGGTCATCGATAATCTGTCGCCATATGATCTCTGTTCTCGTTTCTCTGAGCAGACAATCCTTGATTGCATTTCGCCAGATGCCATCATTACTCAAGCTTTCATGCGAGTGATCTCGCATACTACGCAGCATTCTAAGTTATTGGAAGAGAATCTGACGATGTTATCTCGGCTGCTCGCAGAGTTGCCGACAGAGAAGTTACGCCGACAACAACAAGAAAAAGCTGCGGTCCCTGCCAAGCTTCCTCAGGTTGCGTTCGTCGGCTTTAAGGCCGATCAAATCGCAATCGTTGTCGACTCTCTGAGGGGCAGGATCAGGGTCGACGTCATTGACAAGAACCGCAGCCGGTTCGATTCTTCCGCAGACATTATCATCATGTGGAAGAAGTTCATCTCTCATTCGTTCCAATCGCAGATCACTACAAATATGAAGAAGGGCGCACGTCTAATCCGATTTGACGGCGGATTAGAGAATGCGTCAAAAGAAATCGAACGTGCTCTCGTTTCTTAGGTCGGAATCACCCAAGCCGCAACGCCATCAGTCACTCTTAATATGTAGTCGCCGTCGACAATCGGTGGTTCTGGTAACGTTGATGATCCTGTAGCTCCGACTGCACCAGAAGCACCCGCTGCGCCTGAAGCACCAGAAGCACCCGCTGTGCCTGTCGGTCCTGTCGCTCCAGGATCTCCACCACCTGGCCCTGTTGCTCCAGTAGGACCTGTCGATCCTATCGGACCATCACTTGGTCCTGTTGACCCAGTAGGTCCAGTTGATCCATCTATACCAGTAGCGCCAATCGGCCCTGTTGATCCGATTGGGCCGGTAGCACCAATACCAGTTGCACCAATAGAGCCAGTCAATCCGGTAGCTCCAGCACCAGAGGCTCCAGTAAAGCCTATTGATCCCGTTGCACCGATATAACCTGTTGCACCAGTAGAGCCAGTCCCAGAAGCACCTTGAACGCCGGTAGCACCTGTAGAACCCTTGACACCAGAAGCACCAGATGCACCTTGTAGCCCAGTAGCACCAGACGCACCATCGAGCCCAGTAGCACCAGACGCACCATCGAGCCCAGTAGCACCAGATGCACCATCGAGCCCAGCAGCACCATCGAGGCCAGTGGCTCCATCAACACCTGTCGCACCTGTTGCACCACTAGGGCCAGAGGCACCACCTGTTTCACCCTGAATGCCAGTAGCACCAGTTAAACCGATAACTCCAGTTGCACCATCAACGCCAATATAACCAGATGCACCATCAACGCCCTGAGTACCTGTCGCACCTGTTGCACCACTAGGGCCAGAGGCACCACCTGTTTCACCCTGAATGCCAGTAGCACCAGTTAAACCGATAACTCCAGTTGCACCATCAACGCCCTGAGTACCTGTCGCACCTGTTGCACCACTAGGGCCAGAGGCACCACCTGTTTCACCCTGAATGCCAGTAGCACCAGTTAAACCAGTTAATCCTGTAGAACCTACTGGCCCAGAGGCACCGCCAGTTTCACCCTGAATGCCAGTAGCACCGCCGATACCAGTGGCACCAGTTAAACCTATATCACCATTTAAGCCTGTAGAACCAGTAGCACCATCAAGACCAGATACACCAGACGCACCAATTAAACCAGTTGCGCCAGTTGAGCCGGACGCACCGCTGATGCCAGTTGCACCAATCAAGCCTGTTGAGCCTATTGCGCCAGTAGAACCTGTAGCACCGGTTAAACCCGTTGCACCAGCCGGGCCAGAGGCACCGCCTGTTTCACCCTGGATTCCGGTCGCACCAGTTAAACCGGTAGCACCAGTAGTGCCTTGGGCACCAGTAGTGCCTTGGGCACCAGTAGTGCCTTGGACACCAGTAGCACCTGTAGCACCAGAAGGGCCAGAGGCACCACCTGTTTCACCCTGAATGCCAGTGGCACCAGTTAAACCGGTAGCACCACTAGCACCAGGTCCCGTCGAGCCTTGAACGCCAGTAGAGCCTGTAGCACCGGTTAAACCCGTTGCGCCAGCCGGGCCAGAGGCACCGCCTGTTTCACCCTGGATACCAGTGGCACCAGTTAAACCGGTAGCACCACTAGCACCATAAACCATCGGATATTCAACAAGCTTTAATTGCCCAATAATAGCAAACCAATAATCAACAGAGCTGTATACCGTTTTATATGGATAAGTGCATTTTGTTACATCCATTTTATAGTAGCGATATGCTACACTATTATTAAATGTAAAATAGTCAGTCCAAACGCCCGTAGATGACGGTGGCTCTATGTCAGTTCGTGTGTCGAGTGTTATCCATGTAGAATCATCGTTAGATCCAGAAATCGTCCAATCTCTCGGTAGCGATGTATTGAGTGTCCTCGCATACATCCCATATTTATTTATAACCTTTTTAATAGACGGCCCAAAATCATAGGTGATCCACATAGGCCGATCGAACGGATCGCCAGGCGTATATGAGCTTCCTCCAATTCGCACACCAAAACCATAATCGTTTGAATCATTCTGGTCGTACGCATACCAGCCATAGAGATAGGTGTCGACGACTTCCGTATAAATGACGCCAGTTGAGCTAACAGTAATGACGTTCGGCGATGGCACATTCATATTTGTCATCGCATCAGTACCATAAGCAGTGCTTGCATTAAAAGCACCATCAGCAACACCTGGACCCGTGGCACCTGTTGCACCATCAAGACCTGTGGCACCAGTCGCGCCAATTTCACCCTGCGGACCAGATGCACCGCCAGTTTCACCTTGAAGACCAGTAGCACCAGAAGCACCAACCGCACCAGTAGGGCCTGTGGCACCCGCTAACCCAGTGGTCCCGTCGAGACCAGTAGCACCAGATGCCCCATCAAGACCAGAAGCACCAGCCGGGCCAGACGCACCACCAGTTTCACCTTGAAGGCCAGTAGCACCAGAAGCACCAACCGCACCAGCAGGGCCTGTCGATCCAGAAGCACCATCTAAACCAACAGGACCCGTCGATCCAGAGGCACCATCTAAGCCAACATAACCAGAAGCACCAATAGGACCAGAGGCACCGCCTGTTTCACCTTGTGGGCCTGTCGCACCATCTACACCAGTCGCACCAGAAGCTCCATCTATGCCTTGAAGGCCAGATGCACCATCAACTCCTGCACCGGTCGCACCGGTCGCACCATCAACTCCAGCTACACCGGTAGCACCGGTCGCACCATCAACTCCAGCTACACCAGTCGCACCGGTCGCACCATCAACTCCAGCTACGCCGGTCGCACCATCAATTCCTGCACCGGTCGCACCGGTCGCACCATCAACTCCATCTACACCAGTCGCAC
>Ga0172381_10003716_pt1 | contig 16031 bp, 8 predicted proteins | sample Leawel6488metaG_FD_119754 | JGI IMG/M metagenome (GOLD analysis project Ga0172381, IMG submission 119754) | Leachate microbial communities from a municipal landfill in Southern Ontario, Canada - Leachate well 64-88 metaG | ecosystem: Engineered > Solid waste > Landfill > Unclassified | place...
AGATTATCACTGACCTGAATAATCTCGCTACAGTCTATTCTTATCAGAACAAATACCAGGAGTCGGAAGACCTATACAAGAGAGCCCTTGCTATAACAGAGAAGTCTTTCGGTCCCGAACATCAGAATTTGGTGCTAATATTATCTAATATAGCAAGCCTATATGAAAAGCTTGGCAAGAATGACGAAGCTAAGACCCTCCAGAATAGAGCCAAAAAGATATACGAAAGTCGGCTACCTTGATACTTCGACCCTTCTTAAGCTTTAACCCCGAACAAAGCCGAGGGGTTGACTTTTATTGGTTCATAATGTATACTTTAAAAAGTTAGTTACTAACTAAGCGTTAGGTTAATTGAAACTTCGCAACAGGAGGGGTATGAAGACGAAGGAAGTCCACCAGTTTAGTTTTCATGAGCTATCCGAAAAAGACCTCAAAAGCCTCAAGGTGCTTGACCTTATAACCAAAAAAGGCATAATTTCCCGGACGGAAATCTCAAAAATAACGGGTATAAACATTGTGTCTATTTCCAATTACATAAATAGATATATCGAAGAAAAGCTTATAATGGAAAACGGGTTTGATGTGTCTACCGGAGGCAGAAAACCCGAGCTTGTTGAGCTTAACAAAGAAGAAAATCGTATCATAGGAATAGAGATAGGAAAAGACCTGATACGTTCAGTATTTACCGATATAGGATTGTCGGTTTCAAGTAAAATGGAAATGCCTAAAACCGGCCGCAGCGTTAAAGAGATAACGGCGGAATTATGCGTTCTGATAGAAGGCATGCTGAAAAAAGCGGGTATAACCGACGGAGGATTAAGAACTGTTGGTGTTGGGACCAGTGCTTACGATAATGAATATATAAGCAAAACCCTAAGGGAAAGATTCGGCGTAGAGGTATTTGTCGCAGATGAAGTTTCGTGCGCTGCTTTTGGTGAAAGAGATATTAATAAGAAAATACCATCCGGAGATCTGCTCTACATATATTCCGATATAGGATATGGCATAGTCGTTAAAGATACCGGAGAGCGGATATCGTGCAGTAATTCCAAATACCTGTGCCCATGGAATGAATCCATGGGAGCGGTGAACCTAGCTAAAAGCGATGTCGCAAGAGGAGTAGGCACTTCCATGGTGGAGCTTTCCGGAGCCCGCATGGAAAATATAACGGTAGATATAATCACTAAAGCCGCTATGGGCAACGATGAGGTAGCGCTCAGCATAATGCGCAGCGTCGGAGTAAGTCTAGGTTTAAGAATAGCTTATCTGGTGAATCTGTTTAATCCAAAGAGCGTTTTGATAGGCGGAGGAATAGAGCAGGCGGGGGAACTTATCCTAGGGCCCATTAAAAAAACCGTAAAGAAGCTATCCTTTAAAGACCGTTCAGGTGAAATTAATATAATGCCTGGTAGTCTGGGTGATGAAGCCGTTAGTCTTGGAGCGGCTTTTCTGGCTGCCCGGGAAATATTTTTAAAAGCATAATCCTTCGACAGGCTTAAGGATTTATGCTGAGTTTTTATAGAATCATAAAAGGCTGATGTCTGTGACATCGGCACTTAGCCAATAACCCGGCTGAATAAACTTGGCCTATATCAGAGATATAGGCACTTAGCCAATAACCCGGCTGAATAAACTTGCGAGGTATGTTTATGGCAGAAGAAAGAAGTTGTAGGATATGCGGCAAACCATTCCTTCCGAATAAATACCGTCCCAACCAGTCGATCTGTTCTTCGCTCGAATGCCAGTACCAGCGCCAGCTGGAAAATATGAAAAAATGGCGAAATAGAAATCCGCATTATTTCAAGTATAAAGAGACGCAGGACTCTTCCTGGAAGGAGACTTGCCGTCAACGTTCTCTCGATTGGCGCAAGAAGCATCAGGAGTATCTAAAGCTTTACCGCGAGGAGCATAGAGAGCGTCATCGTGAGTATATGAGAGATTATATGCGGGAGTACAGAAAACAACAGGCCCTTGCCCCGAAGAATGGTACAAAGATCTAACATATAATAATGAAAATAAAAGATAGTAAGCAAATCTTTATATATTTTGTTTTAATATTGGTATTCCTTGCCGCTGACACGGCTTTTGCGTTTACCATGAATTTTTCTTCCAATAAAAAACAATCTGTAAAGACGGCCGGAATGGATTCCGATAAGGCTAATTCCATCGCTGCCGCTTCCGCCAAAAAAGAAGAGGCGCAGCCCGCAAAGGATCCGGTGCCGCAGGATCTGCAAGCTGCTTATAAGCCTGAAAGCAATGAGGTTGTAAAAGCCGATAAGAAAATACTGCTGAATATTCCCGGAGCTGCCGAAGGCGAGAAATTTACTATAGGGAACATACCCGACTATCTTAAAGAACCGGCCGAAAAAATAAAACAGGCTGATCCGGCCGATGAAAAGGATGCAGCGCTTGCCCGTAACATAAAAAATAAAAAGTTCCACGGTGGTATATATACTCTGAAAGAATGCATAGATATTGCGGTCAGGAACCATCTTCCGCTTCAGATAGCTCAGAAGAGCGTAAAGCTTGCCGAAATGCGTGTTTTTGAATCAAGACGAAACATGCTGCCGTCGGCGACATTGGATTATCAGCAATATCATGGCCGTGTTAATGGGCTTATGTACTATGGCAGAAAACAGACCATAGAAGGGCAGCAGCCGATATTCCGCGGCGGTGAATTGCTTTATACGATGAAGCAGTCGGAGGTAAATCTTTCGATAACAAAAAATGACTACGGCCGCATCAGGAATGACCTGGTGCTTACGGTAAAAAAAGCATACTATACTCTCGCCAAAGCAAAGACCAATTTAAAAATGCAGGAAGATCTTTACAAGGAAGTCTGGAAATCGGTAGATATGGTTGAAAAGCAGGCGGCAGCGAACGTTATATCAAAAATAGAAACAATGAACGTGCAGTCCCAAGCCAGCCAGATAAGGTATCAGCTTGCATCCGCAGGGGGCGATGTAGATATAGCCGAACTTATACTGAAACAAGCAATGAATGTAGACCCTAAAGAAGAATTTAGTATAAATGAAAGCCTTGAATTTAAAAAAATAGCTGTGGATTATGAAAAAGCTTTAAGCATTGCCATGGTTAACAGGCCGGAAATGAAGATAAATTCACTTATGATAGATTATTATAATTACGGCAAAGGCATAGCTAAGGCAAAATTCTGGCCGAAAGTAGATTTGCTGGGTTCGTGGGGGCTGGCGAAAGAAGAATACGCATCTCAGGACGAAGCCGGAGGCGCAGACCTGTTAAACGGAGAGCCTGACAGAAAACTGGAGCAGCAGTGGTATGCCGGCCTTAAAGTCGGTGTGCCTTTCTGGGGATCTTCCGGAGAATACTCTCTTACGAAAGAACAGTGGGTCCCAGTAGTCAGTGCTTATCAGGGCACCGAAGCGACCACGATGGAACTAAAACTTAAGATATTAGACCGGCTTGATATGATATCCGATAAAAGTCTTGCCGAAATAGACTTTGATAAAGCGCGGCAGGAGCTTACAAAAGTAAAGCAGGATCTGATATTGGAAGTGAAAGAAAGCTGCTTTAATTATCAAAAGGCCCTGATACAAACAGAAACGGCTGAAAATAAGATTAAATATCAAACGAGCGACCTGGAGCTTGTAAAGCTCAGGAGAGGCCTTGATGAAGTTACGGATTCCAACGTTATCGAAAGCATGATAAAGCTTTCGCAGGAAAAATTTGGCTTGTTACAGGCTTTGTCGGATTGTCATGTATCGATAGCCGCAATAAATAAAGCTATCGGCATAGAAGATTATTATAAAGACGAATAAAGGAGAGTGTGGTTATGGGAAACCTCGAAGAGAAAATACCTGAAAAAACAATAGTGATAAAAAAGGGCAATAAAAAGAAACTTATAATAATACTGCTTGCGGTTACTGTGACTATAATTGTGCTTGCGCGGCTGACGGGCAACATACAGAACGCAATATTTAAAAAGAAAGATACAAAAGAAAAGGCTGCGGCCTTGAAGCTTGAAGAGGAAGCGGTGCCGGTGAAAGTGTTTAAAGTTAAAAAAACGGAGTTTAAAGATACGTTGCCGGCGATAGGGACGGTTAAAGGATTTAAAGAGATAGAGCTTAAATTTCAGTTGTCGGGGATCATCGAGAGCTTTAATTTCGAAGAAGGCGAGAAGATCCAGGAAGGCGACATAATAGCCTCCCTGGTTCAGAAGGATGCCCTTTTGAAATTAAAATATGCCGAGACGGAACTTTCCAAAAACCAGAAGCTGTATGACATAGGAGCCATAATACCGCTTAAACTGGAACAGTCAAAACTTGAATACGAATCGGCGAAATCCGAACTGGATAAGACCAACATATATGCCATGTCCAATGGGCTTTTGGGGGCCAGGATGCTGGACCAGGGAAGTTATGTTACCCCCAATGACAGGGTAGGGTTTTTTGTCGACATAGATAAAGTTTATGCTGAGTTTAATATAATAGAAAAAGATATTCCCAAAGTTGTTCTGGGGCAAAAAGCTGAGGTTTTTTCCGATGCTTATCCTACTAAGGTATTTAACGGATCTGTAGACAGGATCTCGCCTATAGTAGAAGGACGTTCGCGTACGGAAAATATAAAAGTGGAGCTTGATAATAAAGAGGGAATGTTAAAGCCGGGTATGTTCATAAGAACGCTGATAGCTACTTATGATAAAAAGGATGTGATAGTTGTCCCTATGTCGGCATTGAAGAAAAAAGAGAATGATTATATAGCGTATGTGGTCCACAAAGAAGAACCTAAAAAAGCAGTGGAAGAGTCGAAGCAGAAAGAAAAACCAAAAAAATCGTTTTGGCCATTCAGTAAACCTAAAACGAAACCTAAAGAAGAGGTAAAGCCTCAGCCTGTCGAAAAGGCGCCTGAACTAGGTATTGTAGAGGTAAAAAAGATAAAGACGGGCTATATGACCCAGGATCTTGTTCAGGTTGATGAAGGGCTGGAAGAAGACGATATCATTGTTACAGAGGTGCAGGAAGAATTTAAAGATAAATCCAAAGTGGAAATATCAGAAGTCCAGGAAGGACTTATATAGCGAATGAATTTAGCTCAATTTTCAATTGAACGCCCGGTCACGCTCATAATGATCGTTTCGGGTCTTTTAATATTTGGTGTAGTCTCACTAGGACTGCTTCCGCAGGAACTTTTTCCTCAGATAGTCTATCCTCAATTGACGGTAGTTACTCCTTATGAAAATGCCGCTCCGGAAGAGATCGAGACGCTTATAACCAGGCCGATAGAAGAAGCTATCGGGACGGTTGCAGGTGTCAAAAGAATAAACTCTATATCCAAGGAAGGGTTGTCCCTGATCATTGCGGAATTTGGATGGAACCAGAACATAAATTTTGCTGCACTCGGGATGAGGGAAAAAATAGACCTCATAAAAGAGAGGCTGCCAAGAGAAGCCGAAGAGCCTATAGTTCTACAGTATAATCCGTTCGATAAACCGATCCTTATATTAAGCGTTACAAGCTCAAAAGAAGACCGCTCACCTATAGCGTTAAGAGAGCTTGTGAAGCGGATGATAAATGACGAAGTCGAGAAGGTTGAGGGAGTGGCCTCTGCTACAATCTCCGGCGGACTTGAACGCGAAATACAGGTCGAGGTTAATAAAGATAAATTAGAGTCGCGGCGCATACCTATTCTGGACGTTTCCAATGCGCTTGGTTCGGCAAATTTAAATTACCCGGCGGGAACTATAAAAGAAAGTTTTTATGAATATCTTATCAGGACTCTGGGAGAGTTTGAGCATATCAGCGAAATAGGAGATGTTGCCATAGGCTCGAGTGACTCCGAAAAAGAAGAGAGAAACGATGATTTTGATCTACCTTATAGACAAGCCCGCGGTAAATTATCGGAAGATAAAAAGCTTATATATCTAAAAGACGTGGCTAACATAATAGATGGAGTCAAAGAGAGGACCAGCTATTCCAGGTATAATGGTAAAGATAATATCTCTATATCCGTGCAGAAGCAGGCGTTGGGGAACACAGTAAAAGCTATAGAAAAGGTAAAGGCCAAGATTCAGGAGCTAAGAGCAGACATTCCAAAAGATATCAGTGTGGCTATAGTTTATGATCAATCTGTATATATAAAAAGCTCGATCACCGGAGTGTGGGATTCGGCATGGCAGGGCGGACTTATAGTATTTCTGGTCCTGCTGTATTTTTTAAGAAACGCATGGAGTTCGGTTATAGTTACACTTACCATACCTATTTCGGTAATGGCGACGTTTGCTTTAATGTTCTTCTCGGGCATTTCCATAAATATGATGTCTTTGGGCGGCCTTGCTTTCGGTGTGGGAAGCCTTGTCGACGCTGCAATAGTAGTCATCGAAAATATATTCAGGCATATGCAGCAGGGCGAGGATAAAAAACATGCGGCAATGATAGGCGCAGACGAAGTCGCCGTCGCCGTCGCCGGATCCGTACTTACTACTATAGTAGTATTTTTACCGCTGATATTTGTCATAGGTATTATAGGCCAGATATCCAAGGATTTTGCGCTTACAGTTACATTTTCGCTGCTCGCATCATGGGTTGCATCAATAACTATAATTCCTCTTTTGTCTTCGAAAGGTATTTCCCTTGGCAAAGATGTTGCAAATGAAATACAGGATGACGTCTCAAAACTTGATACCTCCGGGGCGATAGCGAAGGCGAGAAAATTTTTTGATATGATGCTGAGAAAGTTCTTAGCGCATAAGGGTAGATATCTTTTTTATACAGTCATATTGTTTATAATTTCTCTGAGCCTGTTCGTATTTATGGATAAAGAATTGATGCCAAAAGTAGACCAGGGGCAATTTACGCTAAAGATAGATATGCCTGCAGGAACTACTCTTGGTGTTACAAATGCCGTTTCTGAAAAAGTGGAGAAATTTGTGCTATCCATACCGGAGGTGGATTCCGTAAATACCACCGTCGGGTCTACAAAAGAATCTTCCGAAAGAAATATAATAGAGCGTCTTAATTATAATCAGGCGGAAATAGTCATTACGCTAAAAAGTAAACGGAAAATGAAAACCTCCGATGTTGTGCAGATCATACAAAATCATTTTTCTCAGATAGATATGGGTGGGGCCAAGACAGAATATATGCTGCAGGACAACGTTTTTGCTACAGGGATGGCTGCCCAGGCGCCGGTGACCGTAGAACTGAAAGGCAATGATCTTAAAGTCCTGGAGAAATTAACATACGAAGTTCAGAGAGGGATGGGCGGTATAGCCGGGATCTATGGAATAAAAAATAATTTGTCCGAGCCTTCCCCGGAAACTAAGGTATTTATCAATAAGGACATGGCAGCTATTTACGGACTTTCCGTTACGGATATCGCCCAGACAGCTCTTATAAGCCTGAAAGGTTATATAGCCACCAAGTTCAAGGAGAAGGGTGAGGAAATAAATATAAGAGTGCGGCTAAGAGAGCAGGATAGGAATGATTTTAAAAAACTTGCCGATCTGGAAATACAGTCTCCGACGGGTGTAAAAGTTAATCTTGGAAGTGTGGCACGTTTTGGCAAAGGGAAAGGGCCGAGCGAAATAAGAAGAACAAATCAGGAGAGGGTAATACTCGTGTATGCAAATATATATGAGAGGCCTATCAAAGACATTACCTCCGACGTTACAGCCATGATATCGAAAATGAATATCCCGAAGGGCTACATAATTAAGCTTGCCGGAGAGTCGGAAGATATGAAGGCATCCTATGATAGTATGAGAAATGCGATCATAGCGGCATTCTTATTAGTTTACATGATAATGGCGGCATTGTTTGAGTCGCTATGGCAGCCCATAATAATAATGTTTACGATACCTTTGGGGCTTATAGGTGTTGCGTGGGCGCTTTTTGTCACGCGTACCAACGTGAGTGTTTACGTATTGATGGGAGTTGGTATACTGGGCGGGATAGTCGTCGATAACGCTATAGTTTTAATAGACTGCGTTAACCTTTTCCGGTCGAAGGGAAAAAGTCTTGATGAATCAGTCATCTCTGCCTGTTCAGTAAGGTTCCGGCCTATAATGATGACAGCTCTTGCCACCGCGCTTGGCCTTCTGCCGATGGCTTTCATAGGAGGTGAAGGAGCCGAACTCCGCTCTCCTATGGCGATAACGGTTATGGGAGGATTGTTGGTAGGGACTTTTCTCACACTGGTAGTCATACCAACTATATACATAGTTGTAGCCGAATGGCTAGAACGCATTTCCAGGAAGAAAAAATGAGTTCCGTATGAGCATCCCAACTTTTTCCATAAAACGTCCCGTCACGATGCTCATGATTTACATCTCGCTTATTCTCTTCGGTATTATTTCGCTGATGCAGTTGCCCGTCGAACTTTATCCAAATATAAGTTTCGGTGAAATAAGTATAATAATACAGGTCCGAGGAGGTATCCCTCCGACGGAAGTTGAAAGCCTTGTATCGAAACCCATCGAAGAGGCTGTGGGAACGGTAAGTCATCTGGAGGAGATGATGTCTATCTCTAAGGAAGGTGAATCGACCGTAGTTTTAAGTTTTGAACCCGGCCTGAATATGGAATTTGCCGCTCTTGAAGTCCGTGAAAAGTTCGCCAGAGTAAAAAATAAATTACCGAAAGAAATAGAAAAGCCGATAATAGCGCAGTTTAAGCGCTCCGATGTGCCGATAGTGATACTGGCTATAACAAGCCTGCATAGAAGCACAGAAGATATCAGGAAAATCGTTGACGAAAATATCCGCGAAGCGATAAAACGCATAAGCGGTGTAGCGGATGCGGAAGTTGCAGGCGGCAGGGAGCGAAAAATACTTATTGAGGCAGACCAGAGAAAGATGGCTGCCGTCGGAGTCTCTTTAGAAATGTTGATATCTGCCGTCGGGCAGAACAACCTGAATCTGCTATCCGGCGATATTGAGAGGAAGGGTGAGAAATATATAATCCGAACGATAGGTTTGTATGATACGGTCGATGACATGAAAAATATACCGGTATCAACCAATCGCGAGGGGATGATATTGCGTTTAAAAGATGTTGCCAATGTGCTTGACTCATATCTGGAGCCGACAGGTTATGCGAGAGTAAATGTGCGTCCGGTCGTTTCGGTGTATATTCAGAAAGAGTCGACAGCCAATACTATAACGGTCGCCGCCGAGATCGAAAAAGAAGTGGAGAGGCTAAAGACGATCCTGCCTAAAGACCTGCAGGTAGTAGTTACATCCAATCAGGCAAATTTTATAAAGAGTGCGATAGATAATCTTAAAGACGCTCTTTTAAGAGGAGCGGCTCTTGTAATGCTCGTATTGACGATATTCCTTACGCCGCTCAGTAAAAAAATGTTAATGCTTGTGCTGGGCGTTCTCGTAGCTGTAGTAGTGTCTCCCGTTTTCCTGCTCTATTTTATAATTTCCGCCATGATCATAGGTTTTATCACAATAAAACAGATACGGCCTGTAGCGATAGTGTCTTCCGCGATACCAATATCTGTCATAATAACATTTACTCTTATGTGGGCTATGAAGCTTTCGCTTAATTTTATGACACTTTTTGGCCTGGCCCTCGGCGTCGGAATGCTTGTCGATAATGCAATAGTTGTATTTGAGAACATAGTCCATAAACATGAAATGGGTTTAACCGGTATTCCGGCAGCCACTGAAGGCACAGAAGAAGTATGGGTAGCTGTGTTGGCCGGTACGCTTACGCACATCTCAGTATTTTTACCGATGGTGTTTGTAGGGCAGGAAATAAGGCTTCTATATGGCGGCGTGGCATGGACAGTCACGTTTTCGCTTCTCATATCCTTGTTTGTATCTATTACGGTAGTCCCTCTTTTTTCTTCCCGCACTAATATACAAACTGAAAAAGTTGTTTTCCTGAATAACATATATAAGTTCCAACGAAAAGGTGTCGCGTATTTTATGAGACACAGGTACAGGATAATGCTGTATGCCTTACTTTTATTTATCGTCTCGTTCTTTTTCTTTACGCGTCTTGGGATGGAATTTTTAGGGACCACAGAACAGAACAAGTTCACGGTGTTTATAGAATTACCTACGGGAGCCAAGCTTGACGCCACGGATAAAGTAGTCAAAAAAGTTGAAGCACTGCTTAAAGAAGTGCCGGAGGTTAAAACTTTTTCTTCCAGGGTCGAGCCTTGGTCGAGCAAGGTATATGTAGAGCTTGTCAGCCTTATGCAGAGAAAGAGGTCGGTAGGAGAAGTTATAGAAAGCCTTCGCCCGAAGGTGGAAAAAATAAAACCGGCATTTATATATTTCGAAGAAGAACAGGAGGTCGGGACTAAGGAGATTATAATAGAGCTATTTGGCTACGACTATGTGAAGTTAAGAGAGGTGGCGATATCGATAGCTACCAGACTGGGAACGGTCAAAGGATTTACAGATACAAAGATAAGGATGAGAGAAGGGCGTCCCGAACTTGGTTTGAAAGTGGATAGGATCCGGGCCCGCCTATTTGATATGAGTGTCAGCGAAGTAGCGGATTCCGTTCATGCGCAGATGAGAGGCTTAAGGGCAACTCTGTTTCATACCTCATCTAGTGAGGTGGAAACAATAGCCCGCCTCGATGAGAAATACAGAAAAACTTTCAAAGATATGCACAAGCTGATACTTACAAATAAAGAAAAAGAAAATGTATACCTGGAACAGGTCGCAGATTTCAAATATGGTTTGGGGCCAAGCGAAGTCTGGAGAAAAAATAAAACACGCATGATACAGGTGAGCGCTAATATAGGAACAGTGCCGCTAAGCAAAGCTGCTGTATTGACCAGAGCTGCGCTTGCGGACCTGCGTCTTCCTGAGAGCTACCTTTGGAGATTGGGCGGGAACTATCCAACAATGATAGCTACGCAGAAACAAATTATACCTATACTGGTTTTAACGATCCTGCTGATATATCTTGTGCTTGCTTCGCTTTTTGAATCATATAGTCAGCCTCTTATTATTATGCTGGCAGTGCCGCTATCACTGGTCGGTGTTGTCATAGCGCTGTATATCGCAAAGAAGTCCGTCGGTATGGGTGTTTTTGTAGGCATGATAATGCTGGGCGGTATAGTTGTAAACAATTCGATACTTTTAATAGATCATGCAAATACTTTGCGGAAAAAAAATATTAAAAGTGTGAAGGCGATCATGATCGCGTCGCGTGACAGGTTAAGGCCGATAATCATGACAACCTTAACAACGCTTTTAGGCCTTTTGCCTATGGCTATAAGTACTCAGGAAGGTTCTAACCTCTGGAGTCCCCTGGCGATCACAGTTATCGGAGGACTTACCTCTTCTACCATATTAACACTTCTGATAGTGCCGAACGCGTATATAATTTCTGAAGATATAGGCGTGTGGGTACAGTCAAAATGGAAGCGTAAAAAAATACTATAATAGTTTTACTTATATTTTTCACACCTTGAACCGATGTGTCCTGCAGGAATATCGTTTGATATAATTTTAGTAACGTCGCACTGGTTGGGGCAGTCGCCGCATATAAAAAATTCTGTTTTAATATTGTGATCTGCAATTGCAAATCCTTTAAATTTCGTTTTTTCTATATTTTCACGCGATACCAGTATGGCTGCTCCTACACAGCCGGTGATCTTGTGTTCTTTAGGTACTCTGACCTTTTGTTTCAGCTCCCTCTCGAAGGCATGGACTACACCGCGATTTGCTGCCACTCCCCCGACGAAGATTACGGGGCTGAGCATTAGCCTGTTCTTGGAAACGTTATTTATAAAATTTCTTACAAGGCCTTCGCATAGACCGTTTATTATATCCTCTTTTTTACATCCCATAGCTGCTTTATGGATCATGTCGCTTTCGGAAAAAACAGTACACTTTGCCGCGATATTTACTTTCATGGTAGAACGTGATGCGTATTCACCGAACTCGTCTATGGAAATTTTCAGCCGGTTTGCCTGGGAAGACAGGAACGAACCTGTCCCGGCGGCGCATAACGTATTGAGGTTGTACCATATGGGTATACCATTTTTAAGGAATATCACTTTTGAATCCTGCCCGCCTATTTCAATAATAGAGGAAACATCCGGGGCGTAATGCAGGGCTGCTACGGTCTGGGCTGTTACCTCGTTTTTAATAAGATCTGCACCTATAAGAGAGGCCGCGATTTTTCTGCCGCTGCCTGTTATTCCGACGGCATTTATGACAAATCCCTGTCTCGACGCCTGTTCAGATATCTCTCTGAGCGCATTTTGCAGGGCTTTTATAGGCGCGCCGGAAGTGTCCATATAAACACTGGCACACAGATTTTTATTTTCATCAATGACTGCCATTTTTACAGAGACCGAACCTATATCTACACCTAAAAAGAATTTCATCTCTCCCCTTTGCTCATTTTTAAAATATCAACAAAAGATTCTATTCGTGTTTGAAAATGCGTTTCCAAAGTAGCTTCATCTATGCTCAAACATAAGATCGGCATGTTGTAGTCGCGTCCTATTTTTTCTACAATAGGTTCTATGGCGGTTTCCGGATTACACGCAAAAGGTTTCAGCATAATTACACCATCGTATTTTTTTTCGGCGTAACTGATTAATTTTATAAGGTTTTCGTTTGCATGTCCTCCGATCCTTTGCGGGAAATATTTTTTTGCGATCTTGCCGAATTTTGTTATATTTGTCATTCCCAGCATATCCTGCAATAGCATGGATAAGTTGGTTGACAGACAAAGCCACCTGTCCACAAAAATACCCATGCGTTGCAATCTGCCGACGAGATCCATATTAAGGATATTTTCATTGCAGACATAGACTTCACCTATGATACCTATTTTAATAGGAGCATTTTTATTTATATTTTTTTCAGCTTCATCGAGCTCACGTACTTTTTTAAAAAATCGTATAACCTCTTTTATGAGTTTTATTGTAGACAAGCCCGGGCATATGCGTTTCATGTCGCGGAAAAATTTTATGGGTTTGCGGATGTTGATAGGACACATTTCAAACTTGTATCCAAGATCTTTCATTATCTGTTCCTGAACGACAGAGTAGCATCTTAAAATGCACCACCCGTCGGAGTTTGCGATCGCTATAAGACCGGCCCCCTGCTCCACAGCCTCTATCATGGTGCCGAGAGTTATTTTAAATGGATAACATATATCGCTGGGTGAGTATTTGGTTCCCAGCTCCATGGTGCGTTTGGTTATCTGTGGCGGCGTGATTACGTCGGCACCGAGATTTCTGAATAAGTCGGCGAGCAGCTCTGTGTATTTACCGTAACGGGGAAATGAAAATTTTTCCTGCATTTTATTAAATCTTTTTCTTAGTATTTAAAACAAAAATCATTCCTATAGTAGAAGCTATGGCTAGAGACAGAGATGTGATCTGCGCTACCGTTATCTGCATAAACACCGTTGCGCTATCCACTCTGAGAAATTCATTGAAGAATCTGCCCACACCATATAGGAATAGTGATAAGAAAAGTATTTTCCCGGGCGTATCTTTATTTTTTTCATAAATTATTCTGCCGATAAAAAATATAGTCAGAAGTATAATGCATTCATAAAGCTGAGTGGGATAACGAAGTAAATTGCCATGAGTTTTAAAAACGAAACCAAAAGGCGGGTTACATGGTTTTCCGTAACAACACCCTGCCATGAAACATCCTATGCGTACAAATGCCTGAGCTAAAAGCATAAAAGGTATTACATAATCCATCAATTTCAAAAAACTTTTTCTTGTTATTGCACAAAACGTAAAAAGAGTTATAATATGAAATGCGAGTGTTCCAAAATATGCGTAGCCGCCATTAAAAGATATTATATCCGAAAATGTAAAATGGCGGCCCAGATGTAAAAGCAGGAACAGTGCCCGGCCGCCAGCAAATCCTGCGATAAATAAAACTACGCCAAGCCCAAGCAGTGATAGCCTGCTTAAAATAAAATCGCGGGGTTTCAGGTATAGCATAAGGGCCAGAGATATGATAGAGCCAATTACTATTGCGAGCTGGTAACTAAAAAAAAGTTTTCCGAAAATCGTTATGGTTGGTAACATAAATACAAAATTACCATAAATTCGTTTAGGTGTCAATAGTGGCATATGTAAATACTTGAAATAAAATGATTTGTAGCCAAATTTAAGATATAAAAAAGTTAAATATTTACCCTTGACGCTGAGCATATTATATGATATATATTATACTGTAAGTGTCCCTAAGTGTTTCATTGGCAGAGCTGTCTGTTAAACAGCTGTTTTTTTGACCCACATAATTTAAATTTAAAAAAAGTTTTAAAAAAGGTTAAGAGAAATGATAGAATGGCGGGAACCAAACAATAGGATATGGCTTAAAGCTATCGCGAGCCTCCTGGTTATAACCTTTTTATGGTATGATATAGCCTGGTCCGCGGACCTATTCTACACATTTGGCAAGCCCGCCGCAGAGAGTACACAGCGCCTACCCCCTCCTAAAGACTCTAATGTTACTAATTACGATGTATTAAACTATAATCAAAAGCAATCTATAGCTCAAAAACTACTACCTTCCAACCGGGATAGGGCACAATCGGGCTCATTTGCCCCAGGATATGTCCAGGAACAGCAGGCAAAACACGAAGAGATCGTCGGACAGAAGCAGGCTGCTGAGGATTTGTCATGGATGCTTCGTAATCCCCCTAAGCGCAGAGATGAAGAGGTCGATCTTAAGAAAAAGCAGGGCGGAGCAGGTATGGGCAGCGGAAGTACGATCGAAGAAGAGGATGCTGATTATACCCTGGAAGAGCCAGATGACATAGAAAATCCCCACGAACTTAGCTTGCCGGAAGATTCATGGAACCAAGTCGGTAAATACGATATCACCAAGATGAATATTGATGAATTAATGGCAAATGCTGAGAAAAAAGAGGATGAAAATGGTGTTTCTTATTGGCTAGGCACGGGTGAGGTAAGCGGTGAAACCTCGCGTATGATCATGAAAGTTATCTATGAAGGCACCGGCGATGATAAAAAGATCAAAGAGGTCTATACAGGGTATGCGCTGAGGGAAGATGGTACTTATCAAGCAAAATATCGCATAGATTATACATATTCTGGTGACAATATCTCAGAAACACGTAAATATGATACTTCGTCAGGTAGCGATAGGCTTGTTGAAAAGAGTCTTTATGAAGGCTCTGATGACAGCAATCATATAAAAATGACCATTTTTTATGATAAAGATGGCAAAATAACAAATAGACGTGACTTTACATACGTTAACGATACTCTGAAAGAAGCACTACTGTATGATACAGACTCAGAAACGGAAGGCTCTGGCGATTTAGCGCAAAAAACGGTCTTTTCTGGCGAAAAAGACAAAGAAATTGCAGATTATACCAAAAACTATTATACGAATAAAAAGACAGGTGAGCAAAGCGTAACAAGCACTACAGTTTATTATTATATTGACGGAAAACGCGCTACTGAAACTTCTGAGCAAGATTATAGATATTCTCAGTCCAAGCAAATTACTTTTAGGGGAGATCCTGATAGCAACGGTGATGGAGCTCTTTCAGATGAGGAGCTTGCAAGCGCTATAAAGACTTCGATGCTTGTCTATGACGATACTCATAGATTGGCTGGGGAAGAGATGGCCGATTATCGAGTCACCTACAATAGCGCAGGAGACGTAACATCAACAACAGTATACTTTTATGAAAATGGGAATAGGGCCGAAGATGCAAACTATCGCGAATGTCTTACGACAGTAACGACTTACAAAGGCAATCTGGACACCGATGGTGATGGAAAGATAAGTGATGAAGAGCTTGCCAATGGCGTGAAGACTTCAGTTACGTTTTATGACACACAATATCGTCTTAAAGGGGAAGAAGTTGCAAGTTATACGATAAAATATAACTCAAAAGGTGATATAACTTCATACACAGTAATGCTTTACGACGCTGATGGGGTGTTAACAGGAGCCTCCGGCGCTACCAAAGAAGACGCTCTTAAAGTCAGCGTAACATATGCGGCCAAGTCCATAGCCGAGGATGAATTCAACTCAGACGGAACTTTAAAAGACGGCGAGGACGGA
>Ga0172381_10003719_pt1 | contig 16017 bp, 21 predicted proteins | sample Leawel6488metaG_FD_119754 | JGI IMG/M metagenome (GOLD analysis project Ga0172381, IMG submission 119754) | Leachate microbial communities from a municipal landfill in Southern Ontario, Canada - Leachate well 64-88 metaG | ecosystem: Engineered > Solid waste > Landfill > Unclassified | place...
AACCAATTATCCGCTTTTAATATATCCCCCTCATAAATTTCTTTTCCGTTTTTGTCTTTTAGTCCGGTGAATTGTCCTACTGATTTAGGATAAACTTCATAAACAGATATAGCCCTATCTTGAATTAAACTACACCAAAATACAGGCTCTTTTTCGGTTGGTTTTATTTTTTCAATATAATTACCGACAACCCATTTATCATTGTCGATTCTTTTGCCTCTAAATTTAATCTCTCTATCCATGTTTTTAAAAGTATTAGTGTCCCCAAATATATGAAAACTTTTTCACTTAACCAAATCATTAAAAACAGTCCTCTCACTCACCGCAAATATCTCACACAGCGCCCGAATAGTGTCCGATGTATTACGGCAATTCTCCAATCCTGTAGCCATTACCCTAAGCTGTTCCGCTGCCTCTTTAGGCCTAGACATTGCTAATTTGCAGAATCGCTCCCGGCTCTTTACTTGACTGCTTCTTTTCATATTACCCCTACTGATTTTACTTTTTCCACAGAACTCAACCCCAGCGACACGTCCGAAACTTTTACATATATAGGCGTCCGCTGCATAGCCTTATTAACTTCCGATTCAATATCAACCGGTTTCACGTTCCCTCCGTCCTCTAACCGATCCGAACCGCTTCCGAAACTACGCCCGCCAAAGCTTTCATTAATAGCGGACAAAGCAGCGATTTCCGCCGTAGCATCCTTTTTCAAAACAAACATAGCCTCACCGCGCTCTGCCTCGAAATGAGAGCCGTCAGAGCCGACAAACTTAGTGCCTCCTTGCGCGTGTGACTTGCCTCCAACAATACCGCCTTTAGCGAATTGAGGTTCCGGCTTTGCAGCGGCTAATCCAGCAACCAGCAACCCCTCGCCAACAACAAAAGGCAGAAACGGAAGCCCGAAAGTTACCGGAGATGCAGCCACAGCCTTTATAGAACCTATAAGGGTTTGAATTGCGATTTCAAACAACGCTTTCTTCTTTTCTGCCTTCGCTTCAGCTTTCCTAGTCTTTAGTTTCAAAGCCGCAAGCTTTTTTTCATAAGCCTCTTGAGATATATTACCCTTATCCAGCTCATCTTTAAGGACCTGCTCTTTAGCTTCAGCGGCTACTTTTGTTTTATTTAGCTCATTATCAATCTTTGCGTTAAACTGATCAACAGCAAATTGTTTTGCTGCCTTTTCAGCGGCTTCAGCTAATTCGATTTTCGCAGTTGCGATCTGTTCTGCTTTAGCTAATTCCTCCGCATCCGCTTTCGCTTGTGCCTCTGCTTTATCCCTAAGTACGCGATTCTTTAAGTAGATCTCCTGCTGTGCTAGATCCTCTTTATTGTCGTAAACTATTTGATCGGATTCGATAGTTTTTAGGGCTATGTCATCGATATAAAGCTTTTCGCGCTCTACATTTTCAGCTTTCGTTTTAGCTTTTTCTTTTTCGAGGCTGTTTAATTTAGTTTCCTGCCTTACAGTTTCTTCATCAAATTTGTTTTGCGCTGAGTAATAAGCCTTAGCCGCTATAGTAAGTTGATTTATTTTCTCAGGACTTAATTTTCTAATCTTTTCTGCAAATAATGTGGCCTTATCACCTGCCATCCCGGCTGCAACTAAACTTTTAATTAATTCAGCATTTGCATCTGATGTCTCTTTTAATGAACCTGTAAGTGATTTAGTTATTAACTTCCAAGCCCCCATAGGGGTGAATACTTTTATTTGAGCATCCTTTAGTTCAAGAGCTGAATTCGTCAATTCAGACATTTTATCGTTTTGCTCAATAAACATTTTAATTTCATCTTCAGCTAAACCAGTTCTTTGCGCAGCTGTTCTTAATTCTAACGCATAAGCATCACTAGTATATTTTGTTTCTTTAGTTCCTAAATCTAAAATTATTCTTTTATATTCGTTTAGTGCGTCCGTTTGTTCTGTAATTGATGAATTTGCATCCTGGTAAATTTTCTTTAACCTAGATAATTCGCCTTGTTGTTTTACTTCCTGAATTCCTAGCGACCTAGTTAAATCTTCGATTTTCTGCATTCCTCTTGTGTACTCCTCTGCAAGTCTTACCGCCTCCTTCATATTTGAAAAGAAGTTTGAAAAGTCCATAGTCGCTATAGAAGTCTTAAATATATCAAACGCCGCAGAGGCTTGAGAGGCTGCTACTTCGAAGTCATCTTTCAGCGCATCACTTGAATTTATAACAGCGGCTCCAAATTTCTTTAGCCCAGCAACAGCCCCTCCTATAGCTCCAGCAATGAGTAAATAAGCACTCTTCATCTGCTGAACTCCCATGTGCCACTTGCTTTGAGAGTCCACGTTACCTTTTATAGCCCTTGTATTTTCGTCTATTTTTTTGTTGTACTCAGCTATTTTTTTCCTCCCCGCTTCTGTAGCTGAGGAAAGTTTATTTCTTTCTTCTCTTAATACTTGATTTTCAGCCTTAGCACGCTTAACGCTACTTATCTCGCTCTGTATTATGTTTATAAGTTTTTTCCGCTCATAACCGTCTCGGTTCAAGCTCTGAGTAACCTCAGCCATCTGAGTTGCGTAATCTTGCTGTGAAATCTTACCTTCTTTTAATTTCTCTTTTAATTCGACTTGCTTAGCTTGATTATTCGAAATAGCTGTTGTAAGCTTATTTATCGACGACACAGCTTCATCGGTGTCGTACTGTATTTTTATTACTGCTGTTTCATCTGCCATTACCCTACGTTTTTAAGTGTACCTAATCTCAAAGCATAAGCCAAAGAAATTTTCCCAGCCTTTTTTTTAACTGTTTCAAAAAATTCATTGTATAATTTATCGAAAGCATTCGCGACGTGCAAGTACTTCGCTTTGTTACCGTGTTTTGCAATTTCTAAGGCAACCGGAAAAGGAATTTTCCATTCGCCTGTGATAGGATCAGGCGGAGGGAACCTACCTGGGCCACGTCCGTGGATTACATAATATATATAGTCTACCCCCGTTAAAGATACATACCTTGAAGATTCGTTTATTACAACCTTAAGTGAGTTGATAGTTAGCGAATCGTTTTTTAGATTTCTATCATTTAACAGTAATTGAATCAAATCTGCTTTAAACTTCTCAACAAGCTCAGCAGTCTCTTTAATAAGTTCACTTGTCAATTCATCTGCCATAACTCAAAAGTTTTGCGTTAGTTAATTGACCTGAAACAAAATTTGAAAGTTCTAAAACTATAAAGGTAGTTTTAAAATGATCTATATAAACAAGCTGATTTGGTGTCCAAGAAAGAAAATCGAGCTTACTGATGTTTACCTGAACATTCAGAATCCTAACCCGGTAAAGAGAATTAAACCAGTTTTCGTAGTAATCGGACTTGAGCGCTTTCCAATCCACGGGGGCAAAACTAAGCAGCGAACCAGAAGCAGAAAACAACCGAATACTTAAACTTTGATCTGGGATTCGTGTCGTGTCATTGTAAACTTTTACGTGTGCAACCTCGTTACTCCCTATAACTACGTCGACACTTGCACTAAACTTAAGCACAATATAGTCGCCTTCCGCTTGAAGTTTTTCGTTGTCGGTGTAAAAATATTCGCTTCCAAGTTCCGGATTAACTGTTAAGTCATTTTCATAACCGAGTTTATTTTGTTGTGCCAACCTTTCAAAATCCGATGTTATAGTTTCAGAATTGACAACAAACTTATCGGACCAGTCAACGGAGTTCATTTTGTTTAAGGTTGCAAGGCTTAAGAACTCAAACGTTTTTTTTAGCCCTGAAACTTGCGGCAACTGGTTAGATGTTACGCAAATTAACCTGAACAAGTCCAGGTAAGTTAACTCAGGAAGGTTGTCATACGCTTTAATTCTATAGTTAATCCAAGGGTTTGTAGACAAGTCCTCTTCTTTGTCGTTAAGGATCGTATACAGCAAGCAGTTTGTAAACACCACACTACCAGTCCCAACGAAGCTAATCGTAACCGTAAACCCATCATCGGATTTGAACTCAGAAGTTGAAAAGTCAATATCTTGTGTCCCGTTCAGCACAACCTTACTCTCTGTTACCTTTGTGGGATCTAAGTCATCGGTTGCGGTGAAAACTAAAGACACTGGAGCGGAAGAAACAACCCGCCCACGAAGCCTGAAAATAGTCTTGTGAGTTCCGATTCCTATCGAGCCTGAAGCGACCGTCAATGTAGAATGTGCGAAGTCATTGGTGTTCAACCCCGTTAAAGCAAGTGTCCCGGCTGGATTGTATGTCGCGTTTAAAGTTTTCTGATATGAAGTAAAAAAAAACGAATCATGACACGCGCTAAAAGCAAGGTCGGGGGCTGGTACTGTAAGCGCGTAACCAGCCTGAGTTACAGCGCGTTTAAGCAACCCCTGTACATAGAAAGCAGGGCGACTATACTTACAACGATTCGATCCGGTTGTCTGATCTGTGTTAATTTGCAAAGCCGCCTCATGATAACAAGCTTTACCCCAAAACCAGCAATTATCTGAATCGAGCGCGTCGAATGCGTTTATTGCAGTCTCAGAAAGCACAGTGTCCTTGTCGTCCCAGCTTATTTTTTTTAGCTCAATATCAAGCGCGTCAAACACCTGCTTACTGTCATCCACAACCTGAAAGCTAAACACGTCTTTAGAAGCCTGATCCAGAAATCCTTTTCCTTTAAAAATCTGGTAAACGTCTCGTATTAAAACGTCGTAAAGCTTATCGAAACTTCTGTTGTTAGTACCTATCCCAAACGGGCTTTCGAATATCTGTCTATTAATTTGCGTGTCTGGCAGATCAAAGCGGCTCGAAAAATCAACGAAGCGATTAGAAGGGTTCTCGATGTCGACACTCTTTTTAGTAATAGCAGGGATGCTGTTACCAAGTTCCGCTAATACACCGTTTATTTCTATCTGCATTTTAAAATAATATAAGCAGTCATTTATTAATTAGCAATCAATCTTATCGATTGTTTGCCCCTTGTTAGTTATATAAACAATCGCGTCTTTTACAACTATAAAAGAGGTTCCATATTTATCGTTTTCGTAAATAATGAATATAAAATAGCCCCCTTCTATGTCCGGATCGGAATTTTCCCAGAATGTTTTAGGAATTCCGACCACTCTTCCAAGCGTTACTCCCTTCGTACATTCATTATACTTTTTTTGAAAATCATCTCTATTCATATAATGAAAAGATTCATACACGAAATCATTCCCTTCGTATATTGATGTTTTTCCGCTGTGTTGATAAATTTTTATTTCCATTTTTTTCGTTTTTTATTGTTATTATTATTAAGACTGCTTATATTATTTCTATCTGCATTTTGCGACATCTGATAAAATTAGTTTAAATTCAAGCTCATATCGACCGTCCATAATCCGATATCGAAAAGTAGTCGCGTCAGGGGCGTATCGTTCGTATGTCCCGTCTTTTTTCAACCGGGTTACAAACTTATTCTCGAATAACTGCCCAATAATCTTAACATCGTTTAAAGACAAGTCATCTGCTTTCAAGCTCACGCTCCTGCCTATCCTTGAGATGAGGGCTTCGGGTGTCGTTTCTGTATTGATAAGAGAAGACTCGATCTCATGTTCAAATTCCGCATCCTCGAACAGTTTCAAATATTCCGAACCATCCCGACCAATCCACCGTATTAGGTATTCGAAATCCTCATACTCAGGATTAATAAGGCTTTTTGGGCGTATTAGTTTGAATATCATAGTGCTCTAAAAATTACTTCAAATCTTATAGTAGCGTTTGCCGTATAATCATCAGGATCCGGAGTTATAGCAACAAAATTTGACCCTATTTTTAAAACATGCAAACGTCTTGTATTAGTTGCCTTACTGTTTATTACAAAATGCGTTTCAATTTCAGGCAAATAACCGGACGGAAGTGCTCCGAAAGTTTCAGAATTTGTATCATCACCTGAAAAACCAGAGGTCCGAAGTAGATTATTAGCTCTTAAGTGTATGTTACCAAGAGCATCTTTAAAATATTGTACAGTTCCCTGCCAGCCTGTTGATAAAGCAAGAGTCAACCATGTCGCGTCTGCAAGTTCGTCAATTTTTCTCTTGAGTTGAGAGGGCTGTACAACAAGAGGTTGATTTATTCCCCCTGAATCTGATCCGGAATCTACTTGTGTCGCTGAAGCAGCTTTATATATACCTACTTGCGATACACTTCCTTTGGGTATTCTACCCGGTGTCGTTACTACAGTAGTACTTGTAAGCGCGTTATTCTCTACCACTGTGCCGATTCTCATTGTCCCCTCTACTGTATCAGTAGCATAAAGCGGACTTTTAATTACAGCGCTTGCAAAATAATAAGCGCTTTTCCTTATAACTTCAAAAAGCACAACCGAAGCGGCCGTTATGTTTGCAACAACAGGCGTGATGTCTGTAACGCCAACAAATGTTACCGCTTGCCCGGCTGTTTTGGTTATCAACAAAAACACACGGTCTCCGTCTGCGATTCCTGAAACTGTTATCTGAAGCGCGCCTCCTGTTCTGGTTAAATTAATACGATCCTTCCCTGTGAAGTCGCAAGTTATTGCCGTTACCGAGCTTGATTGCGAAACGGCAACATCTTCTTTAAATACTACATTATCACAGATTTTTGTCTGCAATATAGTATTCAAGTCAGCATTCGAAACGCTCGGAACGTTTATAACTTGAATATCACTTTTTACCGTTGTCCTATTTGCCATAGTATTATTGAGTTAAGAAATCAGGGTAGGCAAAATCTGGATCCAAGAAATCAAATACAGATGCCGTCCTAAAATCAAAGTTAATATATTTTGTGTTATTATTTACAGTTGCTGTTTCTAACCATTCCCAAACTAAAAATCCGTTTAGATCTTGGGCTATTGTGCCGAGTGTTCCTGAAGTGACAAGTTGTTGATTGATGTCAAGCTCTTCGTAAACCATCTCTGTGTTATTACCAACTATTCCGCCTGAGTTAGCAACCGCCAAAGCAGCCGGGTAGCCTAAGTAGATTGTAGGCAAGTCGAATTGGTTTAGGATTACTCCGCCCTCGGGAGCTTCAGTCGCGTAAAGTACGATAACGAGTTTTTCGTCAAGAAGCGTGAAAGCCTCCGCACTTCCTTCGTACACCTGCCTATATTTTACTTCGAACTCCTGAAAGCTTCCGGTGTCTTGCCCCTGAACGATTGCGCCGCGTTGGTTATTTAAGTCGTTCATAATTGACACGTCGATAGTGATGTTCCCGGCATTGTCGCCGTCGGATTCAATACTAAAAGGAAGCAGGTTAATATCCGAGTTAGCTTTGTGAACGCATTGCAACTCAACATAGTAATTCTTAAAGTAGTTCATGTAACCGCCAGTTCCTGTTTCAATATAGTCCGCGTCTGTTGTGACTTCACCGGCTGTAACTGAAAGAACGGTTGCGGTTTTATTATAAGTGTAATTAGTTCCAACCGAGTAGAAATAAACAGAGTCCCCCGGTAAAAGGTATGCGCTCAAGTCCCCTGCATGACTTATCTTAGCACCTCCAGTTCCAGCCGTCACGCTTGTGATAGCGATATCCTCACGTTTAAAAACGAAGTCAATCGGCAAGAAACCAGCGAAAAGTTTCTGCGCTGATGATCCGACCGGGTTAGTTACTAGTGTTAGGCTCATACGGCATAATCTGCTGTGTATATAGTTGTATCTGCTGTTAATATCGTTGTGTCAGCCCTGTAAATTTGAATAGTGCTAGCAAATTGGTTGTAATCAAGAGCTTTAGTGACGCTGCTTACCCGGCTTTTTAGCTCAACACTATAAGACATTTCAGTCGACGGGTTAATTTTTCCACCGTCACAAAATATAGGCGTATTATAATATTTTAAAGTACCGTCGTAAAACTCAACAAGAAAACACCATCCATAAATGCTTCCCGTTAAAGTATTTATCAGATCGTAATTATCCTGAAGCAGCCCGAATAAAAAGAACTCTACAGTATAACCAGAAAGCAGCTTTCCAGATCTTGAAAACGCTAGTTCGACGTTCAACTTAGGTTGCTGGTTGTTTTCTATTCGCAGGATTGCACCTTTTCCCGATAAATTGTTAATCGAGTTCAAGTTCACACCGTCGTAATAGTTAAAGGTAATTCCTTTATTTTCGTATAGGGTAATATTCTTTATGCCAGCTTGATACATAAAATTATAGATATAGCAAGAAAAAACAAATATAGTAACCCGATTTCCGATATTGTTTTAAAATCTTTACAGCAAATAAAAATAGGCATCACAAAAAACAAGGCAATATATAAGCATTCTATCAATTTAGATAATTTCTTTTTATTTAAGAAGAAAAAAGCGTCCGAAACAGCCTGAGCGATTAGGATGACTATTAGATTTAGTGTTATCATATGCCAAATATTTTACTAGAAATAAAACCAAATACGAACGATACGCCAGATCCTATGCCCGCAAAAAAAATTGTTTTGCCTTTTATTTTCTTGACTTCAATTTCAAGGTCAGATAATCGCTTTATGTATCCGTTTTTTTCATTGAAATCTGTGCCTAGTAAGGCGTCTTTAATTTCTTTCACATCTGCTTTAATTAGCTGGATGTCTGTTATTTGAGAGCATGGTTCCATATTTTGAGAGATTTTATTTATTTTACGATTTGCCACAAAATAGTACTCGTATCCGTAGCTGAAGAGCTGTTAACAACGAAGCTTGTACCTGCTGTAATTGTTCCTACGCTTAAAAATCCCTGAGTGCCCCCCGGGGTCAAACAACTCAATTGAATAACAGTACCCGCTTGAACAGCAGCCGTGTTAACGGTTACTGTCCCGGCTACTAATGTGGCAATTCCTGATGTGGGTACGGAAGGAATTTCAATGTGAATGTTTTTTGAAAGATTGCAAAATCCATTAGTGGTTATTCCAGAAGCAGCAATGTTCGTAGGTGTCCCCACGATTGTGTTTAGATAAAAACCATAATTTGAATACAGTGTTTCACTGCTAGTTACTAAATTAGTTACACCATCGACATACGCAGTACACGATGATAATTGAATATTAACTCCATTTTTTATTGAAATTGCATTCGTGCATGCATCAAAAATGATATGACTATTAGCAATATTTGCTATAAAAACACCATTATTTGTAACGATTCCATTTGTAAAATTATTGATATATAAGCCGTTTGAAATAAACGGATTCTCAGTGAACTGAAGTGTTAATCCACTTGTTCCAATAGTACCTGACTTTCTAATTAATGAATTCCTCCATTGAGACTTATTGTTTGAGATTGTCACACCCGCAACGTTTGAAGTGACTACAACGGTTTCTCTAAAATTAATCTTCTGGCAAGCCGCGTCCGTGGAAAATATTGTACAATTAAACTTACATCCTAAAAATGTTATCTGCCCGGATGTTTTTATTGTCGTTTTTGCTGACGATATAAAATTTATATTTTTGAATTGAAAAGTACTACTATTCATCGTAAAATTACCCCAATACGAAAAGACTTCTCCAGTATTGAATATTACTGAATTCTCAACTACCGAAGGTGTTCCTGTTATACCAACCATCGAATTAATTGTGTTCGTACTATTTTTAGCAATCGGATAGTAAGTAGTGCCATTATAAACAAAGCGATCCTGATGTTCATTAGTGGTAAAAGTAGCCCCAGCGACATCATATATATAGGCCTCAGGGGAGTGAGCTGTCAATGTAAATCCTGATGAAATAGTCGTTGTTTTTCCATTCACGTATAGTCCTGCTTGATCTAAGAAATGTTTTTTACTGAATTCAGCTTCAATAGCAAGTAAATCAACAGTGTACGTACCAGCAGCAACATCGATAGTTATTTCCACTGACGCATTGATTGTGTTTTTAATGCTTTGATAAGCCTTTAAAATAGTAGAATAAGGATTCCCCACACTCCCGTCCCCTGTTTCATCACTTCCTGTTGTAGCAACGTATATCGTCCGAGAAACTGTTTCTTCCAAATCAAGACTGTCAATTGCTTGAGTGACATAGCCTCTAGTGTATTCCTGGTTAGCTGTATTAGCTATATCAAGGTCTTGTTTCATTACATAAGAGTTCCAACCATAATTAGCTGAATAATCTTGACCTGCTTGCAAACCTTCAAATGTTTCAATATCTCCAGATACTGTAGCGCTATTCATTCTTAAGGTTAGTGTGGCTTGACTTGTATCGTTTTTACCTCCGATTCTTGCAAAACCAACATCTTCACTAGTGTTTACCTCTAAGAAACCTCCTTGAATCCCTTCACTATATGTGCCGTTTACAGTGAATGATTGATCTATTAACATTTCAATATCTGCATTGCCTGTTAAGGCTCCGCCAATATTTACCGATTTACCATTTGCAGTTGTTCCGGAGCCATCTAATAATACTAATTTTTCATCAATTTTATCCAGGGCAAAATCTTTTGTAATGTATTGATTATCCCTAACCATTGATGTATCCCATCCAGCGCTATGAGTTTCGGTAGTTCCTATAGAATCAATAGTAACTTCTGTATATTCATCGTTTCCAGCAAAAAAAGTAACTGTTCTACCATTTAAATAAGCCATATTACTGGAAAAATCAAAACTTGCATCTCCTGCTGAACCACTAATATACCCGTCTATAGGATTTATTTCAAAATACACGTTATCGTTTTCAAGAAAAACAGGCTTAGTGATAGTTCCTCCTAATATAATAGAATCGTTGGAAATAGAAATTCCGTTTCCGCTAATTAAGGGAGCTCCCGAATGTGCTGCTACATAATCATGAAGTGTTTTTACAGTACATAAAAAATATTTTCCGTTCACAGCGTACATCCCTGTAGTATCAGGTTGTATCGCAAACACCGTGTCGTTGTCGATCACAAAATGCGTTCCGGCCTTCACTCCTTCAGTTACCCATATGTTTCTTTTTGTGATGTCGAGTTGCCCGAAAGCGGACGTAGCTGTTAGGGTTAAAGCGATCACGACAGCGAGTCCTATCCATAATTTTTTTTCAATATGTTTATCGTTTTTCATTGTTATAATTTTTTTATTGTTAAATAACCAAAATTTCCGGGTGATAGGCTCGATATTACAAACCCATTTTCATCGAACGATTCGACTTCTATTCCAATTCCATTATAGTCGTTGATAAATGGATGAATAGCCTCGAAGGGTTCTGAGTAGTTTATTCTCTGCATTGACATTCCGCTGCATGTCTCATTAGGGTTATGTCTTAATAGCGTTTTTAAAACTTCAGAAAAAAAGTCTGGATACTTAATCGCTTTTTCAACTAAGTCGCCGCTTTCTTCTACCAACATTTTTACGTAATCGTTTTTCATATCTATATTTCTATTGATGCTATGTAAGAAAAATTCCCAGCACTTAAACTGGTAATTGTAAACCCGTCCTCATCTTGAGCAGTTACTTGTATGCCTATGCCGGAGAAGTCAATAATAGTAATCGCGTAATCAGTAACAAACTGAGTACTGAAAGCTATTACCTGACCAACAGACCCCGTACACGCTATGTTGTGCTGTGCTCTTATTAAGTCGGTAGCTACTACCTGAGAACCTTGAAGTGTTGCAACGTCTGCGTATAACTCCGTGAAGTTGTCATTCGACTTATCAAAGGCGGTTCTTATCGGATCGCCTGTGTTGTCGTTCGCTGCAAGACCTATGTTGATTACTTGTTGTGGCATATTTTAAGGTTTACAAAATTCAATTACAGTATTATAGTTTACCTGCATGTCAAGTATTACCCCAGTTAAGTTAGTGGTAAACACATGAAAAGCGGGTGTAAGTTTGTACTTCATATTGCCAGCCGGCCTAACTTCTGGAAGCTGATAGATATTTACAGCGATACGATCAGCGATAACCTCGCAGGCTTCGCGAATTGCTTCGCTTTCTGCGTCGGAGTTGTCTGAAACGTCGCTATTCAGGACAGATATTACGATCCTCGTTAACTTCTGGACGTTGTTGTTTTTCTTGATTTCGGCTTCCTTTGTCAGTTCGTTGTCGAGAATAATCAACGGCAACTCGGAAGACTGAACCGAAAAAGATTTGAGATTTGCTTTAAATTTAGAGGATAAAATGTGAGTAGCATCTGGGTACAGGCCTGTAACGATCGTGTTAATGTCGGTTATTAAACTCATTTTTTGCGCTGCTTACTCATTATTTCTGAATAATTGTTTTCAAACTTACGATTTTTTACGTTCGAAAGCAAAATTTTTGTACAAAAACCATCATCAGAAGCCAGAATCTCTTCATACCCGCAGTTTAAAAGGCTGCACAAAGTTTGTATTTCGTAGTAATTTGAATAAGGGTTCAGCTCCTCGACACCGGCTTGCTTCTTTTGAATCGAGTATTTATCCAAACCAGAAGCCTCTTTAAAAAGATTTGCCCTGAGCTGTTGCCAGCTTGTAAAATCTTGAAGAAAAAAAAACCAGCAGGTAGGATCTCGGAAAAGGGACGCGCAAGGTAAGAATCCCGGAGCCTATGAACGTCGTCTATGTTGCTGCTGTTAGCCTGAGAAACCGCCAACACGAAAACTAAAAGCTCATAACCAGTTAACCCCGACTCCTCAATTTGATGACGCTGCCCGACAGTCTGTATAAGTTTCGAATAGTCAAACCCTTTCGGCTTAGGTAGCTTTGCGACGTCAGGTATACGCCCGATAGCAACCTCAAGTCTTGGATCAATCACGGCGTGAAAGGCTGTATTAATAGGTAATTCAAGTTGCCATGAAATATACTTAACTAAGTCCAACCCTTCAATCTTAGTAACAGCAATAAACTCAGCTGCTGTAAGCTCGTCGATTGATTTGATTCTATATTTTTTGTTTTTGATTTTTAATGGGATCATGTTATTTATCTTTAATCACATTCCAAGTTTTCAGGGTAATTTCACCCCGTGAATTAATATATTGAGGTTCCTTTCTTTTAGATCCTCTACTTTCGCGTGGTATTACAACAATTACTGTATTCATGTTTTTTTCTGTTTTCGGGCTTGCCTGCCCTTTTTTATTTTTTTTTTTTTTTTAAAGGACATGCAAAAATTAACAATGAATAATACCAAGCTGTTCAAGATATTCAATACCCTTTGCACTTATAATATTATACCCATTACTTCTTACTATAAGTCCTTTATTTACGAGTTCATCTCTATCTGTTTTTGAGATTAAATCACCATCCCAAGTGATTTGTAAACATTCAAGTAGTGTTTCTAAAATTCCACCAATTTTTCTTCCGTGAAATTGTCCTGAAATATATTTAACAGGATATCCACTTTGTCTTGCCATTTCTGGTTCTTTTTGTACGTTTGACATAATATTAATGGATTTTACAAAGCCCATCCAGGGCATTATTTTAAAGGCCTTATGTTCCGGCGGTAAAAACGGACGCCGTACCTAATCGAGTCAATGCTGTGATTATTAGCGTCTTCCGGTTCGTTAAGAGTTTTACCTGTTGTCTCATCCTTAACCCATTTATAAGAATTAAATTCTTTTGTTGTGTTCGCGGAATCCTTATGTATATGAATATTTAATTCCATCATTCTTTCAATGCCTTCAATTACTGAACCCTCGCCTTTTGTTGACCCAAACGCGTTGATGCCAGCCATTTGAAGCTCGTAAATTTTATCTTTTCTAGCCGAATCGCAAATTACCGGGCAGTTTTGTTGATTTAGTACCCCTAAAATTTCAATAAGTTTTGAATTAAGTATCTGAGCCTGATAGATGTGTTCGCGAACGTACACCTCGCTATCCTTAAAGTTAAGTTCGACCAACACAGTAGGATCATTTCCGCCCCAATCGACCGCAAATAATTTGTAATAATCACCTTCGGGCAAATCCTCGTAGAGTTTCCAGTTCTGGAATATGACTCCTTCAAGTTGTCCGCGCTGTCCTAATCCGTATACTTGCCACCAATTCCACCAATATCCACGAATTCCGCGTGAATCCTCGTCAATTGCTTTGCGCCTAGCTTCTTTTAAATCTGAAAGCTGTCCGGGTGTCAGGTTTTTGATGTTATCGTAAAATGTTGAGGTAATAACAATGCAGTCCTTACGCTTTTCAAACTCCTGCTCATCAAACCAAAAGTCATTAGCAGGGTTCCAGTCCAAAAAAATTGCCTCCTTTGTACGCTGCATAAGTTGATGGCACACGGAAAAAGGCATTCGGTCAGCTTCATTAATAAGCAGTATGTCTCTTGCTGCTCCGAGAGCCTTACCTGGTCTATCAAATCCAACAAACTCAACAATATTTTTATTGATGTTGTACAAATACGGGTTCTTGGTACGAACCGCGTCTATATTGATGCCGTCTGTTTCAAGAATCGATTCATAATCACGTATAGCGCCTGAATGCAGGTGAGGGAACGAATGAGAAACAACCGTAATAATCCGGGGGTTTTTTGAATAAGTTTGAATAAGTTTAAATAGCTGCAATTCGCTGAAAGTCTTGGAACTACGAGTACCGCCCCTGTTGGCTATTACGCGATACCCTGCATTATAGGCCGCTAAAGTTTCGTTGAATACGCGGGTTGTGATCATACTTCAGTCTCAAACTTCTTAATCAAGTCGTCTAATTCTTTCTGTGCCTCTTTAGATGTTACCGTGATTTCGGTTTTCGTAGTGCCGGTTGTGTTTATGTGCTGTTCATCGCGTTCTCCGAGGTTTTTCATTCGGAAAATAGCAGGTGATGAAGGAGCAAGGTCCTTAAGAGCAAGTCTATTAATCCTTCGAATTACAGCCTGCATAACTTGCTGCTTTATAGCATTCAAAACTGGTTGATTTTCAGCAAGATAGTAGAATGTAGTGTACGGAATCGCACTATAGTGAATAGCATCTTGGAGGCATAAGCACTCTTCGTTAGTTTCCGCATATTCAAGTGCATCCTCGAATCGAGGCAAAGCGTTTTCAAGAGTCCATTCCTGCGCGTGTTTATTTCCTTTTTCAAAAGTCATTTAATTCGGTGTTATTGTATAGTAGTTATCATTCACGCAATCCTTATATCCTTTTTCTTTACCTGCTTTATACAGAGCTAAATCGAAGCAAAAAAGAATAATAAAGATTAGAATCAAAAGTACTATTTTTTTCATGATAAATCAAGTTAAAAGTTAGTAGCCAGCTATGAGGCTGGCTACGCTGGGTTAAAACTTAAGTGCGAAACCCCAATACAGCCATGCAATTTCTATGCAAAAGCGATTAGTTACTGAAGAGTTGTAAACAAATAGAGCCGGTAAGATATTGATATAATATATTTTATAGTGCAGTTTTTTATTCCGAATCTCTTTTCCATATTAAAACGGTAAATCATTAATTCCTTCAGCCACTGCTCCATTATTCGCATCTTTCGGCTCTGACTCGCTGCGCTGGCCGCCGAATACACGTGCGTTTCCGATAATTGGAAGGGCTTTCTTTGCTTCGTCTGTCATTGCTGCAAGCTTTTCTTTGCTAAAGGACTGCTTTAAAAGGTGAGTGTCCTCGCCTTCCTTGACTTCTTTACGTTCAAAGCCGACGATGTCTAGGTAAAGGCCTTTTTCACCTTCGAATAGGTTGTTTTCAGCGATAGGGATCACAATGACCTTAGTGCCTTTTGGTGTGACCATAAGGCTGTGTGTAAGCTGTCGTAAGTTTATTTTTAAAGTTATCATAAGTTTATGCGCCTCCTAGCGCGGTTAAGTTTTATTTATAATTTTTTGCCATCTGTTTACTCATAAAAAAATGAATACCAGTTGAACATTCATTCCATCTATTTTCATCAAAGTTTTTTACTTCAACTATTTCGCCGACTTTATATATAAATTTAGTGTCGTAACTAGAAGAGACTTCGGTTAATCCGCCTTCAATTTCTATAACTTCAGCTTTAGAACACCTGCATTTGTATGTAGTTGCCGAACTTCTTTTTGCATCCTCACAAACTCTTAACGTTACGATTAATCCTTGACATTTTTTATAAGCAATAAAAAATCCGGTCTCAGGGCAGTTAATAGTTAATCCAAAAGTGTTTTCTGAAATAATAAATCCTAAGTTTGCGCAGCGGAAGTTTGCGTCGCTGAAGTCTGCGCCGCTGAAGTCTGCGTCGCTGAAGTCTGCG
>Ga0172381_10003720_pt1 | contig 16015 bp, 22 predicted proteins | sample Leawel6488metaG_FD_119754 | JGI IMG/M metagenome (GOLD analysis project Ga0172381, IMG submission 119754) | Leachate microbial communities from a municipal landfill in Southern Ontario, Canada - Leachate well 64-88 metaG | ecosystem: Engineered > Solid waste > Landfill > Unclassified | place...
AACAAGATATACAGATTTGACATGATACATGTACTTCAATACACAAACTATAAAGACACAGGACTTGTGGCTTATTATCGTATGGAAAGTGGTGCGCTCACTACCGATTCATCAGGTAATTCACAAACGCTCACAAACAATAATACCGTAGGAGAAGCGACTGGAAAATTTGGAGGAGGTGCAGACTTTGGTTCTGGAAACACAAATAAATATTTTTCACGAGCAAGTGAAGCTTCATTACAAATCACTGGAGATTTAACAATAAGCGCATGGGTATATGTAAACGACTTTTCTCAGTGGAATATTATCGCAGCAAAATCAAGTGGAGGAACTACGAACTATGAATATGAGTTCGCATTACAAAGTGCCACCGCAATACAATTTGTATCCGCAGGTGCTTCTGATTATTACTTTACATCAGCAACAATACCAACACTTTCAACAAACACTTGGTATCATGTTGCGGTAAAAAGAACATCTGGAACAATTAGATTTTATGTAAATGGAAAAGGATATACCGCAACAGTAGACCACGGAAGTTCAGGAAGCGTAGCGGCGAGCGCACAAGAACTTCGTATTGGAACTCGTGGAGATAACTATAAATTTTATAGAGGAGTTATGGACGACGTGGCTATTTTTAATCGTTCAGCATCCGACTGGGAAATCTGGAACATCGCACAAGGACATAGTGCAGGAGAATATATCCCGAATGCAAACACAAAGCTCTATCTTCCTCTAAATGGTAATAGCGCAGATGTAAGTAACAACGCAAAGAACATGACAGATGTAGGGACAATATCTTGGGTAAGTGCAAAATTTGGACAAGGAGCTTCCGCTACATTTAATAAAACAAATTATTTTTATAATTCGAGTGTTCATACATCTGGAACTGGAGATATAACAATGAGTGTTTGGTTTAAGAAAAATGGTGCGCCAACAGGAGATTACACACCAACTATAATGTCTTTAGGATACAACAGAACAGATGTAACAAATCAGAGATTTTATATTGTTGCAACCAAAACAAATGGATACGCAGCATTTTATTCTTTTGATGGAAGTAGTACAAATGTAGATTCAACAAAAAACATATGTGATGATGTTTGGCACAATGTTATTGGTGTGAGAAGTGGTACAACAATGAATGTGTATGTTGATGGCGCACTCGTTGGAACAACAACGGGAACCGCAAGAAATATTGGTGCTGCTGATTTTCGTGTTGGTAATGTTGGAGATGCAACTTATGATATTTTGGGTGCTGCAACCATGGACGAAATCATCATAGAATCCACCGCATGGTCAGCTTCAGAAATATCTAAATACTATACATACGCAAAAGGTCGTTTTTAATAAATAAAATTATAAAATAAAATATGGAATCAAATTCATTATTAATCTGGAAAAAATTTCGCGATGGAATGATATTTGGAGTTTTAAGTTTAGAGGGAATTCTTATTCCTGTTGCGTGGAAAAGTTTCACTGAATTTAAAATTTGGTTATATCAATTTCTTTTTTCCGTAGTAGTTGGCGCACTTGGTGGTGGAATGCTTGCGCTAAAGAAATATTATAAAATAAAAACCTCTAAATAAGAGGTTTTTATTTTACACAAGTGGTATTTGTTCTTCTTCAAAAATAGTATCAAGATCTATTTCTTTTTCAAGAAGTTTTTCTTCGAGTAGTTTTATGTTTTCATATCTACGTATTATCGAAATAAATTCTTCATGCATCGTCCATCGATCTGCGGTCCCTCCCTGTTCCGAATCTGACGCTTTTACACGTTTGCATATTCCGAGTAGTGCTAAGTTTTCAAGATACATTCTTATTGGTCCGGTAGGATACCCGAGTGCAGTCGCAATGTCTGATGTGGTTTGCTCGTTTCCTCGTGCCATTTCTTTTATTACCATATAATTTGTTTGAGGTATCGAGTCAAGTCCAAGTCTGTATATAATACTCATATCATGGTTTGTTACTTCGCCATTGTTCAAAATTAGGAACGCAGTTCCAAGAAGTGCTAATTGTTGGACGCTTCTTGTTGGCATTTCAGGAGTTGGAACATAGATTACGTCCCTGCGCGCTGTTCCAAACTCTCTTATAACGCCAGAACGTGCTATAGTGGCAAAATTAGCCACCGTAACGATTTCTTCCTCAACTTCTGGTGGCAATTTCGGATCTTCTTCTGGTACGTCTATACCCTTTAAATACGCGAAAAAAGCCTTTTTCATAGAGTTCCTCATTTCTTCTTGCTTTGATCCATTATGCAACGATCTTCTTCCCGCCTCTTTTCTGTCTGGCATGAGTATTCTATAGTTTATAAATCGTTCTCCAAGCGTTGAATTCATTTGTTGTGCAAGATCAACCGCCGGTGTAACTCCAGCGAGAACACCAACCTTACCTCGCCACTCCACAACTTTTCCGTTTCCAAACGCTTTCTTCATATATCCATCATAAATTTCTCTCAGTTGACCAAGCACTTGGATCTTATTATCTTTCTGTTGTGACAATATATTTGTCCAATCTTTAAACATAAGAATTTTACCATTTACTTTTGGAAGAAGTGACGTGTCTCTATCTCCATACATTCCAGAAAGAAATGTGTTTGGAGTTATAAGAGATACCGGATAAATATCAGAAACATCAAGCATCATATTTAAAAGTTCTGATTTCCCTCCACCTGATGGTCCTATAAGCATGACCCAAACCGCATCATGTCCTTTTAGTCTATTTGCAATAACGATCGCTGCGAGTAATTTTAAAATTCCAGTGTCGGCGATAAGCATCCACTGGTGTATTATTTTTTCATATTCATCATAAGAAATAGGTTTTGTTTTTCGTAATTCTTCAAATCGTTTTTCTTCATTACGAATTCTGTCTATTTCTTCCTGTGTCATTGTTTGCTCGTTCATCTTTTTAATATATTTTTTTCTCTATCATTTCTTTCGATAACGTCTTCAAATAAATATTCTTTTATTTTAAATGATTCTAAGTGATCAATAAGATATTTTAAGTTATCATATTTTTCTTTATAAATTACATTCCAGATATTAATACGAGCTTCTTTTTGTTTTTGTTTTACTTTCCAGTCTTCTATGGTTAAATCTTTTGCTATAAGGTTGTCACTTTTTTTGCACCAGAAATTATAACTTTTTTTTTCTTCTTGCATTTCTTTGTGTACAAGTGAGTTACATTTCTTTATTATACTATAGATTTTATCCATATGATATTTAAAACTTATCCACAGATTTTTAGTACAAATAAGTTTACATTTATGATACACTATTATTATCAGAAAAGAAACAAAACAAAATTGTGCATAACTATGGAAATAATACCATCAAGATCAAAAGAAATAAAACGATTAAGAAATAAAGAAATAAAAGCTCTTTATAAAATCGGATATACATATGAAGAAATTTCACAAAAATTAAACGTGTCGAGGACAACGATATTTTTTGCCTTGAATAATGGGCATAGAAAAAAATCAATCATTAAAAATAAAGGGTCGAAATAAAAATAAAAATAATCATAAAAACATGCCAGAAAAAGATCCGTTAGAAGGGATGAAGGAAGTAAAAAGCCCACAAGTAAAATGGGGAAAGATAGGAGACTGGTTCAAGGGTACGTTAGTTGATAATACAAAACAAATTGAAAATAAACTTTCTGCAAAACACGAAATGCAACTCATTTGTGAATTTAAAATGAAGGGAGGATCGTTCCATGATATTGTAAATAAAATTCCAGTTGAAAATGCAACAGAAATTTTAGATGAAGAGTTTTACACTTTGTTTGCAAAAGGTATGGTAAAATCTCGATTGGAAAAAGTAAAAATTGGACAAATTGTTGGTTTGCGATTTACTAAAGAAGTTCCACCAAGCATACCCGGACATAATCCAACAAAAATTATCGATGTACGACTTGGAGACATGGATCCAGAGTACCAGGGAGAAACAAGTGTAGATATAAATTCAGTAAAATAATTATGGACGCACAAAAATTAAGAGCACGAATATCGTTTGCAATACCAGAAGGAACAGTTGTTCCAGAACACGACGAAAAGGGTCATAGATACAGAATTATGACACCCGATCAAAACGGAGTTGTGGGAAACGTATATCCATCTGTTACGGGTAAACTTCAAATTATAAAAGATGAATCTCTTATTAATTATAAGAAGAATCAGGTTATTGAATACGTGTTTAAACATTATAGAGAATTTACAGATAATAATATAATGGAACACCTTTCATGCGCCGAGAAGGTACCCGAAACTATTTTAAACGATGCGAGTGACGTTGGAACGGATATACACAATATACGAGAAAAAATATTTAAGGATGTAATAGAAGAGAAAGTTGAATTTAAGGACATAGATTTTCTTTCTTATATTCCACCTGAAAAAGAAGATGTTCGTATTAAGTCCGCCATTCGTGCTCTTAATTCGTTCGTACATGATTATAAATATAAGCCGATAGCAACTGAATTGTACGTATATTCTCATAAGTTAAAAGTAAGTGGAACCTTAGATGATATTGGAATAATAACAAAAGTAATTCGAGATGGAGACAAAAACTGCACACACGAACTCATAACAAACAAAAACGAATCAGTGTGTTTAAAATGTGGATTTAAAGAAAAACAATATCTCGTATTACTTGATGTGAAAACATCAAATCAATTTAAGGATCACTATTTTTTTCAAGTAGCGCTTTATTATCAAATGTTTTGTGCACTAACAGACGTTAAGCCAGAAATTTGTTTTATTTTAAAATTAAGCAAAACAGATGGAACGTATAAAATTGAAGAAATGAAACAGCTTTCTAAATTAGCTGATTACGCAAAGAGCATTATAAAGACTTCAAATGGAATATGTTTTATCAGAAACATGAGAAAGGACAATCAAAAAATAGTCGGAAACAAACTTGAATTTGACGTATGAAAAAAGAATTATTTGAGGAATACGCAAAACTAAAGATACAGGAAAAAGAGATCAAGTTTCGCATTGACGAATTGAATCCAATTATTAAACTTGATATGCTTGATATTGGAGTTGACAAGGTTCCTACAAACCTCGGAAACTTTAATATGAAGAAAGTTAAGAAGTGGAAATATTCAGATGATGTAGAAAAAGCAAAAAAATATCTTGATGAATTGAAGGCGAATGAAGAAGCATCAGGAGCTGCAACTTTCGTCGAAGTAGAGCAGTTAGAATTTAGAGAAAACAAAAATGGGTAAATTTACGTATAGTAGAACAGTTAATAATCAAACGTTTACCGCAGTAGAATTTAGTTCGTTTGATGAAGCACAAAGAGCGGTAGAACAAGGTATCCGAGATATGAAATACTATCCAACGGAAGTAGAAAGAAATTTTCCAGAATATTCAGGACCAATGACGGTACCTCAAAATGCTACAATGAAAGTAGATGTGCCAAACGAAACCACCACTGGAACACGAGATACAACGGGAGATACTCAAGAACCTGTCCAGGAGTAATATATTTGCATTTAGGATAAACACTGGATCATATTCTGTTGATAATAGATATATTCAGTATGGATATCCCGGATGTCCGGATATTATTGCGGTTATAAGTGGATGTTTTATAGGAATAGAAGTAAAACGTCCAAAGTTAGGAAAACAATCAGAAATACAAAAGTCGTTTCAAAAAAATTTAGAAGACGCAGGCGGTATATATATATTGGCTACGTCTTGGGAAGATATAATAAATAACAGCATATGGCAGAAATTAAAAAGAAAAGTTGGGAAGAAATAGTTGCGGAATCAAACGGAACAAGAATTTTTCTTCCGGATGGTTTTAAGGGTGCAGCGAAAGATTGGAGTACGATGCGAGACGAATACAATAAAAGTATAAAAGTAATGGCAGAAAAAGAATTGACACTCCAAGTTGCGTTGCAAAATTTATTTTTGGAGGTGCGTAGATATTTGTCAAAGAATGGGTATGAAGACATTTGGACAAAAGATACCGGATTTAATACCGAAGCGCTAAAAGAAGGAAAGTTTATTGTAGAAATAGTTGACGGAAGAAAAAATCAACTCCCTGGAGCCTAGTCGAACTCCTTTTAAAAAATAAAATACAATGTATAAAGTAATAGAAGAAATCACGATCGGAGAAACAACATATAAGGTAGGAGAGACAGTAACTCTAACAGAAGAAGAAGCTGTTGAATTTGCTGGTAAAGTTGAATTAATTCCAGAACCACAAGAGGAATAAATAACAAAAAACAGCTATCAATATAAGAGAAAAGATGAAGAACTCTTATATTGATAGCTGTTTTTAATTTCCTTTTAATTGTTTTAACAGTTTTACTACTCGTTCTAAAAGTGATAACTGTTTTGTTAAGTTTAACACAACGTCATTTGGAATATCAATGGCAGTGCCTGATTCTCTTATTTTATATCCCGCCACAAGTTGTTTTTTGGGCTCAGCCTTGTCCGCGCTATCAATTATTTTTATAGTTGATTTCGTATATCCATAGGCGACATAAAAATGGCCGCCATCTTTCTTTGTAAATAAATTTATAAATATTTTTCTCCACCACGTATCTCCAATATCACTTAAAAGAAGAACTGCTTTATTTTTATATATGTCTTGTTTTATAGATTCAAAATCAGTATTTCCAAATGCATATGATTTTATAACTTTTAACTGTGCGTTTTCGTCCTGTTCTTTTGTTGTGTTATCTTCTGATAATTGTTCAAGAGAAAGTCTATAATCCGTAGGAAATAAGTCGTAATCACAAATGCCTGTTTTTTGTAATACCTTAAATATCGCACGCATATACGTCCCATTTTCTGGTTTTGTTCCGTCTATAAGTTTTAATTTCTCCCAAAAATATACTGGACTGTATTTCAACGTACCACCTACGTCAAAATGGTCTAAAATAGCTTTAAAATGAGCCGCAGCGTGCGCTCCACACATTGGATAACCGTTCTGCCATAACTGTTCCCACCATGATATATCGGTCTCATATTCTTCTGGATACGGAGAAGGTTCCTGTACCATACCAAGTTTTATGTCTCGATAATCTCGTGGAGATTTTTTATTACGAAATTTCATAAACTATTTTTGCATTCCTTTTATTTCGCCTAAAAGTTCAATTACTCTTGTGTTATCACCATGTATAACATCAATAAGTCTATCGTTTCCTGATCGTAACGTTTCATCAATTGTGTGTAGGTGATTATTGTTCATACGTTGTAGCTCCGCTAAAATAGCAGAACTTAGTTCTGGGTCTTGTTTTTTTGACTTTAAATATGCAAAAAACTCTCTTACAAAAAGTATAAAAATAAATGCTATTGCACCTATTTCTGTGATTGATCCTGTCTCCATATCATCTTTATTTTTTTTATTTGTAACACTAATTTAATTATCGACATAATTAAAAGTATCGCGTAGTATTTTATAGAAAAATCCATTCCAAAAAACAAACCAATTATTGTAATAGAAAGTGTACCATAAAATATATAATGCAATGGATCGTTAAAATATTTTTTAACTCCTGAGGTTATTTTTTCGAACTGTGTAAGTTCTGTTTTTTCATCTTTGTATGGTCCTAAGCTCATGATGTAATTATATCATATTATCTATCTACAACCAATAACGAAGCTGTACTAAGAGCAACACCGACTTGTTTTTTTATTGTTCCTTGTGATGTTGCTAAAGTTCCAATATCTGAAACGAAGTATGTTGAACCAATTGTCAAGCCAGATGTTAATACTATACCACTATTATATATTTTTGTAATATAATCTCCAGATGAATAAGTTGCCGAATCTCCCGCAAGACCTAAATATCTATCAATATAAGACTGCGTGGTTGCAAGAGCTTTGTATACTCTACCAGGTACTTCTTGCACTTTTATTACAAAATATAAATCTCTTGAAACACCTCCGTCCGTCCATGAGTCTACAGATGTTGATTTGTATTTCATTACTCCATCTGGATATACCGTTCCATTTCCATTATATACAATATTATAATAAAGATTTCCATCTGTTGCACCAGATAAATATTCCCAAATACCATTATTATCATCATCCTTAACAGTCATTACAATCCAATAAGTTGTATTTGCCGTAATTTCAGTCGGAGAAGACATAGTGAATGTTTGTATAATTGGGTCCGGACCTGGATATGACTGCGCATAGTTTGGTTGTACATATCCACTTGAAAATAAATATGTTCCATCTGGACTTCCAGAAGAGTCAGATTGTATACCAATATTTATTGCTGGCTGTCTACCACCGGGATCGTTTCCAGATGCTTGAAATTTTAAATCAATTGTTGAAATTGTTTCATTTTTTTGTAACACAAAACTTTGAGCAATATATTTAACATTTAAAACTCTTCCACTATCTCTTGCAAACTGAAAAGATGACGTCGCAACGTCTTGGTTTATTTTTGTAAAAAGTATAGACGTGTCATACCCAATACGCACAGGGTCTAATGATGCAATATCTTCTCCTGGAACTAAACTTACACCGATACCATACGTTCCAGAATTGTTTAAACTTGTACCAGAATTTAATAAATTTATATCATTCCCATCTAATTGTAGCCACGCTTGGGAACCTCCAGAAATTTGTAAATCAATAGTGTCTGTGGTAGAACCACCAGAAATAGTACCTACTAAATTTTCAAGACCTGAATAAAATTTTATTGTATTTGAGTTGTCGATAACAATTCTTTGACCAGATGACGCAGTTTGAAATGTTCCTCCGGTAATCGTTGATCCAGATATATTTCCAACAATACTCAACGACGACCCGTCCCATTTTAAATAATTTGTAGAGCTCCCAAGAGAAAATCTTATGTCGCCGTCTACCATTCCAGCCCACAATCCTGCAACAGAACTCGTATACGATGTTTTTCGTATCGATATTGTTTGTGCGGCGAACGTTTGCGCTTGAATTGTTTCAAATAATTTAGAAGATGTTCCGTCGTGAATATGAGAATCAAAATCATTCCTCAAGTCTATGATTGCACGTTGAAGTTCTTCTGGTTCTTGTCCTACGCTATATAAATCTACGTCTCGCATTAAATTTCAAGTAATGTTACCTGCGCGACACTTTCTGTTTTTTCTTGATCAGTATTGTTTATTTGTTCCTGTATGTTTGTAACAATAACTGTGTAAAAATTATCCAAGTTGTGTGCAGATGTGTATGCGCGCGCAAGAGTTCCTTTTTGAGCTCGAGAAATTCCCTTTATATAGTTTCCGTCCGCAGACGTATATGTCATTTCTTCTACTACACCAGAAACGACACAACGAATACGTCCTTTTGGAGGCATTAATTTTGTCAAATTAACACGGGCAGAAGTTGCTGAAGACGTCATCGCTGAAACAATTCGAGTGCTAAAACCGTCTATATCTTCGTATGTTACTGTTCTTTTTGCTTCTTTTTCAAGCCACAATTCACTCATGAGCGCTTTCCCATCGCGTTCTTCTTCCTGTTTATTAAGTAATTTTATATTGTCTCCAGAATCAATTGATAAGCTCCATCTCTTTTTTAAATCAGAAACTGGTCTATATTCAAAAGTAATATCATTCAACGTTGGCGTAGATGTTCCTGGGCCAACAAGTTGTGCTTTGTAATTCCAAAGTTTTGTTATAAATCCAGATGGGAAGTATAATGTTTTTTTTGTGGTTGCGCCATCAACAGAATACTGTGCTTTTCCTATTGATGTAAAAGAAGATCCTCCATCTATAGATCTATAGACTTCAATTGTTTGTCCTGTCGCGAGAGTTTTAAAATCAAAATTTACACAGTTCACAAGCTTATCAACGCCACCAATATTTGCTCCAAATTCAGAAGAAACGATATTACCAGAAATTGCGTATTTGCTTGTGTCGAGATAAGAAACTTTTAATGTACTTCCAGTTACCGCATATCCCCATGATTTGTTTCCAAAGTTAGAAAACGGAGTATATTGAACTGTTCCAAATTTTCCATATATTCCTGGAAACCAGTATTGTCCATCAAATTGAGCGCCTTTTGTTTGTAAATTTCCCTTAAATTCAAATGGCTTTGAAAAATCATACGAAGAGTCAGTTAATTGATCTTCAAATAATGGCCATAGGCGCGCTCCGTTGAACGCATATACAACGCTTTTTCCATTTGATTTTCCTGAGATAATAATATATGAAACGTATCGAGTTACTCCAAAACTTGTTAAATTTGTCCATTGATATAAAAGATATGCGCGCTCTGCATATTCGTCCCATCTATAAAACTCAACTTTTTGTCCTTCTTTTATAAAGAAATATGGATATCCATTTAAATCCTCGATATGTGTAATCTTTCTATTCTTTCCCGCGAAGTACGCACTAGTCCATGCGGAAAGCGTTGTGGTGTATGAAAGTATATCTCCCGAGGTTGCTGCCTGATATTCTGAAATATATGCACGAATTCCTATTCCTTTAACTGCGCGCACAACAGGATTTGTACTGCGAAAACCTGAAAGTGTTGTTCCATCGTACTTTGCAAGCGTTTTTAATGTTCCAGAAGTTCTTGTAAGTCCTATAAGAGAAACGTTTTGATATCTTGAAATGGAATTTACCGCACTAATTCCTGCGTACGCAGATAAAACGGTTGCTGTATTTCCTGATGTAATTTTATAAAGTTTTGCTGCGCCTGATTTTGCTGTCCCAAATAACATAACACCATCGTGTTCGCCATGCGTTCCATATGAATGTCCTCCAGAAATAGAAACTGCTGATGTAAAATTATTCTGAAGTGTAACTTCTCCATATTTTGATATCGTATCAATCGCTTGTCCATCTTTAAATGTACCATTGTCTTCCCATTTTAAATTTTGAAATCCTCCTGACCAATCCGTCTGAGTCCAATAGCTCCATCCCGATCCATTAAGCTTGTTATAAGATAAATCACCCGTTCCAAGTTGGTTTACGAGTGATGGTGCTTGTTCTTTTACATATTGTGGGCGCATCGGAGCACCACGAAGCATGTACCCATGATTATTTATCGCAACGTGATACTTGTTCCGTATTCCTGTTCCTGCCATATGTTTAAGATTCTATCACGCCCCCGACATAAAATTGTATTGATTTTGCTGGGCGTGTTGGTTTTTTTCTAAGCGCAAGAGTATTAAATTCGTTGTCTAAGTCGTTTGCCATCGCGCGAAGATTTGTAAAACTAAAGTGTCCTTCATCTATAGTTGCGTTCCCTTGTTTTGCCACCTTAGCAGCAAGCGAACGATAGAAATTTGCTCCAGCTTTTTTCTTTAATAAAATGTACCAGTCAGGCAATACATCAAGCGTCGCTGATGTCGCTGAGTATTTTTGTAGATTTCTCAAATATGAAATAGATAATTTTTCTGCATTTGACGGATTCCATCCAAGCACAAGCTTATTCGCATCTTGTTGGTAGCTCCAATTTCCCGGAAGTTTTGCATATGTTCCAGACGTTGTTCGGTCATCAAATCCAAGCACTTCGTATAAATCAACGCACGCAGACGGTCCACTGTACGTGCGAACGTTTCCGGACAATGACATTATTGTATTATTTCTTACTATTTGTCTAAAGAAACCACGTGCATTTAACTCATCGATTGCATTTCCGATTGCATCATTCCAATTTACATCGCGCCACGTTGCGGTTTTAAAGTTTATAGACGTTTGATATGTGTTCGCCGGCGCAGAAACGAATTGAACGTCTCCATTATCAAGGTTAATAGCGTAATCAGTCGTCTCTGCTTGTGCAGAAGTTCCCTTTTTAACAGAATAAGAACCCTCAATTATAGGAAAACTTGCCGTATTAAATAACGTAGTCACCCCATCTCCAGCGCGAGAAACGCGAGTTGATTTTGAAACATCATCAAATTCTCTTCTACATTCGCTTATGAGTGCGGAGATAATCATTACTTATGATTATATCATAATATACGCACATCATCCATTGAAATTGGATATTCTTGTTGTTTTGAAGCCATCTCTACTGGATTTTCAAACGTATTATCAAGCGTAATTGGGTTATTTTGCTCTTTTGAACGCATTATATATACGCCATCGTGGTACGTTTTAGAAGTTATCCCCTGTTTGACACACCCACCGAATGGATTTTGTCCAAAAATTGATGATCCAAATATCATAATACATTAATTATATCACAAAAACTAACAAAATCATCTGGATCGTTTTTTTCTTCTCTCCACCACAAAAACTGATTTGAGCGAAGTTTGTCTGGTTTATATAAATTTTTATTTGATTCGTATCCAAAAATTTTAGGATCCGACTTGCCCCACAGCACAATTCCCGGCTTTAAATTATGAAACGAAACAAAGTGCTGAAAAAAAGAATCTATACTAATCCACACGTCGCACCAATCTATTTTTTCTAACAATTCCTTTTCTGTATGTTTGTTTTCAATTTTTAAAACAGCGTGCCCAGAAAGATTATCTTCCAACTCTTCCCAATACGGATATCGTTTCGCCTCATGCGTTTCGTTACAAGGTATGATTAATATGTTCATATAATTTTATAAACGCGTCTTTAAGATGACCTTTCCAGTGATTACGATCGCACCACGCATACACGTCGTAGTCTTTTAAATCAACGTACGTACTTGCATCAGCAATACTAATACACTTATATTCTGGAAATACTTCTGGATAACATACTGCGAGAATTGAATTTTTTTCTGGAGTAATTGCCTGGCGAAACATATAATGATCTCCCACACCGTTATTAAGAACATATATTTTCTTTTTTAATTTTATAAAATCTAACCACTGTCTAAATATTTGCTCATCGTGATTCCATTCATCAATTTTTTGTTGTGAATGTATCCCTCCAACAGATTGAAAATGCCATGTTATCGCGTCTGGAGTAATGATAAGCTTGTATCTCTTCAAGTACAAAGAATGTGTAAACATCGTTTCTCCTCTAAACACCACAGACGATAATCTGAGATCGTGATGCGCTATATTGCATCGATATAAAAACGATGAATATATATGTTCGACTTCTCTCGGATTACCGGACCATTTAAACCACTGTATATTCGGAGCAAACATGTCATAAATTTTGTTTTTTGCGTCACGTGGAAGTGGTCCCGCGGGAGGCTGTAAAATTAATCCACCGACGGCGCCAACTCCAGATATGAGCTCTTTTTCAAGGAACTCTAGGCATGTAGGCTCCGCAACACAGTCGTCGTCTATAAACCATGCAGCGTCATATCCACTCATGTTCGCCATTTCGTGCGAGTGATGTGCTCCTTTTTTGAGCGCGAACACATAATCCCACTCAATTCCTTTTTGGTCCATGAGTTTGAAAAGATAATCATACTGTTCTACAGTTCTCAGATCTCGCGGTTCCTTATTGTCATCATATATTCTTATGTGATCAGGTTTTCTTGTTTGATTAATAATAGACAATAACGCCATCGATAACGTGGAATCGTATCTATTGTATGTATTTATGTATGCTAAAATTTTCATAATCGTTTTGACCAAACACTTCCTACTGCTATTCCACTATCGATGCCAAAGTGTTCTGAATTAATTCTTATATTCGTATATCGTTCATTTACCGCTCGCCCCACCCCCTCCCAATTTCCATAATCATGACCGCTGATTGTCCCATTAGTTTTTACTTTTTGTTCCCAATTTTCTAAATCTTTTTTTACGTCTTCGTATAGGTGTGACGCGTCTATAAATAATAAATTAAATAGTCCGTCTGGAATAATTTTAACAGCATCGTTTGTATATCTCTCAATAATTTTAACCTGATCTTTAATTCCAAATCGTTTTATATTTTCTTCGAATACGTGACGATAATTTTCTTCTTTAACCTCACAATCTGTTCCTGTAAAAATATCTACGACAACTACTCGGAGTTTTTTTCTTTTAATAATATCCGCGACAGAACACAGCGATCTCCCCTTATAACATCCCAACTCACCTATCACGCCACCAACCGGAACATCTTCGACTAGTCTTCTATATTCATCTACGTCTCCTTTGTAGAACCACCCCTCAGGAAGTCTATATAAATATTCCAATCGTTTTCTTACTTGAAGAATATGTTCCTCCCAAATTTTACGATGTTCAGGATCAAGCATCGTTGATTCGCCTACGTGGTACGATGGAAATCTGTTCACATTAATTCCGTTTTTGACTTCATTAATTTCATCTGGAACTTGTATTATTTTATATCCAAGTTGCTCTACTTTTATGCAAAACTCTATGTCCTCACCTCCTCCGGGCGACCACACTTCATCTAGTCCACCAACAAGATCCCAAATTCTTCTGGGAAACGCGCACAGAAAGAATACCGCAAACATTCTCTCTACAGATTCATCCCATATCTTCAGATTGCATGTGATACCAACGTCGTCTTTTAGTGGGTTAATTAAATAATTTATCCATGTATCTTTTTCCTGTGGAAGCAATTCAACATCATTATTCATCATTATAAGAACGTCTCCTTGAGATTTTGCTTGAGATTTTGCTACGCCAATATTTACTGCGCGAGTATATCCAAGTCCTTCGTTATAATAGAAAGATTTTACGCACTCGTGCGTTAAATATTCTTCATATTTTTTACGTTGTTCTTCATTCGTGACTTGAGCAACAACAATTATTTCAATATTTTCGTTGAGCGTTGTATGCTTTATTATTGAATCAATACAGCGTTTTAGATCTTCGAAGTGATTATATGATGGAATTATTATACTAATCATCGTCTGAAAATATTATAAATATCCCTAGCGCGACCATTATTATTATTGGAATAAGTAATTTAAGAGTCATAGTTTTTTATTTTTTACACGCTTCTTCAAAAAACTTTATGTCGTCCTTGTTTCTCCACCCATGTTTCATTGTTTACTTATCAACTTAATCTCAAAAGTATCTTGTAATTTCATTACCACACTACCAAACGCTGGAGATTTTCCTTTTTTACCAAGACCACTTTCAAAACAAATTCTTCCATTAGGAATAAATATCATACCCCCCCCCCACTGAATTATGAAATCTTGCCGTTGTAAGAAATTCAATAGGAAATAAAATATATATCTCATTCTTTGCTTCTTGATATGTTTTACACGCTTTTATCAAAAACTCATGCTTTCTTGTGAATGGTGGATTTATCCAAATTCGCTTATACCGAGTCCAATCTTTAGAAAGCCCATCGGTTTCTATTGTGTCATAGTTCAAAATACCAAATTCTTCTGCTTTCTCTTTCGTTGTTGCGGGATCATAATCAAACTTACCAAATCTGGAAACAAACTCTTTCGGGGTATAGTATTCGTTATCTTTTGTGAATTGAACTTGTGATTTTGCCATAGTATTTATATTTCTATCCAGAGAAACTGACACTTTTCCCATGTGGTGTATTTTGGGGGCATGATTATTTATAAAATTTGTTCAAAAATATATTTTCCAATTTCTGGTAAAACGCAGTTCCGTAATACTTGCCTTTTATTTTTTAACTTTATTCCTGTTAAATCTAATCCGTGCAAATCAGTTAGTTCTGGTATTTGTGTTTCCCGTATTATTGCTTTTCTTTGCGCTTCTTTACTTGCATTTCTATTACAAGTTCCTATCTGTACATAGTCAAATTTCTTAAATGGTATTTCAAAGTTTGCCCAATAGTAATGTCTTCCTAATTTCTGTGGTTCGTATATTGGTTCATAATAACTTTTCACATTTTCAATACAGTATTTTGTTTTACAAAAATATTTTAGAAAGATTATTTCTTGCCACAATCTATAATCAGGATAACGAAATATTCCCTGTCCTTGTAAGAAATAGTTTGTTACTGAATGACTTGGACAAGGAGGAGAACTCCATATAAAATCAAACTCCTTGAAATGTTCTAATAAATACTGATGTGCATCTCCAATAATCACCGTATCATTTGGAAAGAACTTCTTATACACTTTGGCAATTTCTGGTACGTTTTCAACCGCAGTAATTTCGTGTTCATCTCCATTTGGTGTCCATAATTTTCGGTTGCCCCCAATACCAGCATAAAGATT
>Ga0172381_10003722_pt1 | contig 16010 bp, 11 predicted proteins | sample Leawel6488metaG_FD_119754 | JGI IMG/M metagenome (GOLD analysis project Ga0172381, IMG submission 119754) | Leachate microbial communities from a municipal landfill in Southern Ontario, Canada - Leachate well 64-88 metaG | ecosystem: Engineered > Solid waste > Landfill > Unclassified | place...
CCTTTCGACTACGCCTCAGGCGTCCTGGAATATGATTTCAGCATAGCTCCGAAGGGCGAAAAAGAATACCTCTTCATCATACCCTTGCATGGCGGCAAACCGCGCGTAAAAGATTTTGACGCGATGCAGGAGAAGACCGTGAAGTTTTGGGAGGAAAAATTAAACCGGGTCCGGATAAATATCCCCAATAAAGAGATGTCAGATGCCGTCAGGACCAGCCTGGCGTATATCCTCATCAATAAGAACGGGCCGATGCTGCAGGCCGGCTCAGGCGCTTATAAGAAGTCGTGGATACGCGACGCCTGTTCCGCCTCGGCCGCGATGATGAGGATGGGGCATACCGAAGAGGCGAAGGAATATATCGATTGGTTTACCGGCTGCATAAAGCCGGACGGCAAGGTACCGCCTATCATGGTCTCGGAGACCTCCGCGGAACCCGCGTGGGAGAGGGAGTTCGAGGAGTACGACAGCCAGGGCCAATACATCTACTCGGTGCTTGAATATTACCGGTTCACGGGAGACAAGAAATGGCTCCGGGGCAAGCTTCCCGCCGTAATACGCGTCCTCGATTTCACGGAGGGCCTCAGGAAGAAGGAAGCGGCCGGCATATTCCCGCGCTCGGTCAGCCACGAAGGTTATTTCCCGGCGCCGGGCATGCATAGCTACTGGGATGATTTTTGGGGGATCAAGGGGTGGAAAGACGCCGGGGCCATCGCACTTATCCTTGGGGATAACGATCTTTCTGCCAGGGCGGAAAAGGAAGCGGCCGATTTCAGGAAGCACGTGTACGATTCCATTGAAACGGTCAGGGGGTCCGCTAAGATAAACTATATACCGGGGTGCGTCGAGAAAGCGGATTTTGATGCGCCTTCTACGGCCATCGCGGTCCTGCCGACAGAAGAGTCGCAATACCTGCCGCAGGTCCCCCTGTATAATACTTTTGGCATATTCTGGTCGGAGCAATTTTTGCCCAGCCTGTCAACGGGCCCTAAATGGTCGTATTCGCCGTACGCCATGAGGATAGCCGAGGTGTTCGTCCTGCTGGACCAGAGAGAGAAGGCCGTAAAAATGCTGGAAGAATTCATGAGATTGCGCAGGCCGCTTGCCTGGAACGGATGGGCGGAAGGGATACCGGCTGACGACCGGAAGCCGTGGTTTGTCGGCGACCTGCCGCACACCTGGGTCGCCTCCATATATATTAATTCTTTCAGGAGCTTATTTGTGTACGAGAAAGACGGCCGGCTTGTGCTTGGGCACGGCATACCGCAAAAATGGCTCCTGAGCAAGGAAGGGGTCTCCATAGGCAATTTCCCGACATATTACGGGACTATTAGTTATTCAATAAAAGAGGAAAAAGGAGGGCTTCGGATAAAGGTCTCGGGCAAAGCGCGGCCCCCTGAAGGGTTTGTCTTTATCCTGCCTTATGGTGCAGGCGGTCAAATAAAGTTCGAAAGGTTGCCGGCCGACATAACCGTTCCGTTAAATTAGGGAAGAGAATGCCGATGGCTTCAACGTCTTTTAAAGAAATAGGAAAAAAATTAAAGATATCAAGGTTCACGGTAGCCCGGGTTTTAAGGGGCGAGAAATATGTGTCGGAAAAAACCCGCGCTTTGGTGCTTGATCACCTGAAGAAGGAACCGTACGTCCCGAATGTCCACTCAAGCGTGCTATTTTCGGGAAAAGTTAAGATCCTGGGGCTTGTATTCCTCGGAGAAGCTTTTTTCAGCATGGAGTTTTATATACAGGAGATAATAAAGGGCGTCAGCGAGGTTGCAAAAAAAGAAGGCTATCAGCTTATGCTGTTTACCCAGGAGCAGTTTAACAGCTCCGATTGCCAGAGATTGTACCTGAGCAAGCAAGTCGCGGGTTTTATATTGCCGTCCATAGGCAAGGACAATTTCAAGGATATTATCGAGCTGAAAGACAAAAAAATACCGCTGGTCCTTTTATGCTCGCACCTCAAAAATGTCCCCTCTTTTGACTGCGATAACGTAACGGGAGGATACCTGGCGGCAAAATACCTGTTAGATTCCGGCCGCAAGAGGATAGCATTTCTCCACGGTAACGAGAACTGGGTTGATGCCGAGGACAGGTTCCAGGGATATAAAAAGGCCTTAAAGGAAGCGGGTAAGGAGATCGGAAAGGGGTATGTGCAATATAATTCAGGTTATACCTACGGCGATTATGAAAAAGCGGCTACGAAAAGATTGCTCGGATTGAAAGAGCCTCCGGACGCCATCTTCGCAGTCAACGACAGGATGGCCCTTGCCGTCATGTCGGCGGTCAAGGAAGAGGGGAAGAGTATCCCCCGGGATATAGCAGTGGTCGGCTTTGATAACATACCAAGCTGCGAAAGTTTTTCTCCCGCGCTCACTTCTGTTGCCCAGCCTGTAAACGGCATGGCCGTTGCGGCGACCAGGGCCCTGATCAGGGCGGTCTCTTCGGGCAAGAACGGGGATCGCACACAGTTCTTCAAGCCAAATCTCGTCATAAGAAAGTCGGCCTGATTATAAGCAACATATTACCTGAATATGGCAATATATTCGTATTGACATGTTAATTAAGGCATGGTAATCTTTTAGCACAGGAGGGATATTTTTTTTACGCAATTTCTGCTCTCGAGAGCAGAAATACATAAAGATAAAAGAAAAGGAGGTAAATGCATGAAAAAGTTCTATTTAACAACCTTGGTGATCATGGCAGTCGCGCTTATCTCGATACAGTCAACGTCTTCAGCCGCAAACTTGCTCAACGACCCCGGATTCGAGACCGGAAACGGCTGGAGCAATTGGGGAGACAGCAACTATGTCACGGATATAAAGATTAGCGGCGGCCAGTCGGCCCACGCCTGGACATGGAATAACGCTGACGGCAACTTTGAACAGACGATCGATGTCACGCCGGGCGTTTCGTACAAGGCAGGCGGTTATATCAAGTCTTCCGGTTTGGATACCGGCAGCGCCTGGATACAGTTCAGGTGGAATGGCGTTGGAACGGCCGTGGAAAGCGCCAAGCTTACTACAGCGAACGCCGATTGGGCGTATTATGAGACCCCGTTGACCGTAGCGCCGGAAGGTGCGACTACGGCAAAAGTCGCTTATATGCTGTTGGCCCCGGCGTACCAGAGCGCCAATGATGTCTACTTCGATGATGCCAGCTTTGAGGCGGTCCCCGAACCCGCAAGCCTTCTGCTGTTTGGTTCCGGTTTAGCCGGATTTTTCTCGACCCGGGGGAAGAGACGGGGCAGGGGCGCCAGAGAGCATGCCCGGATAGCAAGCTCCGGATCCCTTGCCCCCTTGATTTCGAAAGTCCTTGATATGGTAAGATATTGTCCTTATAATAAAACCAGTTAACCTAGAAAGGAGGGGCAGCGCGATGAAAAGGCTTTATGTGATCTGTCTTATTCTATTTGTCATGAGTTCTGCCGGTATTTCGTCGTCCGGTGAACAGAAGAATTTGCTTGTCAACCCGGGTTTTGAGAAAGTCGACCCGATGGGATGGGCCGGGTTCGGCGACTCTACATATGATACGGAAAACTTCAGGAGCGGCAAGCAATCCGGAAAGGTCTGGGCCTGGGATTATGGAGACGGATTATTCGAGCAGTATGTGAAAATAGTTCCCGGCACGCAGTATAAAGCGAGCGTTTATGTCTTTAGCAAACCCTTCGATGCTGTTTCCGGCGGTTCTAGCGCATGGATACAGATAGAGTGGTACACTATCGATGACGTCGCAGTAAGCGACCCGATAAAGAGCCCTTTGCTTGATGCCGCAAACGACGCCTGGACGCTTTTATCGACTCCGGCGGTTATTGCGCCCCCAAGCGCCGCTAAAGCAAAGATCAAGGTGATCATCCAGGCTCCCAAAAAGGAAACTGCGGGTTCCTGCTATTTTGATGACGCCGATTTCAGCGCCTCTTCTACGATGTAGAGGTAAGCTGCTTATCCTTGCAAAAACGCAAAGCATCTGGTATAATACAAACATCAGATTAAGAGAATGGGTTGAACGAGGCCCTGTTTTATAACAGGGCCTTTTTTTATCCCTAATATTGAGGATAGCGGAAGATGATCTCGGCAAACGGCATATCGCTGCATTTTGGGGCGCGGAAGCTATTTTCCGACGTTAACATAATATTTTCCCCCGGGAATTGCTACGGGCTGATAGGGGCCAACGGCTCGGGGAAATCCACTTTCCTGAAGATACTCTCCGGAGAGCTGGAATCGACCGCGGGCGAGGTCTCGGTAACTCCGGGCGAGCGGATCGCGGTCCTGAAACAGGACCAGTTCGCCTTCGACGGATTCACGGCCTTGACCACCGTCATTATGGGCCATAAGAGGCTCTACGATATCATAGAGCAAAAAGAAACGCTCCACGCCAAGAAGGATTTTTCCGATAAGGACGGGATGGACCTCGCCGATCTTGAGGCGGAGTTCTCTATGCTGGACGGGTGGAACGCCGAATCCGACGCGGCAAAATTGTTAAGCGACCTGGGCATTACAGAGGAATTCCACGGGGTCGAGATGAAACAGCTGGAAGAGGGGCAGAAGGTGCGCGTGCTGCTTGCCCAGGCCCTGTTCGGCAACCCCGATATACTTCTTCTTGATGAGCCCACGAACCACCTCGATATCGAAAACTGCATGTGGCTTGAGAATTTTTTGTCCAATTTCCAGAATACCGCCATCGTCGTCTCCCATGACCGCCATTTCCTGGATAAGGTCTGCACGCATATCGCGGATATCGATTACGGCAAGATCCAGCTGTACCCGGGAAATTTCACTTTCTGGATGGAATCGACGCAGCTCATCCTCAGGCAGCGCATAGAGGCCAACAAGAAGATCGAGAGGAAGCGGGAAGAGCTTAAAAGTTTTATTGCCCGTTTCAGCGCAAACGCTTCCAAGGCGAAACAGGCGACCAGCCGCAAAAAGATCCTGGAAAAGCTCACCCTCGAAGATATAGTACCTTCCTCAAGGCGGAGCCCGTATATAAATTTTGAACAGTCGCGCGAGGCGGGGAACAACGTCCTGGCCATCAATGACCTGTCGAGGTCGCTTGACGGGCTGGACATGTTCAAGGGCCTTGCATTTACCGTCGAGAAGGGCGATAAGGTCGCTTTCGTCGGCTCCGATGACCTCGCAAATACGACCCTGTTCCAGGTCCTCGCCGGAGAGGCGAAGCCGGACGGCGGCAGTTATAAGTGGGGAGCTTCGGTCAACCTGGCGTATTATCCGAAGGATAACGCCAAATATTTCGATTCGGACAGTAACCTTATCGATTGGCTCCGCCAGTATTCGAATGACACCGATCTGGGTTTTGTGCGCGGGTTTTTGGGGCGCATGCTTTTTTCCGGGGACGAATCCTTAAAACAGGTCAGGGTCCTATCCGGCGGCGAGCGCGTCAGGTGCATGCTCTCGCGCATGATGGTCGCCCAGCCTAACGTCATGATCCTTGACCAGCCGACAAACCACCTGGACCTGGAATCGATCGAGGCCCTGAACAAGGGCCTGGAGAAGTTCGAGGGGACCCTGCTCTTCGCCTCGCATGACCACCAGCTCATCCAGACGGTGGCTAACCGCATCATCGAGATCACGGCGGACGGTTTTATCGACCGTTCCGGCATAACATATGATGAATACCTGTCCGACAGAAAAGCCAAGGGACAGTCCCGCCTGATATACTCTTAAAGCTGTTTTCCAAATATCCTTGCTATGGCATATGATCTCTTCTATAATGAACAATAAGATGATGACGTCCGGCGATAAAAAGACGGTAATGGTCGTGGAAGATGAGCCGTTGAATATGAGGCTGACCGTTGATTTGCTTGAAATGAACGGTTTCAACGTGTTAAGCTGTATTGACGGAAGCAGCGCGGTCGAAACGCTAAAGCAGGCCGTCCCGGACCTTATACTCCTTGATATTAACTTACCCAAGATGAACGGTTTCGAGGTCCGCAAGAAGATCAGGGAAGACAGCCGCCTGGACAAGGTAAAGGTTATCGCGCTTTCCGCCTCGGTCATGAGGGAGGACGAGGAACGGGTAAGGGCGGCCGGCTTCGACGATTTCATACCCAAACCCATCGATACGAAGGGACTTATTAAGAAAATAAAGGATCACTTGTCCTGATGAGCGGGAACGGCCTGAAAATAGAGTACAGCGAGCTGGTCGAGAATGCGAACAGCATCATCCTGCGCATGGATATGAAAGGCAACGTCACATATTTCAACAGGCATGCCCGGGAGTTTTTCGGGTACAAGCTCGAGGAGATACTCGGGAAGAACGTTGTCGGCACGATAGTCGCGCCTACCGATACATCCGGGCGCGACCTCAAGGCGATGATAGACGATATGGCGCTCCATCCTTCCAGTTATGTTAATAACGAGAACGAGAACATGCTGCGCGGCGGGGCGCGCGTCTGGATCGCATGGACGAACAAGACGATCCTCGACGAGGACGGGCGCGCGAAGGAGATCCTCTGCATCGGCAATAATATAACCAGGCTGAAGCAGGCGGAAGAGGAGATACTCAAGGCGAAGGAGGCGGCGGAGAGCGCCAATAAGGCGAAGAGCTCGTTCCTGGCGAACATGTCCCACGAGTTGAGGACGCCGCTCAACGCGATAATCGGGTTCTCCGAGCTGATGAAGGAAGATGGCGTAGGCCGGTTGAATGAAAAACAGGAAGAGTATATAGACTATATACACGAGAGCGGCAAGCACCTGCTCTCGCTCATAAATGACATACTTGACCTCTCGAAGGTCGAATCAGGAAAGATGGTGCTTGAACTCGGTAAATTCGACCTGAAGGCCCTGCTGGAAAAGAGCCTGGTCTTCGTGAAGGAAAAAGCGGCCAAGCATGGCATAGCCCTTTCGACTGATATCGAAGAAGGCATCGGGGCCGTTAAGGCGGACGAGAGAAAAGTGAAACAGGTCGTATTTAACCTGCTGTCGAACTCGATGAAATTCACGCCCGACGGGGGGAAGATAGGCATAAATGCCCGCAAGGCCGGGGATAAAGAGATATCGGTATGCGTGTGGGATACCGGTATAGGCATAGACGAGAAGGACAGGAGCAAGGTCTTTTCGGAATTCGAACAGATAGACAGCGAATATTCGCGCAAATACGCGGGGACCGGGCTCGGAATGCCGCTTAGCAAAAAGTTCGTCGAATTGCACGGCGGTAAGATGTGGTTTGAGAGCGAAGGCAAAGGCAAGGGCGCGCGTTTTTGTTTTACGCTGCCGTTAAACGTCGGTTAACCTGAGGAGGGAACATGGCGAAGATCCTGATGATAGACGATGATGCGATGGTGCTTAAGCTCTATTCGGAGGTCCTGTCGAAAGAAGGCCATGAGGTATTATCTTCAAACGACGCGAGAAAAGGGTTGGCTATGGCGGCGGAAAAGGCGCCGGACCTGATCCTCCTCGATATAATGATGCCAGACGTGGAAGGGGCGCAGGTCCACGAAAGCCTGAAGCTTAACGATAAGACAAAAGGCATCCCCGTGGTGTTCCTGACGGCGCTCGTGACGGATGAAGAAGTCGCGGCTGCCGACGGAAAGATCGGGGGGATCGGTTATATCTCAAAATCAACGCCTAACAAAAAATTCATCGAGCAGGTCAACGATATCCTGGCAAAAAAGAAGTAAAGTAAAAAAATATGGCTAACGAGATCAAGAAAGTTGCGTTCATAGGGAATTACCTGCCAAGGCGATGCGGCATCGCTACTTTTACCACCGATATCTGCGAGGCGTTCGCGGCCCTGAATCCTTCAGTACAGGTATTCGCGATACCCGTTACGGATATCGAGGAAGGTTACGATTACCCGGAGCGCGTACGTTTCGAGATCAAAGAACAGAACATAGACTCGTATAAGGCGGCTGCGGACTTCCTCAACCTAAACAACGTAGATGTCGTTTGCCTGCAGCATGAATTCGGTATTTTCGGAGGGAACGATGGAAGTTATATACTGGCTTTATTGCGCCAACTGAATATGCCTGTCGTAACGACCCTTCACACGGTACTGGAGAATCCGTCTGCGCGCCAGAAACGCGTCATGAATGAATTAATAACCCTGTCCTATAGCGTGGTCGTGATGACGCAAAAAGCCGTCGATATCCTTCAGTCGGTAAACGGGATACAAAAGTCCAAGATAAGGCTGGTCCCGCACGGGATACCCGACGTTTCCTTTATCGACCCTAATTTTTACAAGGACCAGTACGGTGTCGAGGGCAAGACCACGATACTGACGTTCGGGCTGCTTTCGCCGCGAAAGGGGATAGAGGTCGTCCTGCGCGCGCTCCCGAAAGTAATAAAGGAGTATCCGAACGTGGTATACATTATCGTCGGCGCCACGCATCCGAACCTGTTAAGGCATGAGGGTGAGGCATACAGGCTTTCCCTGCAACTCCTTTGCGATGAGCTTGGTATCTCGAGGAATGTCATCTTCCATAACCGTTTCGTATCTCCCGAAGAGCTTAAAGAATTGCTAGTGCTCGCCGATATTTATATCACCCCGTATCTTGAGGAGGCACAGGTGACCTCCGGTACCCTCGCTTATTCGTTCGGAGTGGGGAACGCGGTCATCTCCACCCCGTATTGGCATGCCGCCGAACTGCTCGAAGGCGGCAAGGGCATCCTGGTGCCGTTCAATGACCCGGAAGCGACAGGTCAGGCGATAGTCAGGCTTATTGCCAACGAAAATGAGCGTAACGCGATGCGCAAGAATGCCTATCTTCTCGGACGCGATATGATATGGAGCAATGTCGGGTCGAAATACACGTCGATCTTCGAGGAGGCAAAGACGAAACGCCCTGCCGTGGCGCAGAAGAAGATAACGATGCATCCCCTAGAACATGAGTATCCCGTACTGCCGGACATCAAGCTCAACCATCTCATGAGGATGACGGATTCAATAGGGATCTTCCAGCATGCCACGTTCAATGTCCCGAACCTCTCCGAAGGGTATTGCACGGATGATAATGCCCGGGCGCTGATCCTTGCAGTCCTGCTCGAGAACCTGGGCTCCATAAATCCGCTGAAGATCAATGATCTCGCGAGCCGTTACCTCGGATTTGTCAAATATGCGTGGGACCCGTCGATCACGCGGTTCAGGAATTTCCTTACATTCCAGCGGGACTGGAAAGACGAGATCCCAAGCGAGGACTGCCACGGAAGGGCGGTATGGGCTCTTGGCACATGCATCGGGCAATCCAGGAACGAGGGATTTACCCAGATGTCGGTCGAGATATTCGAAAAGGCCCTTATTCCTACGGTGTCGTTCACTTCTCCGCGCGCATGGGCTTTCACGCTGCTCGGAATACATGAATACCTGCAGCGTTTTCACGGCGACAGGTTCGCGCGCAACTGCCTCCAGACGCTTGCGACGCGGCTTTACGAGCTATACAAGGCAAACAGCAGCGCGGAATGGCCATGGTTCGAGGAATCCCTGACATATTGCGACGCCAAGCTGCCCCACGCGCTTTTATTAAGCGGGCACGATCTGGGCAACGAGGAGATGTTGAGGGCAGGCATAGAGTCCTTGAAATGGCTCTCGAAGGTACAGACATCGCCGCGCGGCCATTTCCAGCCGATCGGCACGGACGGCGAGTACCGGCGCGGCGGGACCAAGCCTATATTTGACCAGCAGCCGGTGGAAGCTTATGCCACCGTATCCGCATGCCTGGATGCCTATCGCGTGACAAAGGATAAGGCGTGGTATGAAGAGGCCTTGAACGCTTTCCAGTGGTTCCTCGGCAGCAATGATCTCGGTATTTCCTTATATGACCCGGTGACGGGCGGATGCTGTGACGGGCTTCACGTAAACAGGGTCAATCGTAACCAGGGCGCCGAGTCTACGCTTTCATTTCTTTTGTCCCTGGCCGAAATGACACAGATGGAAAATGCCCTGGAAAGCCTTAAGGAGCCCTCGGAGGAATGATAAGGGATACCGGTATAGCCATTACGCCTGACAGCGAGCGCGTCATCATAAGGCCGTATTTTCCCTCCGATCATTCACGGGTGCCTAAGATAGTCTCGCGCGTTATGGCCCTCAGCAAATCCGCCGCCAAAGAAGTATTAAAAAGGACCATGCGGGATTTTTCGGCGCGGCACCATGATTTTGAGGCCATCCTCGAGCGCCAGTTTGAGGCCGTCCGCGCGTATATGCCCCCCGATTTTGCCCCTTCTAAAATCCAAAGGCTCCTGATAGGTGCGTATTTCACCGGCGAGCGTTCGTATGAATCGACGGCACTGTTCAATCCCTCTATTGTAGCGCATCCCGACCAGTCCGGCGTTCCCGGGGGATCCCTGCGTTTTATAATCTCCCTGCGCGCCATCGGCGAAGGCCATATATCCACATTGATATTCCGTTCCGGGCTCATAGATAAGTCCGGGGTGATATCAATGGACGATCCCTCAGGCCTCGCGTGTACCGCCGAGCCGAGACCGAACGCGCTTTACGATAAGGCGTGCTATGTCCAAAAACTTCATGAAATGGGATTAGGGAACGATTGTTCAATAAATATCACGGATCAACTTCCGGGTGAATTCACCATGGAACAGCTGCAGCAGAAGGTAGGAGATTATACCGCCGGCCATAATCCGATGGCCCAGACAGACAGGCTTACCTGCGAAAAGATCCTTTGGCTGGCCCGGTGCAATTACGAGGCGGATTTCGGTTGCGGGTTCTCGCTCTCAGAGCGGGTACTGTTCCCGCTTTCTCCAAGCGAACAGAACGGCATAGAGGACGCGCGTTTCGTGTATTTTAAGGAAGATGACGGAGGCGGGAGATACTATGCCACCTATACGGCATATGACGGCAGGGTGATCCTGCCGCAGATAATGGAGACGGAAGATTTTATCCATTTCAAAATGATCACTTTGAACGGCAGGGCGGCGGTCAACAAGGGGATGGCTTTGTTCCCGCGCAGGATAAACGGCCGTTACGCGATGGTCTCCCGGAACGATAACGAGAACCTTTTCCTGATGTATTCCGATAATATCCATTTCTGGCATGAGACTGTCCCGCTGATGAGCCCCCTATATCCATGGGAGTTCGTGCAGATAGGGAATTGCGGTTCCCCGATAGAGACCGAACGCGGATGGCTGCTCCTGACCCATGGCGTGGGCCCGATGCGCCAATATTCTATCGGCGCGGCCCTGCTTGACCGCGAGGATCCTTCGCGCGTGATCGGCCGGTTGAGCGAGCCGCTTATCCGCTGGGAGGACAAAAGCCGTTCCGGTTACGTCCCGAACGTCGTCTATTCGTGCGGCGCCATGGTCCATGGCGATACGCTTATAATTCCTTACGCGTTATCAGACCAACAGACGACCATCGCGCTGGTATCGCTGCGCGAGGTATTGGATAAATTGTCTTAGGAAGATCCCGAATATCATGAAAAGGAGATCGAAATGGCAGATGTAGAAAAGTATTCGCATAAGATCGTTAAGAAGCTCAGGTTCAGGATACCGGACGTCCCAGGGGCGCTCGGCACCCTTGCGCTCGCGCTAGGTATCGAAGGGGTCACCTTAGGCGATATCACGAAGATACATCTTACGTCCAATTATATCGTAAGGGATATCATAGCGTTCTTTGACGATGAGAAGCACTTCCATAAGGCTGTCGCCGCGGTAAAGATCCTAAAGGGCTATAAGATATTGAACATACAGGACGAGGTCCTTAACCTTCACAGGGGCGGAAAGATAGAAGTAAGGCCCCGCGTGAAGGTCGAGACCCTTAACGACCTTCGCATGATCTACACTCCGGGTGTAGCGCAGGTATGTAATTATATCGTCGCCAATCCTGCGGCGGCGCGCGACTACACATCGATCGGCAACACCGTCTGCATCGCTACGAACGGTTCGGCCGTCCTCGGGCTGGGCAATATAGGCGTCCTGGCAGCGATGCCGGTAATGGAAGGGAAATCCATCATCCTTAACAAGATGGGCAAGGTCAGCTGCGTCCCGCTGCTGGTGCATAGCGACGACGCCGATGAGATCGTAAACGCGCTCGCCTGCATAGCGGAGACGTTCAGCGTCATCATGATAGAGGATGTAGGCGCGCCGCTCTGTTTCGAGGTCGAGCAAAAACTGCAGAAGAGGGTCAAGGTGCCCGTCTTCCACGATGACCAGCACGGCACCGCTACCGTCATCCTTGCCGCCCTGATAAAAGCGCTCAAGATGACCGGCAAGAGGAAGGAGAATGTCGAGATAGTCATAAACGGCGCCGGAGCGGCTGGTATCGCCGCCGCAAAGCTGATGCTCGGATACGGTTTCAAGCACATAGTGTTCTGCGACAGGGCCGGGGCTATTTATAAAGGCAGGACGGGCGATATGAACGCGTACAAAAAGGAGATCGCCTGCATTACGAACAAGCGCAGGGAGAAGGGCGCGCTCAAGGATATAATGAAGGGCAAGGACATATTTATCGGCCTATCGGCTCCCGGGCTTGTCAACAAGGAGATGGTCAAGGCCATGAACAGGCGCCCGATTATCTTCGCGCTCGCCAACCCCGTACCGGAGATATGGCCTAAGGAGGCCGAAGAGGCCGGCGCATCCATAGCGCTCGACGGAAGGACCATAAACAACGCGCTTGCTTTTCCCGGCATCATACGGGGCGCGCTCGATTCGCGCGCACGCGAAATAACAACAGGAATGAAGTTTGCCGCCGCGGAAACGATCGCGTCGCTGGCAGGCAAGAACGAGGTCGTCCCGAATTTCATGAATACCGCGGTGCATGAAAAGGTGGCAAGGGCTGTTGCTTTTGCGGCCGGTAAAAAACGGGTTTGCTGATCTTATAAATACCGCCCAATGAAGATCTAAGATTTATATTGATTCCTCTATACGGCAGGATATAATACCTGAGTAGTTGTGTAAGTTGCCAAATCAGTCCAAGCACCCTGTGTTTAATCAACATACGGCCTTGGACTTTTTGTTTTTTGGAGGGGCTGAAATGAAAGATACGGTAAATACGCACGCGCAGGATGTTGAAGCGCTCTTGAAGTATGCCAATAGCATCATCGCCACATTAAGGGAGCCGTTCCTTGTCTTGGATATAAACCTTAGGGTCATCTCCGCCAACCAAGCCTTTTATACTGCCTTTAATACTGTAGAAAAAAACACTATAGGCCAGATGCTGCCAGACCTGGGCGACAAGGAATGGGACATCCCGGGACTGCTTAAACTGTTAAAGGAGATCATTCCGGAAAAGAAAGTAGTAAAAGATTACGAGGTCGAGCATATATTCAAAAAGGGCGGGGAGCGGTGCATGATCCTCAACGCTTGCCTGCTGCATGTCCCGGGGAATTTAGCGGGAATAATAGCGAAAAAGACGAAAGAAGAGGAGCTTGTACTGCTGGCTATTGAAGACATCACCGAGCGCAAGCGCCTGCAGACAGAATTGAAGGAGTCCGAGGAGCGTTTTCGCAGGGCCTTTGAAACATCGCGGGACGGGTTATTGCTTGTCCATAAGACCGAAGGCGACATCCTTAATTCCAACGATTCCGCCCAGGAACTGCTGGGCTATTCCCATGATGAGTTCATGAAAATGAAGCTATGGGGGATCGGCATGGTCAAGGACAACAAGGACTTCCATGAGACGGTGTCGAGGCTGGAAAGAGACGGTGTGATCCATTACGATGAAACCCCGGTAAAGACCAAAAAAGGCCGAAGAATATTCTCAGAAGTTATTTTGGTCAACAAGGCAAAAGTCATCCAATGCAATATCCGCGACATTACCGAGAGAAAGCGGATGGAGGACGAATTGGCGCTGGCCAAGGAACAGCAATACAGGACGCTTATCGAGAATCTTCCCCAAAAGGTGTTCCTTAAGGATATCAGCTCGGTCTATGTGTCCTGCAACGGAAACTACGCAAGAGACCTGAATATCAAGCCGGGAGAGATCGCCGGAAAGACGGACTATGAATTTTTCCCCACGTATTTGGCCGAGAAATACAGGGCCGACGATAAGAGGGTCATGGAATCCGGAATAACCGAAAATCTTGAAGAAGAATACGTGGTGATAGATGATTATCTTAACGAAACAAAAAGGGGCGTGATCAATACGGTCAAGGTCCCTGTCCGGAATAAGGCAGGTGAAGTTACCGGGCTGTTCGGGCTTTTCTGGGATATTACCGATAAGAAAAGGGCGGAAGAGCGGCTGCGGGAGAGCGAAAGGAAGATCCGCGCCCTTTTTGACCAGGCCTTCCAGTTCATAGGCATGTTGACGGTGGATGGCACGGTCATCGAGGCGAACAGGACGGCCATGCAGTTTGCGGGAATCAATGAACCGGATTGTTTTGGCAAGCCTTTCTGGGATACGCCATGGTGGACCCATTCGAAAGAGCTCCAGGATAAGCTGCGCGATGCCATAACGAGGGCCGCGGGCGGTGAGACCGTGTTCCTGGAGGCAACCCATCTCGCCGCCGATAAAAGCGTCCATTACATAGATTTTTCCCTTAAGCCGGTTAAGGACGAGAATGGAAAGGTAATCTTTCTTATCCCCGAGGGCCGCGATATCACCGAGCGCAAGCGGGCCGAGGACGAACTGATAAGATACCGTGACCACCTGGAGGAACTTGTCAGGGAGAAGACGGAAGAGATAAAGGAAAGCGAGGAAAGGTTCAGGAGCATATTTGAAAAAGCCATGGACGGCATAATTTTGACGGACACTAACACCCGAAAATTCGTCATGTGCAACAAAATGATGTGTGATATGCTGCAGCGCACCGAGGAAGAGATAAAACGCCTTGGCATAAATGATATCCATCCGGAAAAAGACCTGCCGTATGTTATAGGGGAATTTGATAAACTGTCACGGGGAACAATGACTCATACGGAGAGCGTGCCGGTAAAAAGGAAAGACGGCAGTGTCTTTTACGCGGATATCGTAGCATCGCCGATAAGCTTATCCGGCAAGAAATATATTATGGGCAGTTTCCGCGATATCACCGAGCGTAAAAAGGCGGAGGAAGCCGTTGCGGAAGCAATAAAAACAAAATCTGATTTTACCGGGATGGTCTCCCACGAATTGAGGACGCCGCTTGCCGCGATCAAAGAAGGCGTTTCCGTGGTCCTGGATAAGATAACGGGCGATATCAGCGAGGAGCAAACCAAATACTTAAGCATAGTAAAGAATAATGTAGACAGGTTAGACCGGCTGATCTCCAAAGTCCTGGATTTCCAGACGCTTGAATCCGGGAAGATGGAATATGAGATAGAAGACGGTGATATTAATGAGGTAATTAAAGCGATCCAAAGCACAATGATGCCTTTGGCCCGGAAAAAAGGGTTGGTTTTTGGAGCAGAGCTCTGCGATGACCTGCCCCGGGCAAGGTTTGACAAGGATAAGATCACCCAGGTCTTGGCCAACCTGGTGAATAATGCCATTAAATTCACCGAAAAGGGCGGCATTACCATAAGTACCAGCAGGGGAGATAATGTCATCCGGGTTATGGTCAGGGATACGGGCATCGGCATTAAAAAGGAAAACATCCAAAAGCTATTCCAGGAATTCACGCAATTGCAGAGAAAGGTCGGCGGTACGGGCCTCGGCCTGTCCATCTGCAAGAAAATAGTGGAAGCGCATAAAGGAAAGATCTGGGCGGAATCGGAATACGGCAAAGGCACAGCTTTCTGTTTCATCCTGCCCATTACAGAGCGGAGGGAATGACATGGCAAAAAGGATCCTAGTCGTTGATGACGAGCCGGATATAATGGAAGTTGCGACAGTCAGGTTGAAACATTTAGGATATGAGATCATACCCGCGGTCGATGCCGAAGAGGCGTTGGCCTTCCTTCAAAAGGATGCCCCCGACCTGATCCTGCTGGACCTTCTACTGCCTAAAATGCAAGGGGATGAGTCATGTAAGATGCTGAAGTCAGATGACAAGTATAAGTATATACCCATTATAATATTTACCGCCAGCGCCATCCGGCCGAGCCTTCCTGAAAACATAAAAGCAATGGGCGCGGATGATTGCATATTGAAGCCTTTCGACCCGGAAGAGTTGCTGGGAAAAGTGAAGA
>Ga0172381_10003723_pt1 | contig 16007 bp, 37 predicted proteins | sample Leawel6488metaG_FD_119754 | JGI IMG/M metagenome (GOLD analysis project Ga0172381, IMG submission 119754) | Leachate microbial communities from a municipal landfill in Southern Ontario, Canada - Leachate well 64-88 metaG | ecosystem: Engineered > Solid waste > Landfill > Unclassified | place...
ATGCATATTCTCCAATACCAAAAGCAGAAAAAATTGCAGAAAATTTTAAAAGACTTATTAAACTAATCGAATAAAGTACGGCAGCCTATCCTCCAATTCATATTCTGAGTAAAATTATCTTAATTTTGAAATGTAAAACGAAAATTCCATAAAACAATGACTCACACAATAATAGGAGCAATAGCTGGTGACGTAATAGGTTCTGTTTACGAATGGGCAAATGTAAAGACCACAGATTTTGAAATGTTTAATCCCAAATGTGATTTTACAGATGATTCAGTTTTAACCATAGCTGTAGCGGATGAAATACTTCATAAAAAGGATTTTGCAAAAACAATCTGGGATTACTCCAACAAGTACCCAGGAAGAGGTTATGGTGGACGTTTTGCAAACTGGATTAGAAATACAGACATGCTTCCATACAATAGTTTTGGAAATGGTTCTGCCATGCGCGTAAGTGCGGTAGGCTTTGCATTCAATACTCTGGAGGAAGTGTTGGATGTTGCAAAACAATCAGCAGAAGTAACTCACAATCATCCCGAAGGAATAAAAGGAGCACAGGCAGTTGCCGCAGCAATATTTTTAGCAAGGACCGGTAAAAGCAAGCAAGATATAAAAGAGTACATAACACAAACCTTCAATTACAATCTTAATGATACAATTGAAAATATAAGGCCAACATATCGTTTTGACGAAACCTGTCAAGGTTCTGTTCCACAGTCAATAATTGCATTTCTTGAAAGTACAGATTACGAAACTGCAATTCGCTTAGCAATATCCATTGGCGGCGATAGTGACACAATTGCTTGCATAACAGGTGGCATCGCTGCTGCTTATTACAAAGAAATTCCAAATGAGATAATCGAATTTGTCGTTTCAAGATTACCAAAAGAATTTGTTGAAATTTTGGTGGATTTTGATGGGAGTGGAGAGGTTTAGGGTTTGATGGAGAAACTGGGTTTAGTGAGAAATAGTGTCTAAGGAGATTCTGTAATAATCTAGATTCCATCTCCAAAAATCTTCGATAAATTTTCAGAAATAATTACTTATAATTTGAATATGATTACTACCCTATAGAAAAAGCCTTTTTAAGAGCAGAATATTAATGCCATCTGGGTTTTGTGTAAAGGGAATGTTTTATCCTGTAAAGCTATTCACAGTCAAATTTGAAATTATATACTCATAAACAAATTTAGATAAAATTAAAACGAGTAATAGGGGAAATATCAGATAAACTGGCAATAATTGCGGCAGTTATATTGTAAGGTTTTATAAAAAGCTAAATACACTATATTTTATTCATGTATTACTAAATGTTTATATTTTGTTCAATTTATTTTTATTATTTTACAAGATAACTTATTTGAAAACAATTTTTTTTTTAAGTTTGTCTTGTTAAGGCATTTGTTAAAAATCAGACAATTTAATTCCGAAAAAGAACTTACTTTTTTAGGTAAATAATTTTTAGGAAACAATTTATTAAATATTTTATTATGAAAAATTTTGTAAAAACAATTTTAATTATAATTGCTCTCGGGACAATTGTAATAGACTTAAATGCGCAGTTAGACATCGTATCTATCACCGTTGATGCACCAGATTTTAATGAAGGTGAGGGGACTTTAGTTAATTCAAAACTACCTTCAATTATTTTTGTGACTAAACAATGCGAATAAATACATGGTATTATCGAAATGCAATTTATATAAAATAAAAAATTATTAATATGAACAGGAAAAAGATTTATTTGTCATTTGTATTCTCTTTATTACTAAGTTTAAATTATGTTTATTCGCAAGATCTAACTTGGTATAGTTTTGGGGTGAATGATTTAGATGCCACGAATCCAAATGTTGAAATAATGGTCAATATTGAAAATCAAGGTACAATTGCTTCAACATCATGCAGAGTAGGAGTTTATCTTGTTACAGGATCAACTGTTAATACAAGTGATGAAGAAACAACTTCTAAAAGAACATCTTTTAGAAGTGAGTGTTAAGTAACCAAGTAAGTAACCAAGTAAGTAACCAAGTAAGTAACCAAGTAAGTAACCAAGTAAGTAACCAAGTAATAGTTTTATGAAAGTTAAATTATTCAATAAAGAAATAGAACTCAGAGATAAATATTGTTCACTCAATAAATATCCTGCAACTGATATAAAAACACCATATATCAACCTTTATGTACAATTTAATGGTTGTAATGCCAATTGCAAATTTTGTGAATATAAGAATTCAGCCAAACCTTTTAATTTAGAAAAATTTGAGAAAGTATTGAAAGAACTTTCAGAACAAATAAAAATTAGAAAAATCTCATTAACTGGTGGTGAAGCAACAATAAATAAAGACTTTTATAAAGTTACAGATATTGTTTCACAATATGATTCATTTCTTGTTGTAAACACAAATGGTACTAATTTAAAAGAAATAAAAGAAAAAGGATACATTGATAAGTTTAATTCTATTGCTTTGAGTAGACATCATTATAATGACGAATTAAACAATGAAATACTTGGAGTTGAATCAGTATCCACACAAGAACTAATTGATATGAATCTAAAGAACATTCACTTCTCTTGTAATCTACAAAAAGATTATATCAACAGTGATATTGAAGTGTATAAGTACTTAGACCATATTAGTTCAATGGGTTATGATGATGTTGGTTTTGTATCATTGATGAAAATAAACGATTATGCAACTGAACAGTTTGTAGATTTTGAAACTATAAAAATTAATGATAAATATCATTTAATTAAAGAATGGAATTATAAAAATGAATGTAAATGTAATAATTATCTTTATTTAACTGATGATGCTAATGTGGTTAAAGTTTATAGTCGTTGTGTATTGAAACCCACTACAAATGTAAGTAATTTGGTATTTGATGGTGAGAATTTAAAAACAGGTTTTTGTGGAGAAATACTAATATGAAAAATCAATTAAAAGAAATAGGATTTGAATTTGTTGAAATAAATAACACAATAATTAACAATATTTATGTCTTAAGAGTTATTAATTCAGAAAAAGCACAAAATTTTATAAAAAAATTACGCTTTAAATCTTATCTTACAGTTTATGCTAAAACGGATGTAGAAAATAATGAAATATTTACATTAAGTGAACGTTCATATCATTTTGCAATAAATTATTGCAATGAATTAAGAGAAAAAAAATTAAAAAGAATTTTATTTTTAAAACAAGAATAAGTATATTTACAAATAATTAAAAAAAGAAAATATGGGATATGATAACTCTTTTAGTCTAAAGGTAGACTCAGATGAAAAACAAATGAAATATTGTTGTCCAGAACACAATAACAAATTTTATGATGATGCTAAGTTTTGTCCAGATTGTGGCAAGAAACTTGAGCCGATTGAAGTATCAATTGATGGTTTTGATATAATTCAAGAATTTAGGGATGTGTCAGAAGAAGCTAGTTATCTTTTGACAGATGATGGTGGAACTAACGAATCAGGCAGTGGTTATAAAATTATAGATGAATTGATTAAATTTTCAAAAACATATCCTAATGTGTTGTTTGAGTTATATTGTGAATGGGACAAAGGTTTTGGTGATCCACCATCGAAATTTTATGTGAAAAATGGTAAAAGCCAAGAATGTAAAGCAGAGTATCTTTTTCCACCATTTGATGAATCAAAAATGAAATCATATAATTAAAAACTTAAAAACTTAAATAACATGTTTTACGTATACAAAATAAAAGATAAATTCATCAAAATTGTTGAAAATAAAGAATGGACTGAAGGTGAATCAATGTTCAAAATAAAAAGAACTGAAATAGAAAATGCTTCTTATTGGACAAACAAGAAACACGCTAAATCTTATCAAAAAATGATAACCAAAAAATTCTCAGATGTAGAATTAGTTGAAGCGAAATTAACTTATATTTGCCACCTATAACCTATCTTTTTATGAAATACAGAAAAAAAGAATTGACATATATCAAAGAACTCGTAGATGAATTTGAAGTTGATTATATTGAAGGTAAAAAAGTAGATTATATTTTTGATTATGGTCAAATGATTCATGTACCAAGTGTTTCGAGTATGTGTCATGGTCTTTTATATAAAGAATATGATGCCAGAATAATTGATAGAATAGATTTGAGAGTTGAATATCCTCATATAAAAAATGGTTCATCATTATTCAGTGGAAATTATGCTTATTTAGTTCAGAAAAAATGTAAAAATGGTAGATGGTCTAAACCATTTCCTTTATGTTTAAATTACGGTCAAGGTAATGGTACAAAAATATATTATAAATCTGAGAGACAAAAAAAACTTAATAGAGTTCTTAAATAAAAATTTACAACTATGAATGAAGAAATTACAAAAAAATTAGAAGATGCAGGTTACGATTATGCTATTGCTGTTGCAACACAGTCAGAAATAGAGAATGGTGCAGCATGTGGACAATTGTCCATAATTATAGAAGATGAGAAAAGATTTTCTTATGATGAAGTCTATCAAATAGCATTAGATGTGATGAACTTAGGTATGGGATTAAGACAAGACCAATTAAGAGGTTTTTCTAATAAAAGTGGAACAGAAGTATTATCTGAGTATATGAAAGAAAGATTTGAAACAGATGAGAAAGGATTATAGAAACTCTATCGCTATTACTAATTGTTTAAATGACGATTTTCCTTTATTTATATTTGGTAGGTTAATAAGAGAAGGAACAATAGGTGATTGTCCACAATGTAATTCAACAACAACCTATGGCTTTTTTGGTCAAATTGCTAGATTGTTTGGTGCAAAGAAATATTGTATAAATGATGGTTGTATTTATCATTATTTTGATATTAGAAAAAATGATGAAAAAATAAAAGATAAAAAACAACTTTTATCCTTTATTAAAAACAGAGAACGTGAAATAAAATTAAAACGAATAATAAATTAAAATATGAAAATCACAACATACGAATACGAAAAAGTACCTGTAAAAGATACCGAAATATTTATACCCAATGAACCATTTTATTGTTTTCAGACAGGTGTGAGAAGATCAATAAGAATTATACCTAAGATTATAACTTGGAATTCACCAGATTTAGCAATTGGTGAAGTTTATGAATTAGAAGTAACTTGTGTTTATCAAAGTTCTGAATGTGTTGCAGAGAAATTCAATCTAAGAGTAAGTTTTATCGAGGATTACATCAATAATAATGAAAAAGGTTTACCTGGTGAAATAAGTAGAATGCTTTTAAATGAAGATTACTATATAAGAACCGAAGAACAATTCAATACTGATTTAGATTCTGTTATTTCTTCTTTAAAATCTATTAAATAATTATATTATGAAAACAAAATTTCCTTATGAATGTACCGTTAAAGAAACGGGAAGAAAATTTACACCCATTATGATAGATTATGATAATGAACAGGTGTGGCAACAAGGTCAAGCTTCTGGTAATGGAGAATGGTTAGATTTTGATGATGTAGAGTTTTCAAAGGTGGAAACTTTCATAGATTTATCTGAGATATGAAAAACCTATGAACGCAACTTTAAGAAAAAATATAATATTAAGGACGTATAAAGAAGGTGCATTTAATTGTGTTGATTTTCAATTTTGTTGGGGTGGAACTACATACCATAGAGAAAGTTATTCAACATATACTTGGTATGAGAAGAAATATAATAGTCTTGAATTCATAAGCAAGGATTTACAAGAACAGTGTGAAAGAGAATATCAAAAACTTAGAAGAATTGAAAAATTAGAAAGAATTTGTGAGAACGACAATATTAAAAATAACGGATAATTTAAAAAATTATTTAATTGAAAGAAATCTACTCGAAAAAGTAGAATATAATGCAAAGATACATACTTATATAGATGATGACAGAACACATGAATATATTAACACAATATTTGTTTGGCATAATACAGATGAGGATGAATTTTTTTGGAAAGATATTCATGAAGACTATAAAAAAATTCTAAAAAGAAAACAAAAATTGGAAAGAATATGTCAGGAAAAATAGTTAAAAATATATTTTGGAAAAATCCTTATTCGATTAAATATAAAAAATATAAGAAAGTATTTCTTTTTGCCAATTTATTTACCATTATAATATCATACTTTTTTACTGAATACATATCTGATCCTCTTCGTTTAGTTTCAATTATTCCGATTATAACATGGTTTGGTGGTATGTATTATTTGAAAAAATATCAAGCAAAAGTTATTAAATATGATGAAGAAAACGAATACAGAAAATGGATCACTGAAGAAGAATATATACATTTAGAAAGGCAAAATAAATTAGAAAGAATATTAAAATAATTTATATATAAGTAAAATTATTTATAATAAATGACAAAGTTTATATCAACCACCATATATGATTTCTTAAATGAAAGTACGATTGTAAAACAATATGATGATTTAATTAACATTGCAAAACAATATGATTACGATACATTTTTAAATAAAACGGATAATTTAAATTATCAGTTTCTTTATAGAGGAATGTCAGAAGGTGATATATTAAGCGATAATTCATTTATGACAGATTATATTGGACATGCTCGTGAATATGGCGAATATGTAGACGGTGTTGTTGTTAATAACAAATCTATAATGTATTTTGATAATGATGCGTTTGATTATTTACGAAAAGATTTTATTCAGGTAATCCTACCTTCATTTCCTAAATATTTTGATAACTATGTTGAGTATCAAGAAGAAATTAAAGAAAAATTAAGACAAATATATAAACCATATTTTAATGAAAATAAATTAACTGATGCGATGTATGAATTAGATTATACCAAAGATAAAATCATAGATTTTGTTTATGATTTTTTAGTTAATTCTACCGAAAAATATGAAAAATATTCAAAGTTAAAAATCAATGATTTTTTTATACCATTTTTAACAATAAAGCTAAAAGAAAAGGGAAAAATATAATTTCGTTTTGGGGTGGTGATTATGGTATGTATGGTGGTGCAGCTGAATTTGTAATTAATGATATGTCAGAATATACTAAATTAAGTGATATTTGGAAAAGTGTTAATTAAGAAATTGTTATTGAAAATAAAGCAGTAAAGCGGTTATCCAATTCTTGGATAGTTGTCAGTTGAACTCTGATTCAAAGTCAATAACATAACCCCATTCGTAAATGTTTGGGGTTTTTTTATTTTATATATACGGTAATGAAATATTTACAAACATATGAAAATGTAAAAGAAGAAAATGAAATTGAACACATTCTCACAACAGAATGTCGACCATTTTTAGAATTTGGTCATATTTTTTATAGAGGTTTTAATAATTATCCTTCAAACAAATTTCGTTTTTTCACTAATACTATAAGAAATTATAAATTATTTACTTCAGTAAAAACAAGACAACCATTAGACACACCACTAGAAATACATAAAAAAATAAATAAATTATTTTTTGAAAAATTTGGCTGGTATGCAAGAAGTGAAGGAATATTTGCAACACCAAACGGCTCAATTACCAAACAATACGGTAAAACATATTTATTTGTTCCTGTCGGAGATTTTGAATATCTTTATAATCCAGTTGTTACAGATTTTTATGTTGTTTTGCGAAACAAAAATTTCTTAGAACCAGAATATTGGTTAACTATGAATAAAAAAACGAATATAGACGATTATTATACTGCATTAGATAAGACATTAAATGAATTAGTTGATGGCTATCGAGATACAGGTTATAATCCTTTTGTTGAAAGTATATTTAAATGTGATAAATATTACCTTATTAATACTAAATATTTAAAAACGGTTAAGAAACTTTTTTATAAATAAAATTATATTTTCGACAAAACCCAAACGTAAATGTTTGGGTTTTTTATTTTAATAATAATTCGTATATTTGTGAGAATAATTAATTTAAATTTTTGTATGAAAAATAAAGGTAGAAGACACAAGTCGGGAAATGGACCATATGCAAATGGAAATTGCAAAGGAGAATTATGTGGAATAACAAGACCTATCAATCAAATGGGACATAGAGACTCGTTTTCAAAATTTGATAAGAAAAAATGGCAAAAACGAATTAGAGGATATTTTAAGTCACAAACTAAATTTATCTTTTCAGATGAAAACGAATAGTAATGGAAAAAATATTAATAACTAAACGTAGACGTAAACGAACAAAAACATATAAATATTTAAAAGTCTATTTTGAATATTTAAAACAAGATTTTTGTGTTGAATGGCGAGAAGATTTTTTCATTAAGAAAAAAACCGAAACTTGGTCAATGCAGATAACCACCAAAAGATACTACAGTGAAATATCTAAGAAGAGTCTTTATACTTATAAAAAATATCTACCAATCAATGAGAATAAAATTCAAAGTCTAAAAGAATTGTTTGATAAATCATATGAAGAATATATTTTCAATATAAGACAAAAGAAATTTAAAAGAATTACAGATGAAAATAATTAGTGATGATAGAATAATAAAGATTGAGATTTATAAATCGGATAGTTGTCCTTTTTGGAATAGTAATACTATACAAAATATATTAAAAGATAAAAATTATCCCGCTCGTAAGAATATAAAAAAAATTAAATTAATTAGAGAAACTTTTTTAGAAAAAGGAAATTCATGGTTGGAAACACCAGTATATTGGAAAATACGATTTCAGGATTTAGAACAAGAAGATATAAATGAATTAGAAGAGACATACAAATTTTCTCTTAGAGAAGAAAAATTAAAAAGAATATGTATATAAATGGTCATAAATGTAGAAAATCAAAGACAATAGCTTTTAGAATGTCTATTGAAGGTGACAAAAATCAGCATGGAGAACAAGTGGATAATAATTATGTTTCATTTGTTAAAATTAAAGATTGTCCTATTGTAGATGGTTATTACAATCCGTATAGTATATCGGTAAAATGTATTCCAATAAATCACGGTGGTACATTTTATGGTTATGGTGAGCCTAAAATCAAATTAAATCAACCGAAACGACAAATTATATCAAGAGAAAAGGTTGGTATTGGAACGGTAACAAAAGGAATAATGTCAAATAATTGGATTGAAATTCCATTCTATGCTGTTTTTGATGCTCAAGTATATGTTGGTAATATTAAAAATGAAATACCAAAAGAACAATTATTGAAATTACAAAGAGAGAAGAAACTTAAAAGAATATTGAATGAAACTGTATAGAGTATTCAAACATATTAATAGTACTTACAATCATCTTTATATTGATATTATAACTGATGAAGAACATTATGATGCTAGGAAAATTTTTACAATGAGATGGCAACAAACCAAAGGAGAATATCAATATTATGCTCTCACTTATGATTTTACTTATGATTTCACTGGTAAGAAAATTGACAAATTTTATAAATTAACTAAAAAAATTGAAAAACAAAATATATCATTTAATATTCAACCATATAATATGATTCTAATTTTAGAAAAACTTGGTTTCAGACAATGTGAATATTATGATTTAATTGGTTTCACTGAATGTAAAAAGGTAAAAAATCCAAACAATTTAGTATATAATATGACTATTGATGGTAAAGGCTGGACAACAAAACTTGCAAATAAAAGAAACTACAAAAAACAAATAATTAAAAAATCAAGTTTTAGTGTAAGAAATGGTTACACAAACGTAAATTTTAAAATTTCAGAATTTAATGATAAAATTAAAAATCATATAAATTTTGATATCAAAACTCTATATAGAGAATATATTTTATGTAGAGGAACAGATGAACAAAAGAAAATTTTATTACGAAAAGATAAACTTGATAGAATATGCGAATAATAAAAACAAGTTACAATCATAACACAAGTTATGATATCTTAACTGAACATCTTATACATGAAAACGAGGAACTTATTCGTGTTCGTGTTTGTAATACAATACATTGGTCATTAGTGGATAAATCACAATCACATTTACCTATACCAATGAGATTAGATTTATATGAACCAACTTATCAAAAAATGATGAGAATTAAAAAATTAAAAAATTAAAACGGATACTAAAATGAAAATATGGAGATTAATTATTCAATCGTGGAACAGAATTGTCAACATATTGAATGGTTTCCAGAGAATGAACGACTTAGAATGACTGGTTGGGTTGAAAAGGGCTGGTGGAAAATAGATGGAAATCCTTATGCGTCACATTTATATTTAGATAAACCAGAGAATATGATAAATATAATTAAATATATTAAAAATCATACTGAATATCCTGAAGAATTAGAACTTTATATAAAACAAGCAAAATCAACACTTAGAAAGGAAAAATTAAAAAGAATATTGAATGAAAATTGTTAAAGATAGAGAGAGAAAATTTAATTATTGTAGATTTAAATATTAAAAGAATATGTGTGAAACGAAAAATGATATGATGTGTCCTCTATGTAGAGAGAAACTTATTGTTGATGAGTCTGAAAAATCATTTCAATATGAAGATGCTGCTGGCTCATTTAATTTCACTTGGAAATATATTTGTCCTAATGATAAATGTATTCTATCTGAAAAGAAATCATATTGGAATGATGATGGTGATTTCTGGTCAAACGACTTAGATTTTAAAGATACGAAAAAATTATTTCCACACGATCAATACGCTGCATTAAATTCATTTGCAAAAAGAATGGAAGTTGATGTATATGGAAAAGGTCTAAAAAGAAAAATATATCTTTCTGAATGGTGGACTCTAAAATGGCTAAAACCAATGATTGTGTTTAGTTATAAAGGTGATGAAATGGGTAATGTATTAAGTAAAAGTTGGAAACTTCAATTCTTATATAAAGACACTTATAGTGACCAGTATTCAACATATTATACTGCACCAATAGTTTTATGTTTTAGTTTATTTAAATCACAATATAAAAGAATCAACAAATATAAAAAAAATAAAACTAAATATAATTTGTTAGAAATTTGGAAATGGTATGATATGGGACCTGAACGTACTTGGGAAAGAAAATTTCCTAAATGGTTCTTCAGAAAATTTCATTCTAAATACTTGAATTGGTCAAAAAATGCGACTGATTTCTACGAACATTTAAGAAGAAACAAAGAAATAACAAAAGATTTCTATACTTTCTGGGATAAAAAATTACCATCAAATTTTGATATTTTATCAGAAATGATTAAAGAAAATTGTAAAGGTGATTATTTAAATCACAAAATTAGAGAACGTAAATTAGAAAGAATTTGCAATGACAACTAAACTATTAAATAAAGGAGATAATTATACTCATATCGTTAAAAATCCAAGATCACCTTTATATGGTAAATGGGTAATTTTAGAAGTAATTCATGAAATCACTTATGGTTATCTACTAAATAATGACATATACATATTACATAATACTAATGGACCTGCATTTACGACACAAATAAGAACCAATTTTGATCCTAACGTATATGCGTTACATGGTATAATACTAGAAAAAGATGAATGGATAAAAAAACTAAGAGAATATAAACTAAAACGAATTTTAACAATAAAATAAAATAATTATGAATGATAGAATTAAAAAACTTCAAGAAGAGATTGATGCAGAAAGACGAAAAATGTCAAACTGTAAACATAATTTTTCAGAAACCATCTATGATCCAGAAATCGTAAAAGAGGGTTATGGTAGTGTGCAAGATGGTGCTGGCTCAGATCCTCATTGGTCTTATGCTGGTTATCGTGATGTGAAAAAAGACAGATGGAGCCGCACTTGTAAAATATGTGGTTACACCGAATATACAAATAAACAAGAACCAATAATTACAGGTTATAAACCAAAATTTTAAAATGAAAATAGATAGAGTAACATTTACAGGTGTTGATGACAACACAAATATAAAAGACTTAGAACTAATTAGTTCTCAGAATCCTTATGTTGAATGGGGTATTTTATATTCTGAAAAACAACAAGGTCAAGGTGGAAAATATCCATCAAAAAAGACAATCCTAAAAGTTTTAGTTCATGATGGTGCATTAAAAAAATATAATACTTCATTACATCTTTGTGGAAATGTGGCAAGAGATTTTATTACAAAAGAAATTGAATCTTATGTTACACGTATGTCTTTCACAATAGAATTACCATATTTAATGATGTTCTGTGATAGAATTCAATTAAATTTTTCTGCAAGTAGAAATAAACCTGATTTATTTAACTTCTTACCAAATGTGAAAAAATATAAAAAACCGATTATATTACAAATACATAGTGGTAATTTAGATTTCATAAATAGTATTTCTAAATATACCAAAGATGAATTCCATTATTTATTCGATGCATCTGGTGGTAATGGTATTGAGATACAAGATATACCTCTACCGTCAGATTATGGTTTAAAAGATAAATATTGTGCATTTGCAGGTGGATTATCACCAGATAACTTAGAAGAAAAATTAAAATTGATAAATGCTTCATTACCAGAAGATAGTATTATTGGTATTGATATGGAAACTGGTATAAGAACAGACGGAAAATTTGATATTGAAAAGGTGAAACGTTGTGTAGAAATTATTAACAAATTAAATTATTAAATTATGAGATTACTATTATTTATCATAGGATATGTGTTTATTTATGGTGCATGTTATATGTTTAGAAAAGAAGACAGTAAAATCCAATTCTTATCAAAAGAATGGTTTATTCAAGTATTATGTGTGACCACTGGTGGTTGTATTTTAATATTTGGAAGTTCACTGTGATTTTTTTATTTGAATTAGAAATATTATATTTGTATTATGAATAAAAAAGTATCAAGAGCAGGAAAATATATGTCGCTTCTTCTCAGGCACAAACCTGAGGCGGAACAACTCGACATGGACAGATTTGGATTTGTACCAGTGAAACAACTTATAAAAAGATTAGATATTACTATGTCTGATTTGGAAGAAATTGTAGAAGAAAACAATAAACAAAGATTTGATTTCAGTCACGACAAAACTAAAATCAGAGCAAACCAAGGACACTCTTTCCCCGTTGACCTTGGATTACCAGCAATTGAACCACCTGAAACATTATTTCATGGAACTGCAACTAAGTTCCTATCTTCAATCTATGACAATGGAATAATTAAAGGTTCAAGACAACACGTTCATTTATCAAAAGATGAAGAAACCGCAAATGAAGTTGGTAGACGACACGGTACTGTTTATATACTAGTTATAGACACAAAACAAATGTGGGAAGATGGTTATGAATTTTATTTAAGTAAAAACGGAGTGTGGCTGACCGATTTTGTGCCACGTAAATATATTATGAACTAAGATGCATAAAACTGATGACATTCTGCTAATGGAATTTGCAGAAGAATTTATGAATATTGATGAAGAAGATGCTGGTGATATTTTAGAAAATTTGTGGGTAGGATATGAAACTTCAGTAGATGTTTCGTTAGATAACGTAAAACGATATAATGAAGAATTGCAATCAATTCTTATTACTTACATGAATGAAAATAAAATACAAAAAATGACAGTCTATTACGAAAAATAGACAAAAAATTAAAATATGGAAAAATTTAAAAATAGACAAAACGAATTTGTAACCAAAGAAAATATTGGTGAAAGAGAATTTTGGATTTCAAGAGCCTGTGCTGTAGTTGGTGTCGTTGTTGCAAAAATCAAAAATGATTACTTTGTATTAATAAATAAACGTGGTGTTGGTGCAGCAGACAATAACGGAAAATATAACTTATGTTGTGGATATTTAGATTGGGATGAAACTGGTCCTGAGGCGATAGTTAGAGAAGTTTATGAAGAAAGTGGTGTCGACTTGGACGAAATAAAAACTAAACATAATATTATATATGATTTTACTAATCAACCATTTTTTGTAAATACCTCACCAAAAGAAAATAGACAGAATGTATCATTATCTTATGGGTTAATTTTCGAAACTGATAATTTACCAAAAACTACTAACAAATTTAGTGAACTTGAAGAAGTTGAAGATATTGTATGGGCTAATATTAAAAATTTAAATAATTATGATTTTGCATTCAATCACAATGAAAGAATTAAATTATTTATGCAATCTTTCTTTAATCAAGATTAAATCATTATCAAATGTTTCACTCTTTAGTATATAAATTTTGTGTTTTTTAGTTAATGTGAGTTTATTATATGCGCTATAAACAGTTCTTTTGTTTAATTCTAAATATTTTGCACATTCTGTAACATTATTAAAATTTTTTAAAATATCAAAATTCTCATCTATAATAATTAGTGGTGTTTCACTACTTTTTATTCCTATGTGAGATTCAGATATTTTTCTTTTTGTTTTATCGTTATGTTTCCGACCTTTTTGAGATTTGCTCATTTTTAATTTGGTTTCGTCTGATACAATTTTACCCATGTGAACTTCTGATATTTTCTTTTTTGTATCGTCACTATGAGTTTTACCATAAAAATGATTATTTTTACCTTGTGTTGAATTTGAAATCTTCTTTTTTGTTTTTTCTGACATCTTCTTACCAGTTCTGGTTTTTCTGAGTTTTTCTTTTGTAACAGAACTAGTTTCAAAGTTATTACCACCTTTATCAACATTGTAACCAATTTTCTTATCTAAACACTTATATTCAAATATAAATTCTACTTCTTTTATATTCATTTCTTCAAAACTTTTTGCATAAAACAATATTTCACAAACAAAATTTTCTTCACCATATTTTCTTATGGCTTTTGTAATAATTTGATTATTATCTTTACTAGGTTTTATATGCTTTCTTAACCTTTCATTAATACACATTTTGGTTTGACCAATATAAATTTTATTATTTATTTTGTTTCGTAATAAATAAATAATAAAATTTGATTTTGTTTCATGAACATCAACAACCAACATTATAATATTATATTTTTTGTATCAACTCCTTGCTCTGATATATATTGTAATAATATATACTCTACTAATCTACTTCTATTAGTTGATAATTTTTCAATATTCTCTAAGATTTCTTTATTAATTGAGATTGAAATTTTTTTCTTTTTCTTCTTGTTTTCCATAGTATGTATGTCTTTTATATTATATATTAAAAAACAAAAGTCAAAAAGTATGTTTTTAGAAAATACTTTTATTTATTTTTAACTTTTTACAATATTTCCCATATAAAAAAGAAAACTATATTTATGGCTCGGAAGAAAATGGAAGAGAAAGATAAGAAGTCCAAAATAAATTTGGACATAAATGAAAATCTATTAAATGAATTTGATAATCTTTTAGGTGATGAAAAAAGATCTAGGTTAATAGAAGATTTGTTAAAAAAGTATATTGAAGAAAATAAAAAGAAATTAGAATAATTTTTTAAATAAGAAAATATGACTATATTTGTAAGAATTAAAAAATGTTTTTAATATAACATTTGATTTACAAACTTGGAAACGAGAATTTTTCTGGTTTTAGATTATATTGTTCTGATTATTATGATGATTTTGATCTTTGTAATAATAGACATGACTATTTTAAAGTGAAATTAAAATGTTTAATGAAAAAGATTACTTAAAAAGAAAAATATGAAAATATTAGTAGATATAAAAGATATTGACTTGTTTGAGATACAAGAAGTTTTAAATAAAAAAGGTGTAAAGTTATATGATATAACAACATTAACAAAAACTTTTGCAGAATATATGAAAAGTGTTTTTGAAAGAAGAGATTTTGTTTCTGATAGAGATATTCAATTCTTGTTTACAGATGAACAAATAAATAGAAATATAGACCATTTTCAAGATGCTTGGGAAAATGGTTTAAGTCCGTATAAAGCATTAACATTTTTAACATTAAATAACGAATTATAAAATGGGAAGAACTATACCTATACCTAAACCAAACATTATTATAACATCAGGTGCAACTTATGCCGAATATATTGCTGAAGAAATTAAAAAATTAGCGGGTAATGTTTCTAGTCAAATTGAAAAATCACCAATATAAAGATGCTAAACCTTTATTAGAAAAGACTTTTACAGAACGAACAAAAGGATTTGAAGAACAGAAGAAT
>Ga0172381_10003725_pt1 | contig 16003 bp, 23 predicted proteins | sample Leawel6488metaG_FD_119754 | JGI IMG/M metagenome (GOLD analysis project Ga0172381, IMG submission 119754) | Leachate microbial communities from a municipal landfill in Southern Ontario, Canada - Leachate well 64-88 metaG | ecosystem: Engineered > Solid waste > Landfill > Unclassified | place...
ACATTTAATCTGTCCGCAGAAAGAGTAACACCCGATAATGCACCCGCAGTTCCAGTTCCTGTGTCACTATTCGTAGAGATGAAAGACCTTACACCTTTCATTTGACGAGCAGTGGCCGCACCACCTGAAACAATGGTGCTATCGTGAATAGAACATTCTAAGTCACGAGCTACTTCTATCATAGCTTTACCAGCTTGATAAAAATATTCATCCTTTCTACCAGCATTTTTCACAGCCATTTGGGTGTTAGAAACACGGAAAATAGCGTTACAAATCTGGGTGTAGTTGCCTACTCTGGTTGTGACTTGGAGAGACGGAGCGTCAGTGTCCGCACCTTCAATCAAACCAGTGCTGGAAGCAGAATTGATAGTATCAGTTTGCCATTCGTGATAAGTGGAAGTGGCAACAGTTCTACCAAATCTTGACAACATTGGGGTATCTTTCGGAGAAACATTAGTGATTAAATCAATAAGGTCTTCTCTACGCCCAATGGCTTCGTATGTCTTAAATAAAGTATCCGCCATAATTTTTAGTCCTCAGCCTCGGCTTCTGCTTGCTGTTTAAGATAAGCACCTAAATCTTCCTTACGGCCAGTATTAATGGCTCGTTCCCGTGCTTTCTTTAAATCCGATTCAGAAGTAGTGGCTACTCGGTTATTTGAATTAATAACACTTGTGCCTTTCTTCTCTCGGTTGGCAGTAGCCATTTTTTTATACTCTGGCGATTCAAGGGCTTCTGAATAAGAAACTCCTAAACCTTTAGACAGAGTATCAATTAGTTTGAAATCTTCTTTGGCTTCAGGGTGTTCAGCGAGAAATTCAAGTTTCGTTAAACGATTCTTGTCTTCTGCGTTGTCCTTCTCCACCTTAGTAGATTTCTCTTTATTGAAATGTTCTCTAACTTCGTCTTCTGTAGCATTGGGGTTTTCCAGCGTGAAGTTTAAAAAATCTTCAGCGGGAACTCCTAACTTTGCTGCGAAAGGTTCGGCTTTAGAGAGTATGCCTTTTAGCTTTTCGCCAGACTCATCTTTCTTTCCTACGAAGGAGGCCAGATTTTCGTAGTGCTTTTTGTAGTCATCTACGCTCTTGAACTCCCTGCCTGCAATCTCGCCGAGTTTGGCTAAGTCTAATTCTTCCGAGGTTGCATCACCTTTGCCTTTTGATTCATCATCAATGTCGGCATCAGTGGTTTGCTTTTCATCTTTAAACATAGTGTTTTTGTTTAAATTTTTATTAAATTTTTAAATTATTTTCTCTTTCCTAATTAACTGTTTATTATAATAGCATATTTCCTAATATCCTACAAGTTATTCTTACTATTCCTCTTTGTCTTTATATAATTTGTTTAAATCTATATCAGGTTCTTCTTCTTTTATCTGTTTAGCGTCTATGTCATAAACACTTCCTATCCATTTTAACAGCATATCCAAGGCTTTCTTATGGACTTCAAAGTTAGTGGTAATATGCCTAATATCACATTCGTGCTTAATTAACTCATTAAGTTTAGCTAAGCCTTCTATACCAAGTTTTTGTTTAAGTGGCGATAACATAGATTTATTTTATTTATTTTTTCATTGCCGCCGTGTTTCTTAGAACTTTATTTGTTTGCTGATTAAGTAGCCAAGGCTTAGCACTATCTCCTGTTGGAGTAGGAGGAACTTCGGCTGGTTGGGGAGCGACTGCTACTGGAGCTGGAGTTTCCTGGGCAGGAGTAACAGGTGTTTTCATCTCAGGCATTAAATGTTCGGCATCTAAGCCCAGTATATCTAATATTTCTCTTAAAATATCCTGAGAATTAGGGTCTTGGGCGAAGTTTTTATAATTAACTAAGACTTGCTGTAAATTCTGCAGAATAGTGTTCTTATCAAAGCTCTCATCAGTCACAAAGAACTCAATATCAACTTCTTTGTTGCTTATGCCTTTTAAACCAATAAATATTTCTTCACGGCTGTTTATCTCATTATTTATCTTAGCCAGCATACCCTCTACATCAGGAATCATATTATTAATCTTGGCATTAATAGTATGGTCTACTAAGTAAAAATTAGCAATATTTCTTTTAACTTCGGCTATCTTCTTGTCTTGGTCTAAGCGTAAAATACCCTTTTCTTGATAAATTTCTATTAACTTAGGCAAGACTTGATTTTTAAATAGTCTGTTCAAGAATAAGCCAAACCTCTCTTGGCGTAATTGCTGGGAAGATTTAACTGCTTGATTCTGAATAATAGCATTGGTGGCGGGAGTAGAGGCAGGGAGTTTTTCACCACTGGCTGCTTCTTGGTTGGAAGTAACTCTATTGGCAACATTTACTAAGTTATGTTCTTCATTAAGAGATTCGCCGAAGTTTAAATTTCTGGTATCAACTCTTTCAAAGTCAGCCATTTCTTTTAATCCGATAGCACCACCAGCGATTAACCCAGCTATTTTTTCTGTAGTAACGCCAGAACCTTCTTTAAATTTATAAAGCTGGTTCATCATCACTAAATTATTATTTCTTCGGATATTATATAAAGTGTTTAAATATATCTGCAAGAAAATAACTTTTTCTCCTACGCCACGACCTGGGTGTCTATTAGGAGCGTCTTCAAAAGCAACATCTTCATAAGGAGAGCGTTCATCACTTTCTTTTATTTTATGAATTAAGGCATTAGAAGATAAATTACTCGCCCAGATTATTCCATTAACCCAAATATCTTTATCCGCTGCTTTGCCTGTAATCCAAATTTTCTTAATCTTGCCCCAATATTCAAACATCTCAGCTTCAGGAATACCAGTGTTATTCTCTTTCTGTTCATCTTTTAATCTCGGCAAGTCTGTTCTACCAGAAATTTTATTTAGATTAATCCAGCCCTTGTCTTGAAAGTTACTGATGACATCACTTAAATCCTGAATACTCCTCTCTAAGAAAGGGGTGTCGTGAATATCCTCACAATGTAAGTCGTAAAAGCAGTTTCTCTGGTCAACAAATTTGACTTCAACTATCTTCTCGCCATTTTTATAGTTATTTATTGTCTTAGTGATTAAATGCCCATCTAAGACATAATACTGCAAAAACCTATTTAGAGTTTCCCCAAAACAGGCTTTATACATCCAGTCTTTTATAATATACCTGCAAGGAATAACATTGTTCATACCAGCAGGATGTAAAGCTCTGGTGTTAATATCTTTAGTGTCTACATCTATACTCTTAACATTTTCCCAAGTCAGAGTTTCTGTTAAGGGATAAAATATTTTGTCTTGTCCGAGCCTGTCTTTTGTTTTATTAAAAACGCCAAAATAATTTTCTCTGATTACATCCCAGAGGTAACGCATTTGCATTGCCTTGTTTTTTGTAATCCAGCAAGTCCCCTCACTATTTTTAGTGTAGAGGTCTTGAAGGTAAGAAATGGCTTCACTTTGAATATTAGAGTTGGTCATATTTTTATTTTAGTTTAAATCATTGGAATTGTTAGGAATATACACTGTGGTTTCTCCTGCAATTTCTTTCTTCTCAAGGACAAACCACATCCGCATAATAAGATTATCTAAATCATCAGGGCTTCTTCCAATATTTTCTTTAATAACATCTTTGGGGATTAGCCGCTTCTTATCGTCTGAATCGGGTGCTAAGTCTTTAAGTTGAGTTAATTCTTCAGAGATACTTTCCTGTTCTTCTATTTCTACGGCAACTTCTTTATCTTCAAGTGTGGTGACTATAGCAATTAAATGCTCATTGATTTTCTCTGCGAGAAGAAACCCGCATTGGTCTTTTAAAGTTTTAAAATTCTCTTTGGGTATTACTTTGGCTATCTTGCCATTTTTAATTACTTTAACAGGTTTAGCTTCTGGGTTTTCTAATGGACTTGAATTGGCAATAAACCCATTAATTCCTGAAAGATTATCTATCACCCCGCCCCCTACTCCTACTTCATCAGCTATTACTCGGCTATAAGGTATTTTCTCATCTATTAATAATTGCTTTATTTTAGTGGCGGTAATTGCCGTGCTTTGTTTATGCCAAGTAATTCTCTTATAATTTTTAAACCCCTTCCACAAATAAACCTTAGTGGTATCTCTGCCAAATCTGGCAATATCTATCGTGGCATACTTATCTCCGTCATCAACTGAATTAGTAAATATATCATCTATGTTTTCACTTGCTATTAAACTGGCTTGGTCATCATCATAATCCCAGTTGCCTTCTTTTAAACGCTCTCTATTCGCTTTATTGCTTATTTCACTTAATTGCTCTCCATATAATTCAGAAGTATAAATATTATCTGAATATAGTGACTTGATAAATGCTTTTGTTGCTTCAAGAGTTCCATTTAAAAAGGGCAAATAAAATTCTTTCTTCAGCCAGTTCTTCTTGGGGTTACAAGTAAGCAATAATTTAGGTAATAAATTATATTCTAAGTTTAAGTGCCGCCCTATTCTTGTTTTTAAAACATCATAAGCTCTGAAATCTATTTCTCCAGCTTCTTCAAGCCAGCCTCCTGTATATTCCAAACTACCAAATCTTTCAAACATTGGGTCTCTGGCTTCAAAGTTTACATCCAATAAATCTATTCTTGACCCATTTTTAAATTCTATATAATTATACTGTCCATTTAATTTCCAGTCTGCGGCGGGAATATTATGAAATTTACAAACTTTCTTCCAAGTTTCAAAACTGCTCTGCATTAATCTCTTTAATTCTTTACGCCCGATAAACCATTTACTCCCTGGGTATTTGTAGCAGTTAGTCAAAAGCCATTCACAGCCGAGCCAGCTCTTGCCCCCTCCCGCACCCCCACCAAAAAGTATATATTTAGTTATAGCATCCAATAATTTCTGCCAAGCCTTGTATTGCTTAGGCAAAGGTTTTATTGTAGGAGTTATTATCTTCATTCTGGTTTTATTATATTATCTTTTGAAAGGTCTGCCTCTCCTGAATTATCCTCTGGCTTTTTGTCATCTACACCAGGAAGAATAAAGTTAAATCCACCTATTTTCTCGCCGTTAGTTGTAATATCTTGCTCAGATTTATTCTTCCAGCCAAAATTATTAGCTAAAGTAAACATAGAAAATATCGGGTGAGAGGTCATAGTTAAGGCTCTTTCTTCATAATCTGTCTGTATTTTCATCTTGGCTCTCTTTATAGTGTCAGAAAATTCTTCTTTTTCACCATAATCTACTAATGTTTCTCGGCAAGTATTAAGGAAATAAGCCATTCCAGTGACAGTATAAGGTTTAGTAACAGTCGCTATAATATTCTTATTCTTATCCAGTATGGTTTTAATAATAGTGTTATCACAGTCAGCAAAGTATTCGTCTATTTTCTCTTGTAATTCTTTAGGGGATTTAAAGAGCAGGGGTCTTCCTACGCTTTGAGTAGAACTTGTCATAGAAGTAATTGATTCCTGAATGAAATATCTTTTGCGGATTTTTCCTTCGAGGAGTTTCAAATTAATTTATTTATAATTCTAATAATACCACAAATTATAAAAAAGAGCCATAGATAATATAAACCTAAAGCTCAGAGTCGTCATTACAAATTATTAAGTTAGTGCTTTTATTATTCATAGAGATTATTTCTGAATAAATTTATTGGGCGGCGATTTTATTTCTTTTTCTTCATCATTAGTTTTTTGGCGGTGTCTGCTGTATGAAGTGCTATTGCTAACGCCTGAGACTGGCTTTTTCCGCTGGCCATTTCAGTTTTAATATTTTTAGAGATGCTTGCTCGGCTAAATCCTTTAATTAACATATAGGTTAGTTATTTTACCCCTCTTTTATTAAGTTTAGCTATTTTTTCTCCAATAATCTTTCGTATTCCTGCTGTAGCACTATTAATATTATTATCACCCCAATTCTTCGTATCAGCAAACTCTAAGGCTAATAATGCCTGTTCTTTCTTTATTTTTAAAAATGGCAATATCTCCTTTAATACACAAACACATTGATTAGCACATACCTCATATACAAAGGCTGCCTTATGATTTCCATATCTTCCCTCTGAAACTGCCTGATAGAAACTACCAAATCCAACCAAATCTTTAAAATATCTTAATATTGTTTCATTTGTGTTTGTTATATGCAATTTTATTCTACCATTTCTACAATTAGGCCCACCATTTCTTATTCCTATACAGCCCTCTCCATCAATAAATCCAGACAAATATGCTTTTTCTACATCAGTCAAAAGACTAAGATTATAGTTATACTCAGCTCTTTTCTTTAATGGCATAAGATTATTGTTATTATTAGCAGATGAGACGGGCTCATCTGTAATATGCATTTAGCAATTATTTATATTATAATAATACACTAAAAAATAAAAACAAGCAATAGTCAATAAGTTATCCACAGGTTGAATAATAATATAATTTTCTTTTTGCTGGATTTTTTTATTATAACAGTGGATAACTCATTTAACCCAATAAACACGGGGGTTGTAATGTTCCTAGATATATGATATACTATTTATAGTTAAATAAGATAACTATTATATATGTCCAAAAGTAACGCTAAACAATTTAAGACGGCTAGAGAATTAGAAGTGACACGGTATTCAACCCGTGGCTACTCGTGTTAGGTAGTGGGCACATTTCTAATTCTCTAGCCTTTTTTAATTAAAAGTTTAATTTATTAACACAAAAATTTATGTCACAAAGACGAATGTTCAGCCCATTAGTAATTGACTCCGATGCTTTCTTGGATATGTCATCCACAGCACAAGCCCTTTACTTTCACTTAGGTATGAGAGCCGATGATGATGGTTTCGTAGGAAACCCAAAGAAAATTCAAAGAATGGTCGGCGGTAATGATGATGATTTAAAGATTTTACTCGCTAAAAGGTTCATATTGACATTTGAGTCAGGAGTCATCGTTATTAAGCATTGGCGTATAAATAATCTAGTTCGTAAGGACTGGTATAGACCGACAGTTTACATAGAAGAGAAAGAACAGCTACAAATCAAGGAAAATGGGGCATATACAGAGTTCGTTAACGAAAATACAACGACTCGTTCTCGTAGGTTAGGTAAGGTTAGGTTAGGTAAGGATAGTATAGGTAAGGAAAGAGAGAGAGAGGGAACAGACTCTCCCTCCCCCACTCTCATTTCTGAAAATAAAATTCCTGAAGATAATAACACTTCAGAGATTAATAGTATCCCCGCCGAAGGCGATATTCAGAAATCTCAAAATAGTCACGAAACTTGTGTGATAAAAGAATTGCTTTTACTTTGTCATCAGAAAATTGGTATGATGCCCCCAAAAGTTTCAGGAATGTGGGATTTTACCCCGTCAGCCATTAACACCATAAAAGAAAAAATTAAAGAGTTTAAGGCCGAAAGACTGATGATGGCCATAGTTGGTTTTTCAGAGAATAAGTTTAATATGGAAAAAAATAGCAAGATGGGTATTGGCTGGTTTTTCAAGGACAGCACAAGATTAGAGAATTATATAAATTTCTATAAAACAAGACCAAATGGAAATACTCGTAGTGAGGAAGATGTAAAAATAGATATAGACGATTTTAATGAGGCTATTTTTTCCCTAGAGTTTCCCGAAGAGGCAAAGAAGAGAGAGGAAATTAAGCGTGAGAGAGAGGAGTTAAAAAATGATGGGGCTGAGTATGTAGATGAAAATTAATTTAATAACAAATAATTTTATGAACAAAGAAATTGAAATCACTAATAAACAATGGGAAGTTTGTCAATCCGCCTTAGATGAGTTCTTCCCTAAGCCTAAAAATGAAAAAGGCTATAAAAATAAATTAAAAGAGTTCTATCGACAGCAAGCTATTATGTTTGCCAGTAATCTTTGGAGAATTATAAATGTCAAAGAGCAAAAATAATTATATGGATATTTGCCGACAACTTGGTATGATGTCTGAGCCCTATGTCAAAAGAATAGATGGCGGGTATGAAGTTACTGGAACTATTACTGGCTCTGCTGGTAGTTCAGGCTATGACTGGGAAAGAGAAAGCCAAGAGATACTTACTAAGATAGAAAAATTAACTCGCTGGGGCTTTGAGAATAATCTTGATATAAAAGAAGTATTATTGGCTTTCTTCACAGAAGAAGAAATACTCCACGCAGTTGAATACGCCAAAGAGTTAGAGACTAGAAAAAGTTATACACAGGCTCTTAAAGATACTTTGGAATTAAATAATAAAAAAAATATTCAACCTGTGGATAACTCAATAGATTATACTTAATTTAATGATATACTAGCCAAAATAAAGAAACATTAAAAATCATTGACTATTTATAATTTATAGTATATAATATATACATAATAAGTAATACAACATTTATGAAAAAACTAACTAAAGTATCAAAGAGACAAAAGGAGTTGCTAGATTTTATCACCAGCTATCAAAATACAAATAATACTCTACCAACTTTATTATTAATGGCCGAAGCTATGAAAATTACTGTCGGCGGAGTTCATCAGAAGATAGGAGCATTGATGAGAAAGAAAATATTAAAGCGAAGTGACTTATATATAATCACTCTGCCTGAAAAATAAAAAGCCTAATTTACTAACACAAAATTTATGTCAAAAAGAACAAACTATCACAAAAGCAATTCCTGTAATTGCAAAGTCAATTTAAACTTAGCCCGCACTGGTGCTAAACACCCAGCGTGGAAAGAGAACCCAGGATACTCTGCACTTCATCTATGGGTAATTAAATTAAGAGGTAAGGCTAATACTCATAAATGCCATTTCTGCAAAATTAAGCAAGCAGAGCATTGGATGAATAAAGACCATAGTTATTTAAGAGTTTTAGAGGATTATCTGCCAGCCTGTGCCAAATGCCACGCTGTCCACGATAAAAAGTTAAGAGACGCTAAAAAATTAATTAAATAGTAAAGAGATTATAAAAAAGATTATTTTCTAACAATGGGGTGGGTAATTGGCCTTGGCGACCAATAGTAAATCTTAACTCATAGCCATTAAGAGAACCCCTCGTTGTTAGGAAATAATCACTAAAAAATTAACTTTAAATCTATGAAAAATTTTGGAGAAGCAATAGCAATGCTAGTAATGATATTTGTAAGTATGATAATAGGGTTACTACTGGGAGTAGGTGCTGAAAGAAACTCTCACCGAGCACCACAGATTATTTCTGAGAGAATATCTGCTTGCGAGGCTAAGGGCGGTAAATATTCTTACTTCTATAATGACTATGATAATAAATATCAGGAGGGCTGTGAGGTTAAGCGAGAAGACATAACTAATTTTTAATAATAAATCTATGACTAAAGAAGCATTGAATTATTTAAACGCTACACTTAACTCAATAGAAAAGTGTATTGAAGAAATTTCCTATTTAAGGGGGATTATAATTGAGGGAGATGGCTTAGATGATATTCAGAAAGAAATGGCTGACAGTGACAGCAAACTAATGGAAATAGGGGCTGGATTAAAAACATCCTGTTTAAAATTAGTTGATTTTCTTAGTGAACAAAAATAATTAATTAATAATTATAAATCTATGGACAAAAAACAATTAGAAAAAATCGCCGAAAGCAAAGAAGTAGAAATTAAAATTAAACTGAACGATTTAGTTAAAGGCATAGAAGCCTTGAATTACATCGCCAGTTTAGCTTTACCAGTATTTGTCAGTTATCAGATTTCTCTGTTCTTGAAAAAAGCCACTCCTGAATTAGAAGCCTTTGATGTAATAAAATTAAAACTATTTGATGAGTTTGGTGTTGCCGAAAAAAACAAAGACGGACAAAAAACAGGCAAATACACTTTCACCAATGAGAACGCCGAAAAATTAAATGAAAAGATGAAACCTGCTCTTGAAGCAGAGGTAGATATTAAAGTTCCTACAGTCAGACTGCAAGATTTAGGAGACATTAAAATAGAACCGAAGCATTTATTGGCTTTATCTTGGATGATAAAATAAATATATGCCAAAAATATCTATTATCACTCCGACTCATAATACTAAATATCTCCAAGAACTTTGGGAGAGCATTAAAAATCAGACCTTTAAAGATTTTGAATGGGTAATAGTATTAAATAACGGAGCTAAAGCAGAATTAAAAGACTTTGGAATGGATGTCAGAGTTAGAATATTAAACTGTCCGTTTAGTTTAAAATCGGTCGGTTTCTTAAAGCAATATGGATTTCTATTAGCTAAAGGAGAATTACTTGCCGAGGTTGACCACGATGACTTATTAACGCCTGATTGCTTAGAAGAAGTGGTAAAAGCCTTTGAGGAAGATAAAGAAGTCGGCTTTGCTTATTCTGACAATGCTAAACTGCAGGATAACTTTAAGCCTTATAACAAAGATTTCGGCTGGGTGAGTGAACCATTTGAATGGCAGGGAAAAACTCTAACCAGAATGAAATCCTTTGAACCAACCTCTCACAGCTTTGCATTTATTTGGTATGCTCCTGACCATATTAGAGTATGGAGAGCCAGCGTGTATAAGGCTCTTGGTGGCCATAACGCAGGCTTAGAAGTATTAGACGACCAAGACCTGATGATTAGAACTTATCTGGCCACTAAGATTAAATTTATAGACAAGTGTTTGTATATTTACAGGATTACAGGAGATAACACTTGGCTTGCCAGAAATGCCAAAATTCAGTCAGGAACAGTAGAACTTTACAATAAATACGCTTATCAGCTTGCAGAGCGTGAAGCAGAACTCTCCCAGAGCCTCAAAATTGACCTTGGCGGGGCGTTTGGCAAGCCAGACGGATATTCTTCCCTTGATTTGAAGAATGGCGACATAGAGGCTGATTTGAATAAAAAGTGGCCTTTAGAGGACAACTCTGTCGGGGTAATCAGGGCACACGACATCTTTGAGCATTTAGCAGATAAACAATTTGTGATGAGCGAGTGCTTTAGAGTTCTTAAAGACGGCGGGTGGTTAATGGTTCAAGTGCCTTCTACAGACGGAAGAGGAGCGTTCCAAGACCCTACGCATATTAGCTACTGGAACAGTAATTGCTTCTGGTATTGGACAAGAGCAGAGCAGGCTAAATATATTTATAACGACAAGATAAAATTTCAGGAGTTCAGATTAGAGGAAATATTCCCGAATAAATACTGCCAAGAAAATAATATTAAGTATGCTGTGGCTTATTTGTCTGCTATAAAATCAAATAAGCGAAGACCGCATTTAATTAAAATTTAATTTATAAATCTATGAAAAGAGAAAAAATCATTGCTCTCTGGGATATATTACATCTTAAGGACACAGGGGAATTAGGCTTTAGCGACTTAGAAGATGCCATTAATCGCATAGACATTGGAGAGTCAAACAAAACCAAAGAAATTAGTTTAGAGTCAGGAGAAATTAAAATAGGTTCGGCTATCTACTTTGTTATTCCTGATAAAGCAAATCCTGGAATGTATTATTTATCTCCCGATAAAGAAAGAGCAATTAACAAAGTTAAGGAAGAAGTTAAGAGAGTAGAAGACAATTTAAAAAGAGAAGAGCACGGGGAAATAAAAGAATAACTTTATGTCTAAGAAGAAAAAGAAAAAAGTAATTAAAACCAAGGCATTATTTAAAGCTTGGATAGAGAAAATAATTAAAGTTTATTCGCCAATTCTTGGTATTTCTCTTCATAGAATATTAATAGAGGCCGACCCTAAGCAAGCGTATTTAGCGATTACCTGCACCTATCCTTACTTAGACCCAACTATTAAATATTCTGAAAAAGCCTATAAGGACTGGGTTAAAGGGAAATTAACAAAAGACAGAATACTCCACGAGTTAATTCATATCTTGACCGACCCGTTATACAATAAGGCATTAAGCAGGTTTGTTGGGAAAGACGAAATAGAAGATGAGCGTGAGAAATTGACTGATACTTTGTCAGCCATAATCAGAAATCTAATTTAATAATTTATAATTTTATGTCTAATAAAACAAAAGGTTCTTTAGTGATAGAAGGAGATTTTATCTTTAGAGAATGTCCTCATTGTGAAGGAGAGGGGCTTGCTACTGTTTATGGAGGAATAGGAATGACGAGTGAATTATGTAAAGTCTGCGGAGGGAGAGGAGTTGTTAAAATTTTAATTAAAGATGTTGAAATATACAAGGGGTATGTAATGCCTTCTGAGAAAACTGATAATAGTAATTTTGGCCAGACTTTATCAGGGCCGAGTTCTTTAATAAAACCAGTAGAAAAAGAATAATTTAATTAATTAATAATACTATCTATGAGAAAAACTAAAAAAGTAGTTAAATCGGTCAGCACTGAGAATATCAAGGTTTGCTGGCTGTCGGTGCAAAATAAAAATGGCTGGTCTCTGGGGCTCTGTATCGGGAATAAGAAAACTCTTTGGCTGACTGGCTTGAGATTAGCTACTGAAAAAGATGTTAATAAATTACTATCAAGAAAGAAAGTAAGTGCGGTGTTTATTCATTTAAAGAATGACAAAAAGAATATAATTAAAGGCAAGAGGAAATAAGGCTGTAATACTCAGACCATCGGGGTTGTATCGACCCGACCCCCTTGGCTTGAATATTAATAAAATAATTTTAAATTTATGAACAAAAACTTAAAAACAATTATTCAAATCGCTGCTTTTATCTTCATATTATTTGTTAATCCAATTCTGTTTATCTGCTTAGCTTTATTTATCATTTTGCTAGATTTAGATGTCTTCAGAAATAGCGACACAACATCAGAGGAAGTTAAGCCAAAAACCAAGTTAGAAATAGAAAAAGAATCAGAGGAGTTTAAGAAAAATATAGATGAGATGAGCAAATACTTAGACAAAATATTAGTGGAGGCAAAGAAAATGAAGAAGAAAGAAATTAAAAAATAATTATTAGACTAAAAACAAAAAGAGCCATCTTATTTTATCAAGTGAGACGGCTCTTTTGTTATTTATGTTTTTTTTATTTTTCTGTGTTAATGCCTAATAAACTATCTAATTTATTAGTTTCTTCAACGCCAAGTAAGGTATCTAAAGATACTTTTTTTTCTGTTACTCCTAATAGTTCATTTAATTTATTCATACTGTCATTCATTTTTAGTATCTTCTACCACCTTATCGGCAATAAAGTTAGCAATTCTATCAAATTCTAAGCCAAAATTACCATTAGTAAGTAATTTTACATCTACATTTCCTATTTTATTAAGACTTTTCCCTAAATATTTGTCTACCAACGCAGTTCCCTCTACACTCCCAAATTTTTTTAATAGTCCCTTCTCTATTAAATTACCGACATAGCCAAAAATTATCATATTTGATAATCCACCAGTTGCTATTCCTATTGCCCCAAGACCCAATTTAATTATATGTTTACTGAAAAGGTTTACTAAAGATTTTCCTAATAGGGCCTCAGGCTTTGCCCCAGTGACGGAAGTAATTAAAGATGATGTTTTATTTAGGTATTCATTGAATTTTTTATATTCTGCTGGGGCTAACTTTTCCTGAACCTCAACAAATTCTCTCACTGTTCCCATTAAAGTTTTAGAAGAATTATAAAAATTCTCATCAACTAATTTTTTATTAAAATTATCGGTTAATTCTTTTTCTGTTTTATCTATTAAGTTAATAAAAGATTTTTTATTAAAGGAGTATAAACTTTTATTTGCTAAATTAGCGGCTTTGTTAGCTCCAGTAGCAAGGGCATTAAATGCTAACTTACCAATTTCTGGGACTGCCCCAATACCTGCTCCTATAACTGCTCCCGTTGCTGTTTGCTTAATAATATCAGCAGTGTTCTTATTCTCCTTCATAGCCTCTGTAGCACCATAAGCACCACCATAAGCACTAGACTTACCAATATTCTTGGCGGCGTTAGCAAACCCACTCATTAGTGGTTTCTTAACTGCTTCCGTTGCCACTTTCTCGGCGACTGTTTTTTTAACAAAGGGAACTCCAAGTTTAGTGAGAACTTTTGCTCCTAAACCCCCTTCTTTAACCAAGGGAACAAAACTCTTTGCTCCTTGAGTGGCTTTACCATAAGTTCCAAAGGCTAAAATATCTAAACCGACACCAAGACCTTCACCTATAATCTGCTTAGCTGTCTTCTGATATTCAGGAGAGTTAAAAACATCTACTCCCTCTAAATCAGCCGACTGCTTAGCGGCTTTTAAGTAAGATGCCTTTTTAGTTTTGTCAGAAGTTTCTCTTGCCAGTTTCATATAAGTATCAAACTGAATCTGAGAAGAACTAAGAACAGAATTTCTTAGTCTTTTTGTTTCGGGGTCAATAACGCTCATTGCCGTGCCAAGAGTTTTTCCAAAAGCCTGCTCTGAATTAGTTAAGAAGTTTCCTACTGCTTTTACAGCCCCAACAAAACCACCGCTTTTTTCTTCGGTAATTCTGCTTTGATATTCTGGGTATTTAGCTAAAACTTTATCAGCCAGGGTATTATCATCAACATTTTTATACTCAGGATATTTAGTTTTAACTGTTTGAGCAAATTCTTGTTTAGTCATAAGTTTAAATTCCTAATCCCAATGAATCATTACCGCCAGAACTTTGATTTCCTACCTTAAATGTATTACCACCTGTTGTGATATAAGATTTAGAATTTTCTGTGTTTGCTTGTTCAGGCAATTTCCCGCTGTTAATATCAAGAAGTTTTTGGTAAGAAGTTTTTAATCTATTTAATTCAGCTCTAAATTCTTTTTCTGATGCTTTATATCCATAGACTTTTCCTTTATCATCTTTCAAAACAAAACTATTAAGTGAAGTAGCGGAACTGGATAAAATATCCATTTCTCTATCACTTAAAGCACCGAAAGTAGCACCACCAGCCTTAGCTTGTATGAGGGCATTTAAAGATTCATTTGAAACCAACTTTTGAATATCAGCTATAGCAGTTGCTTTAGAAGCTGTAAATACATTAAGAGGAGACCATCTGGCTACTTTATTAGGCCCGACAACGCCATTAAGGTCATCTTTGGTTAATATTTTATCTACCAAATCAATATTCTTAGTCATTGCTGTTTGCGTGGCGGTATCTATCTTGGCTGGATTAGCCGCCATTGCTGCCAATACTGCCTCTTGTTTAGCCTTCGATAATTTAGCAAAAGTAATTTTAGCAGCATCGGCTGTCGCTTTATTAGTGGAGTTTAATGCTGCTGCTAAAGTAACAACAGTATTATCTGTGGTAGTAGTAGGTTTATTTACTCCTATAATATTTGCAACAGTTTGTGGTGAGTAAAATTTACCGTCTTTATCTTTCATTGTAATATCAACGTGAGTTCCATCTCCACCGCTTGTTGAATATACATTTCCAGTATTTCCTTGGACACCTAAATTAGAGCCAGAATTAACCTCATCACCAACTTTTACATTTATACTATTAAGATGACTAACCCATATTTCGTCTCCTGCGGAAGTTTTTACTTTGACTTGATTTCCGAAACCACCATTTTCTCCAGCATAAATAACTTTACCTGTATCATCAAAAGGATAAATAACATTTCCACTTTCTAATACAACATCAAGTCCGTTAGCCCATTTATCAGAGCCAACACCAGTCACTGTTAAATTACCCATTAAAGAAGTAGAATTTCCTAAAACAGTAGTTGCTACATAAGGCGTAATTTCCTTGGTTGTTTTATTAACAAATCCATAATCGTCAACCATTGCATCTGTTGCTTCGTCATAATGTGAACCAATTTTTACGAAGTCACTTTCAACAAGTTCAGGTGCTTTGCCGTAAGTTCTACCGCCGAGAGTAATAATACTATAACCTTTAGCTTTTAATTTATCTCTATTGGCAGGTGTGTCTATATAAGAGTATCCAGCCTCAAGTAATTTCATATCTTGAGTAGTATTTTCTTTCTTTAAATAATTTGTAGCGGCGACAGCAAAGGCATCTTTAATGGTTGTTTGGTCTATGCCAGTTAAATCTGAGTATTGCTTAGCCATTTCATCAGAGATAGGAGAGCCAGATTTTAAATAAACATCAAGAATACTCGCTAAAGCATCTTTTTGGTCATCTCTTAATTGCTTAGTGTATTCATAAACCTTCATCTGAAGATTTCCTGATTCTACTAAGGCTGTTTTCTCGTCTACTAATCTCTGTAA
>Ga0172381_10003726_pt1 | contig 16003 bp, 11 predicted proteins | sample Leawel6488metaG_FD_119754 | JGI IMG/M metagenome (GOLD analysis project Ga0172381, IMG submission 119754) | Leachate microbial communities from a municipal landfill in Southern Ontario, Canada - Leachate well 64-88 metaG | ecosystem: Engineered > Solid waste > Landfill > Unclassified | place...
CGGTTCCTGTAAGACGCTTCCAAATTCCTTTTTTCTTGATACTTTGCTCATCAAGTGCTTGTTTAAGGTATTTTTTTATTGTGGCATCCTTTGCATAATCAAGTGCAGTTTTTCCCGTGTTGTTGCTCAACGTAATATCCGCGCCTTTTTTGACCAGCAGCTTAACTATACCCACATAGCCATTAGAGGCTGCAATCATAAGCGCCGTCATTCCATCTGGATTTCGTTTATCGATGTCTAGTTTTTTACTTTTAAGAAGTTCTTGTACATATGGTGTATAGCCTAGTCTTGCTGCCACCATGAGAGCGGTATTTCCTAGAGGGTTTGCCGCGTTAATATCAGCCTTTTTTTCCATAAGAAAAGCAACTATTTTTACTGCATCTCCTTTTGGCTCCTTAGTAATTGCTTTCTGAGTAACTGCTATTATAAGTGGAGTAAAGCCATCTTCAGCTGGAGAATCTACTGAAGCTTTGTCTTTTATAGCTTGTTTAACACCTTTTAGATTACTTCTCCTTATGGCATCAATTAAACGATCTTGTAGAGTACCAGCCACGGCCTTACCTTCTCCTCTTGCTTCAGGAAAACCAGGAGTTGGTGCTTCTCCAGCGCCAGCTCCGCCAGCTCCTCCAGCACCGCCAACTCTTTGATTAACTTCTTGTGCCGCCCCTGCTCCATTTAGATCGCTTCTTCTGCCGTCAATTAAACGATCTGCTTGAGTACCAGCCACTGCTTCTCCTCCAGCATCACGAACCCATCCAGCTCCTCCAACCCCTCCTTCATAAGAAATTTTTCCTTGAGAGAAATGTCCCACCCCTGCTCCCTGCTCTACACTCCCATTACGCCCCTGCGCCCCTTGGTTGGCATCTCGTCCCACTGAGAATCTATTAGGCGGAACCTGTGCAGGTGCCGCTGCACCAGCTGAACCCCTTTCTTGAACATCTTGTACGCCCATAGCACGCAATTTGTTATTAATATTATTATTCATGCCATCTTGTTTGCTTTTACTCGTAGTCTCATAAAACAATATAGAAGGAGTTCCCCCTCTAGGCGCTAGTCCTGTCCGTAACATGTTTCTGACATCAACATTTACATCAGCACCAGAGCGAGCTATGCGGCTATCACAAAAAAACCACCTATCCCCTTGTTCTACATAAGCTACATAATGCCCTGAATCCAGGCTAGCCCCTTCATGTACTACCACTCCTATTAATCTATAGCTATTATTTGCCTTATCAGGCGAATCTGGCGCCATTATAGAATGATCGACAGTCAACTTATCAGGAAAAGAAATTCCATGGACTACTTTAACTTTTCCATCACCTCTACTAAGGTATATGATTAAAAAGGGAGGTAAGGTAGACAAAAACCTTTGTTTCTGTTTGTTATCACCAACTTGATCAGGACTAAACGCGTATGACAAAGCATCATTTAGCGTGGTAATTTTAACACCGTTTTTTAGTGTGTATACCATAAGCTGAAAAAAAGGCTCGTCGTTTATCAATCTTCTGCCACCACCTTCTATCATAAAATCAGATTGCAAACCATAAAACAATTGTTGAGCTATAAATGCATCAAGTTCATCCTGATTCAATTTTTCTATAAACGTGCTCAAAAATCTCTGAGCATCTCCCTCCTCCATCTCTGGGAAATCTTCGGTTTGCCAAACACGTTTATAAAAAAACATCGGAGTCGGCTCAAGAACAGGGCCTGCTGACTCACTAAGAACATTAACAAAGTGAGAAAATTCTGATCCCCAACTATCTGGTTTAAAATACCTTTTATCATAAACGGCCAAAGCAAACCTTCTCAACGGCTCTACGTTAATCAAATTTTGTAAAACAGCATTCATATAACAAGCAGCAATTCCATGATCTCCGTGATTATTCTTCAACGCAATCGGAGGCTTAGGTGTTTCCATAGCTAAGAGCGAAAAACTCCACAAAACGACAAGCAATCTCTTCATCTCTCATCCTCTCAAAAAAACATCCTCTTTATTACAACGTCATTACTGTAACCCAATATAAACAACAAAAAAAGAAAAACTCAAGAAATAAAAAGTATAAGTACGAAATGTGAAATTTAACGAGCAAGGCGAAAATCTCGGGGGCAGGCTCTCAAGTTCCTTCAAAAAGTGGTAAAAAGACTGCAGGCAAGTCATTATTTTCTTGAAAAGATAAGCTTGTCTACTGCTAAAAAGCAGAGAATCGTTGTTGAATCTGGTAGATTAAAGGGCGACATATACTATTTCTTATAAAGAAAGGACTCATTTCCTCGTTATCAAAAAGTCACGAAATCTTTTGTTGGTTGCGTCAAGATAACCGGTAATTCCTTCATACTCAGGCAATTTACGCCTCATACGGTTCTCCTCTCATTTCACTCTTTATTCCTGCGATGACTTGAGAAGCTCAATTCTTAGAGCTACAACACCATATATTTTTACTTTTTCTTTATATCCCGGGAACTCTTCATATACTCTTACCGCCTGTTTAATGGTCGTCACCCCAGGAAGCATCCGTGCTATGCCTTCAGCACTGAGCATTGATCTAAAATCTGTATAGTTCACATAACTCTTTACCACGCATACAAGATAATCTGTAGTATGCGGAGCAGAAAACCGTATAATTTCGCCCACTCCTAATGTTGTAAACTTTTCTGTATTGAGACGTCCTTCAACTGTTTTTTTACCACTTTTAATAAGATCAAAGTAAGGTGGCTGCACCAACAACGTAATCATTCAGTAACTCTCTGAAGCTTCGACTGTAATAATGTTTTTAAAAACGGTAGTTACACCGTAGGAATGAACCATCCATATCAAAGGTACACTGTGAACACCATCTATGATCAAGAAGTTTTTTCGATGCTATGCCGAACATAACCCCTAACGTAGTCCCTGCAACCAGCTGAGAGACATAGTGTCGATTAATGGCCGCAGAGTTACCAAAGACCAACGCTGATGCAAGCACTAATGGTATGCCAGCCTTCATGCCATATTCTGCACCTAAAAGTGTAGTAATGTAGGCCATTTCTGTCATGGTCCCCGAAGGGAATCCACCGTAAACCCGCTTATATTGCGCAAAATACTCATTACGCGGTCTCAGGGATGCATCCATTTTTATATGTTTAAGAATATCTTTAGTAATAAGAGACAGTGGCATACCAATTAAAAATGCCTGTGATACCACACGTGCATGGGGGTGATGTTGGGCAAAAAACGCATACCCTGCCGTAATAACAATAGGAACCGCAAGGCAGGTCTTTGACATCGCACGAGTAATATGAGGGGGCTGGTGAATATTAAGGTGATTATAAGGATCATAAAAATGGCTATGTAGTCGTTCATCATAATGACGGGCAACAGCATATAAGGGAGCTCCTACTGCAAGAACCCCTAGATTTTCCCAACTAAAAAGATATTTGCATGTCAGTCCGGCATCATAACCAATGTTTTTCAGTATTTGTTTTGCCGAGGGTCGCCCATCATTCACCACAACCGGAACGGTAAAATCACAACAATACGGATTCTTTCTCGGCACCACAAAATAGGAAGCGCCAAAAAGATGAACCCCCATGCTGACAAAAATGACTAATAATATTTTTTTCATAGAAACTCCCCCTTTATTTAGAGTACTAATCATTAAGTACTCTAATAAATTCGGGAACATCTATGCAAGAGTTTTTGATCAACTAGCTTGACCAGGTCACTCGTATGTTGATGGATGAAGAGTATGCCATGGTGTCGCTTGCTCGTAGGCATGGCCCGTTTGGAACAACAGCTCTTCCGAAAGTTCAGGACCCACAAGCTGGAATCCTAACGGAAGTTTTCCACTGCTCAATCCACAGGGAAGTGCAATTGCCGGTATACCAGCAAGGTTTGCAGGAGCCGTAAAATAGTCCTGTAAATCCATCGCCAAACGATTGTCATCAAAGGCACCGAATTTAAACGCTGGAACAGGTGTCGTTGGCATAAAAAGAAGATCAACGTCCTGAAATGCTTTCATAAACCCATCTCGAATCATTGCTTGCACAACCTTAGCACTCTTGTAATACGCATCAGCATGACCAGCAGACAAAACATAATTCCCAATCAGGATTCTACGCTTCACTTCACGACCAAAGCCTTCACCACGCGTGTGAACATACATATCAGCAAGAGTATCTGAATCGGCGGCACGAAGGCCGTATTTTACCCCATCAAAACGGGACAAATTCGATGCTGCTTCTGCACGGCTTACCATAAAATAAACCGCTGCACCATAATCCATAGCCGGAATACTTAGGCGTACTACCTGAGCTCCTAACTTTTCCAACTGTATACGGGCATCATCAAGAGCTTGTGCTACTTCAGGATCAATACCATGAGCAAACACCGCATTTTCTACCAAACCAATTTTTAAACCGGGCTTTATTTTTCCCGTCAAACCAACCGTATAATCTTTTTTAGGAACAGGTAACGACGTACCATCCTTTGTATCATGTCCTGCAATAGCAGAAAAAACGAGTGCATTATCGTATACCGTACGGGCTGCTGTCCCTACTTGATCAAGCGATGAGGCATAAGCAATCACACCATACCGAGAAACAAGACCATACGTAGGCTTAAAACCAACGACGCCGCAAAAGGCGGCGGGCTGACGCACAGAGCCACCCGTCTCTGAACCAAGCGCCCAGGGAACAAACCCTGCAGCAACTGCTGCTACTGAACCACCACTTGAACCGCCTGGAACACAAGAAGTATCCCAAGGGTTAGTTGTCTTCATATAAGCGGATGTTTCAGTCGAGCTACCCATCGCAAATTCATCACAGTTTGCTCGGCCCATAATATAGGCACCTTGTTCAAGTAAGCGTTCGGTGACCGTTGCGCTGTACGGAGCAACATACCCCTCTAATATTTTTGATGAGGCAGATACGTGACGACCTGTTTGGAAAATGACATCTTTTAATAACCCAGGAACTCCCGCCAAGAATCCCTGTTCTTCCCCAACGCGGGCAGCAGAAACTATTGAAGGAGAGTCATAGAGTTCAAGAGTACTTTTCACCTGATTGTCGTACCGTTCAAAACGGGTACGTAAAAATTCAAGATATTCAGTGGGAGATAGTTCTCTTTTTTTAAATTTTTCTCGGAGTTCTTTAATGGTCATAAAGGCAAGTGAATTCACCGGACACCCATCAATCGTTTAGGAATCTTTTTTGAGGATCATAGGAACAACAATATACTGCTCATGCCGTTCGGGAGCTTGGGCAAGAATATCCTTCGGCCGAGCATCCTGAGCCGTTTTACCAGGAGTATCATCACGCATAACATTTATCTGATACGGCAACGGAGATGGAAGGCCATGAGCTGCTATCTCTTTAAGAGATGATGCATACTCAAGAACGGACTCTATATCCCTGATAAGCCCTACAACTTCATTATCCGCAACTGAAATCTGGGACAAGGCCGCTAATTTTAACAGATCTTCTTTAGTAATTTTTTCCATAATACCTGCTCTTTTCGTAAGTCTCTAAATCGACATTTTTTTCCATGTTCCCCTGCGTAGATAGAGAATAAACAGAATACCCATAAGTCCGTAACTTGCATAGAGAACGCCATACAACAAAATAAAATGGAGTATTGGATTAGCAATAGGCAACAGAGAAACTAGGTGAGCCACAGGGAACAGAAAAAGTCCGCACACCCCTACACGCACCCACATAACAACACGAACACAGGCTGCACCACGAAGCATGGCAGATAAAATACACTGAAGAACGTCAATCAACAGCAGCGATGCAAAAACAGGAACCACCAAAACAGCAAACGGTAAAAAAGACCCATTCTTATCGAAAATGCTAATAAAATAACCAGGGTTGAAAACCAGAAAGAGGGATAAAAAACCAACCATACTTAACGCAATAACCAAAATGCGTGCAAGGTTTGCACGCATACCATCCCAATTTTGACGGCGATAGTCATTACTAATCAAAAAGGTAAGCACGGAGGCAAAAGCAAGTGCAGGAAGAAGCATAAAACGTTCAAAGTCGCGCATACAAGTATAGCTTGCCAACATTTGTCGTCCTACCTCCTGAGTTGCAGGCAAACTATTAATTTTTTTGACCAGCCACGTATAGGAGATAGCCAAACTGGCTTTATCAATAATGACAGGCAAACTCAATAAAACGAGACTTGCCACGTTATTACCATTGATCGACTGTAATAAACTAATGCCATACTTCCTGTTTTCTTTATATCCTACGATATAAAGAACGCAGGAAACAAACACAACCAGTGCCTGTAGAATTGACGCAATAGCCGATCCTTTAAGTGCTAAACAAGGAAATCCCCAATAACCAAGAACCAATACCACATCAAACAGAACGAAAGTAAGTGCCCCTAAAATAAATATAAACATAGGAACACGAGTATTCTTTACGCCACGCATAAAACCAATCAGTGCAAAAGACACCACTTGAAAAAAGACCCCTATTGCACGCAATTGTAAAAAAGGTAAACCACAGACTGCTATATCAGCGGGGACACCATAAAACGCAAGAATGTATGACCCACCAAAATACAAAAGCCCTGCAACCAAGGCGCCTAAAAAGCAAGTTACCCAGAACGCATCCGCGACAACTTTACCAACTTTACTATATTCACCAATACCATTGTACTGGCCACACAAAACAACCATCCCAACACCAAAACCTTCAGTCATTTTGGTAATAGCATGGAGTAGCGTTTTCGTTACTCCAAGGGTTGGATAGAGGGCCGTTTCTTTCAAATTTGCAATCAGGTATCCGTCAATAAGTTCAATACCCGAGTAGATAATAAGAGCGGTAATAAGTTCTGGGAAAAAGTAATAAAAAATTGAGCCAATAGGCTCACCATTTTTTTTATCAGTTAATGCGTTCCAAAATCGATGCACGATCGTTGCCATGAAAGTATCCTTTAGACGCGATGAGAAGATTGTTAAAGAACTTTTTAATCATACCAGATTAGTAAAAAAGATCAGTCGCCGCTCTTTCTTACCAACTTGATACTGGTATTCACGATTAATTAATATTTTTTCATCCTCCGTTGGCTGCCAACTCATAGCTGCCCAGTACACAAGCTGCGCCTCTTTATAAGGAGAAGAAGGCCTAAACATCCTCACCAATTCATCTGGGTGTAAGGACGCACGCGCACAAAACAGATCAATAGTATAGGTCGTATGTCGTAAAAATGTACGCCAATCAAGATCAATCAACGTAATTCCAGAAAGACCAAGAGCTGCACTAACCTGTGCCAAAAACTCTCTCTTTTTTGCCGTTACTTCAATTAAAAAAAGATTAAGATGAGGAAACTTAATCTTAAGCGGAAGAGCCGGAAAACCAGCCCCTGTACCAATATCAGCAAGTGACGTAAGAGTGTTGATATCTAAGGCATCTGCAAGAGCAAGCGAATCTTCAAAATGATATTTAATAATTGATCGTTCGTCCGTAAGTGCCGTAAGATTATGTAATTTGTTTGAGCGCACTAAAAGACGATAATAATTTTTAAACTGTTCAAGCTGATGATCAGTAAGGGAATAGTTCTTCTGAAATTCATTCCATATCATAGACTTTTCACCTGCATATCTGTTACGTTCAGTACTAGGGAGATCTTTATCATGTTAGTGTAAGAGATAAGGGGAACAATATGAAGAAAATCTTGTTTTTATGCGTTTTAGGTATCTATGCACCACTCTATTGTTTGGAAAACGCACCATACGTCATAACTTTTTTTGTACACGTCCTACCTAAAAAACATAAAGAAATGACCACTGAACGCTGGCAGGAGATGATGAGGGAACCAAATGCTCTCGAAGATAAAATTATAAAAAAAGAACTCAGCTCAAAATTTTTAAATCAAGGCGTATATGCCTCCTACCGTGGCTATGAAGCTCAATCAGATCTCAATGGACAAATCACCTTCCCTCGTGAAACTCAAGGAGCACGACTCAACTTGTTAGTTCTTGATGACATGCAACCTATTCGAATCGTTGACAAAGTTCTAAGCGATGAAGCACGAACAATATCTGGCTTTGCCCTAGGCGAAAAAACAACGGGCCGCTTGTTTTCGTACGAACGAAAAAGGGACCCACGAACAAACGTCCACGTTTGGCAAGTGAAAGAGGAACTATTGAAAGGTGGAACCAAAATTTCTCCTGATACTGTTATTCTCTTTGCACCTCCCCGTCAGATATACATTCAGGAAGGATTATTCGTCACACCTGATAGTGAAAACTTTATTATGCCGCCTATTTATGTCGCATCATCCTTTTTTTCAGGAATCAACGCGTTACGATTTATGAAGCTGCGCCACCTATTTGGTTCTATACGCACAGAAAAGCTGTTCGGCTCCCATGCTTATCAAACATTATTGGGCCATAATTGACAGAAACAACGAGCAGCCTACTATAATTATCAAGTCAGCTCTTTAATCGTATACCATAATTTTATAAAGGTTCCTCTTTATGAAACTACAGATTTCGTTCGACATTCCCGATCTTGAAAAATCCTTAGCTCTTGCTGCTGAGGTTGAGATGTATGCTGATACCATAGAGATAGGAACCCTTCTTCTGTATAGCAATGGAATTAAAGCCATTACCCAATTTCGTGAACGTTTTTCCAATAAACCCCTCTTTGTTGATACAAAAATTATGGAACGAAGTAAGGACACCGTAACTCTGTGTGCTCAAGCAGGAGCAGACTGGGTAACCGTTATGGCTGGCGCTGGTAAACAGGTCATTCATACCGCATGCACCGTCGCCCATGAATTTGGCAAAAAGGTTATGCTCGACACCACTGATGCCAGCTCACTGGGACAAACAGCCCTTGAAGCACAAAGCCTTGGCGCTGATGCTATTTTATTTCATCAGCCGCTTGATGAAGACGAACGTATACAACTCGTTGAATATTTTGATATGGTCAAAGGAAATACCTCTCTCCCTATCTTCATTGCTGCCCCCGTCTCGCGACAAAACATTGGTGAACTTCTTTCGGTCTCAGCAACTGGTATCATTATTGGCAATCCTATAACCCAATCAAAAAATCCACGCGAAGAAGCAGCCTATTTTTCTGAGCTTATTCATACTAAATAATGTGCTTTTCATCCCCCTTTTTTCTTCATCTGAAATGCCACATTAGTTAATTACATGACGAAAAAACAGTGCCGTTGCTGCTTTCTTACAAAAACAGCAAAAATCTTCCCTCGTAAGCTAAAAAACAATACAAAGGGGCATACCCACTAATAGCATGCGTCTTCTTAATTTGACTTTTTATCCTATCTCTTTAATTCTAAACAATAAGCAGGCAGCTCATTTAGATCCCTCAAAGTGCAGAGTTCCATGAAAAAACTTCTTATTGTCGAATCCCCCGCAAAAATAAAAACCATCTCAAAATTTCTCGGTAACGACTTTAAAATTATTGCTACACTCGGTCATATTAAAGATCTTCCACCCCACTCACTCGGTGTTACTATCAAGGACACTGTTGAACTTGAATACACGGTTCTAGAAGGGAAAGAGAAGACTGTTGCTGCATTGGTTAAAGAAGCTCGAACTGCCCAAGAAATTTACCTCGGCCCCGATCCTGATCGTGAAGGGGAAATTATCGCGTGGCATGCACAAGAAGAAATTCTCAAGGCACAAACAAAAAATCAAAAAATTCATCGAATTACCTTTAACGAAATTACTAAATCTGCCATTGAAGACGCCCTTGCGCACCCTTCTACCATCGATTTAGCGAAGGTAGCTGCACAACAAGCGCGCCGTGTTCTTGATCGTTGGGTTGGCTACCAAGTATCCCCCATTTTATGGCGTAAAATGGCAAAAGGCCTTTCGGCTGGAAGAGTACAATCAGTTGCCCTTAAACTAATCTGTGATCGCGAAGAGGCAATCAGACTTTTCAAAGTAGAAGAATACTGGAGTATCGACACCCTGTTCGTTGCTCCTGGAATAGCTCTCACCGCTCCGCTTACTCATATTAATAAGAAAAAAGCAGAGATTACGAATGAAAAAGATGCCACAGCTATTGCAAAAAAAATCAAAGACACCAATTTTCATGTTACCTCAATAAAGGATACTAAGCGCTCCCGCAAGGCAAGCCCTCCGTTCATGACGAGTACACTCCAACAAGGGGCTTATAACCAACTTGGTTTTTCAGTTGATAGGACTATGAAAGTAGCCCAATCTCTCTACGAAGGTGTTCCGTTAAAGGATCCTTCGACGCCAGTTGCTCTTATTACCTACATGCGTACCGACTCGCTACGCATAGCAGACTCCGCAGTCAAAGCTGCACGCCAATTCATCACACATAATTACGGCGCTCATTACGTACCAAAACAAGCACAGATTTACTCAAAGCAAAAAGCTCAAGATGCTCACGAAGCTATCAGGCCGATTGATGTAAACATCACACCAGAAAGTATTGCGTCTTACTTGACTCATGATGCAGCAAGACTGTATGAACTCATCTGGAAGCGATTTACCGCCTGTCAAATGAACCCTGCAGAATATGCCCAACGTCAGGTAAGTATTGAAGGTGGCCCCTATACCTTTAAGGTAACGGGATCTACATTACTCTTTGATGGTTTCTTAAAAGTCTATTCAGAAGCAGAAGAAGAGGAATCAGAAGGAAAAATTATTATTCCAGCAGCTCTTGCTGAACAACAACAAATGTCTGCCGATAAGATATCTCCTAAACAGCACTTTACTCAACCACCTGCACGCTTTACTGAAGCAACGCTTGTTAAGGAGATGGAAAAGGATGGCATCGGTCGACCAAGTACCTACGCAGCAATTTTAAGAACTATTCAGGCACGCGCCTATACGACCGTTGATGCAAAAAAGAAATTTACTCCTACCGAATTGGGTATGGCCGTTACTAAGATGCTCACCCAACACTTCCCTCAGATCATGACAATCTCCTTCACGGCAAAAATGGAAGAAGCTCTTGATATGATTGCGCAAGGAACCATTGAACGGGACGTATTATTAAGAAGTTTTTATCAAGAATTTGAAAAAGACGTTGCCGCTTTTGCTGGACAGGATGTCAAAAAAACAACAGAAAAAACTGGTCTCACCTGTCCAACCTGTAAAAAGGGAGAACTGGTTATTCGTTTTGGAAAAGCGGGATCTTTCTTGGGCTGTAACAAATACCCCGATTGTAAATTCACCAGTAAATTTGAACGGGATGCTGATGGTGGTATCAAACTCATTTCCTCCCCAGAACCAGAAGTTCTTGCTGAACTATGTCCAAAATGTGGAAAAAATCTTCGAAAAATAATCGGTCGCTTCGGGCCCTTCATCTCCTGCTCAGGATATCCTGAATGTACCTACATCAAACCAACGACCGCAGGATTTAAATGTCCAACCTGCAAAGAAGGTTCTGTAGTACAAAAAGTTTGGAAGGGGAAAAAATTCTGGAGCTGCTCACGCTATCCAACCTGTACTTTTTCTGTCTCAGGAGATATTGAAGAAACACCCTGTCCACGCTGTAAATTACCATTCATGCTTAAACGCACTGACAAAGACGGACACACAATTCTCGTATGTTCCAATAAGGAATGTGCTGTAAAAAGCTAAAATCCATCGTCGCCACCATTTTTAGGTTCTCTTTCTCCATATGGGAAATGGGATGCAACTCCCTATCACACGTCCGCTCATCTCTTGTTTTCTGTCAATCAGGTAAGATAAGCTATTGTATAAGTGTAAGAACACGTTTCATTACGGGAGTCACTAACAAGACCATTACCTAGGGGAGAGTTGGTTATGGTAACTAGACGAAGCACTTCTTTCATAATTTTTCTGATTATTGTAATAAGTACTCATATTTTCTGCGATTTTGACAAGGTTTCATTTCTTGTCTGTACGAAAGATCATCATAATGATACGTACGGACGAGCGAGCGCAACATCTGATGTGCTACTCTATCCAAGAAACAATATCGCCAAAAAACAGGTTAAATCATGTTTAGAATTTGATGTTTTTAATCGAGAAATTCAAATCTTATCTAAACTAAGAGACTTTAATCATACGCCAAAAATCTTATATACAGATTATGAAAACCATACAATATACATGGAATATGCTGGCAAACAATTAACAAAAGATAATATACCGTCTAACTGGAAAATACAGATTAAGGAAATCATAGACGGGTTAAAAAAAAGAGGGGTTCAGCATAACGATATTAAAAACGCGGAATTGCTCGTCAAAAATGGCACAATTATGCTTGTTGACTATGGGTGGACAAGTGAATACGAAAAAAAAATACCTGCCAACTGGCCATGCCGTTTAGGAGAAGATTGTAAAGCGCCATGGGGCCTCGATGACAGATACGCCATAACACGAGCAATACTCGTTGCCCTTGGTAACGGAAAAGAGCCAGAACAAAATGCTATAATAAAGGAAATGACAACTATGTTTGAATCCTGACATTTCATAGCTTCCATTGGTTAAAAATTCCATTTTTATGGAATAGCAGCTTATTAAGAACAGGACAAACGTAAGCATACGGGGACCGTGCACGGTCCCCGTTTCTCTCATCACACAGCAAACTTTTGTAATTTTTTTGGTTAAAATTCGATCAAAAATTTATTTTTCATGATCAGTTTTATTTCCCATCATCTTTTGGTTTAAGTGTAGGAAACAAAATAACTTCTTTAATTGACGAAGTTCCAGTAGCAAGCATAACCAATCTATCAATGCCAATGCCAACACCACTCGTCGGTGGTAAGCCATACTCAAGAGCGCGAACAAAATCTTCGTCGTACTTATGGGCTTCTTCATCACCTGCAGCATGAGCTTCCATTTGCCCTGCAAATCGTTCAGCTTGATCAATCGGATCATTCAACTCATTATAACCATTACTTATTTCCATACCGGCAATAAACAATTCAAAACGTGCAGCCACGTTTCTATCCTGCGTATCCCGCTTTGCCAGCGGCGATACTTCTACTGGATAGCCAATAATAAAGGTTGGTTGAATAAGTTGTTTTTCCACCAGTTCATCAAAAAGAACCAGCAACTTTTGTCCATACAAGTCAGAAGCTGACGTAAGATTATGGCGTGCAAGTGTAGCATCTATAGCTGTTATTTGAAGATCCTGATCAGATAGATTTGCATATTTTTTAACAGCTTCAACAAGCGTTAGTCGCGCAAATGGTTGTGAAAAATTTAGCTCATATCCAGAGAATGTTAATGAAAGTGTCCCGCATATTTTGGTAAAAACCGTTTTTATTAATTGTTCTGTAAAATCCATGCTAAAGAGGTAATCCTGGTAGGCTGTGTAAAATTCAAGCATGGTAAATTCAGGATTATGTTTGGTAGAAATACCTTCATTACGGAAGTTTCTATTCAATTCATATACCCGTTCAAGGCCACCAACTAATAATCTTTTTAGATACAACTCAGGAGCAATACGCAGATATAAATCAGTATTAAGGGCATTGTGATGAGTAACAAAAGGACGCGCTGCTGCACCTCCTGCAATAGGATGAAGCATGGGTGTTTCAACTTCTAAATAACCATGTGCTTCTAAAAATTCGCGGATGAACCGTATAATTGAACTGCGTTTAATGAAACGTTCACGTGATTCTTGGCTTGTCATAAGATCGAGATAGCGCTGGCGATATTTAATTTCAATATCAGATAGCCCATGAAATTTTTCAGGTAGTGGATGTAAACATTTGCTCAACAACACAAATTCGGTGACGTTAAGAGTAATTTCTCCTGTGCGTGTTTTAAAGGAATCTCCTGAACACCACAGAATATCGCCAATGTCGATTAAATCTTTAAAAATCTCAAATTTATCCACGCCAATCGTATCTGCCTTCAGATAGATTTGTATTTTTGCAGTACCATCCTGTACATGAGCAAATGCTGCCTTCCCATGCAGACGAATGTTCATCAAGCGTCCTGCTATCGAATAGGAAAGCTTGTGATCTTCTTGATATTCTTCCAATACCTTTTGGCACGGTGCTGATACTGGTTTAAGAGCGGGCCATGGTTCAACACCACGATCACGTAATTTTCCAATTTTTTCTACTCTCACGTCATGTTCTGAAAGAACTTCAGGATTATTGATTGTCGACATAGACCGCCCATGAAAAAAAATAGTTAATAATCATTTGTGTTCAGTGTAACAAAAAATAGCATATTGGATAATCTCACCCTTCTGCTAAAATAAAAGATAAAAACAAAGCGAATCTCCCCATGAATAAGCGTTTTGCACTTCTCATTCTGAGCAGCATCGCTGCTACGCTCATCACCATATGTTCATTAAGAACGGTTCCCCTTATTCCCCGTTCTATTCTTTTTGGTGATCCTGTGTATATGTTCCCACAACTATCTCCCGACGGCGCGCATCTTGCCTTTATCGCCCCAGTAGACGGCATTCTTAATCTATGGGTTAAACCGCGAAATGGTACACATAAAGAAGCACGCATTCTTACCCATAACACAGCTCGTAACATTCTTCGTTTTATGTGGTCACAGGACAACAACACCATTATCTATCCACAGGACATCGACGGAGATGAAAACTGGCACTTATACAGCGTACATATACATACTGGTGTAGAAAAAGATCTTACTCCTTTCCCAGGTGTTCAAGCACGGATTATAGCCAGCAGTCAAACCTGCCCAGATGAGCTCTTAATAGGTCTGAATAAACGTAATGCACGCTATCATGATGTATACAAACTCACTATTTCAACAGGAGCCTTACAACTGTGCGAAGAAGATACCGGAACCATTCAAGAATGGGTCGCAGATAGTCATCTTAACCTACAGGCCTTAGTTCACCAAGAAAACGACGGGAGTACCACCCTACGCATCAAAGAAGGTGGAATCTGGATTGATCATATTCACTGGACACTTGATGACTCCTGGCAAAGCGATGCCATAGGTTTTTCACAAGACGGCAGCATCATCTACTTAAAAGACAGTTCTGACAGTAATACCAATGCACTCGTCGCCTATGATATAAAAACACACACCAAAAAAATTTTATATCAAGACTCTGAGTATGACATAGCAGAAGTTTATTTTGATTCCGTATCGTGCACACCACAAGCTGTTTCTGTTCATCGCGATAAAAAACAGTGGCATGCTTTATCACCTGAATTTAAAACAATTTTTGATCATCTCAATACCATTGATACAAACGGTGCTCTGATGATGCAATCATCAGATCTAACCAACAGATGGTGGACAATTGCAATAAACGGAGACAGGGCTTTCTACACCTACTATATGTATGACACCATAAGTAAAACCACTACACGTCTCGGCGCAAGCCATCCCGATCTTCTCAAGTACCACCTCGCCTATACCAAACCAATCAGGTGCCTCAGCCGTGATGGCCTCACTCTTCATGGTTATTTAACATTACCACAGGCAACGTATCGCTTTAAAAAGCTCCCACTCGTTGTTTTTGTTCATGGTGGACCCTGGGATCGGGATAAGGAAGGATATGTACCCGTTGTACAACTATGTGCTAATCGTGGATATGCCGTCTTACGAATAAATTATCGTGGATCACTCGGTTATGGTAAAAATTTTATACGTGCTTCCTATAAAGAATGGGGTGGCGCTATGCACAACGATCTCATCGACGCGATTAACTGGACCATAAAGGAGGGTATTGTTGATCCTGAAAAAATTGCCATCTTCGGGGCTTCGTATGGAGGTTATGCAGCACTGGTTGGCGCAACACAAGCTCCAGATGTTTTTTGCTGTGCCATAGACTTAGTAGGACCAACTAATTTAATCACCTTTATTGAAGGGATTCCTCCTTACTGGCATGTCTATCGTTCCTTACTGAATCAAAGCATCGGAGACCCTACTACAGATCATGAACTCCTTAAAGCGCATTCCCCTTTTTTTCATGCAAAAAACATAAAAATACCCCTGCTTATTGCTCAAGGAGCGCACGATCCACGAGTAAAACAAGAAGAATCTGAGCAGCTCGTTGCTGAGCTTAAAAAAAATGGCATTGACCA
>Ga0172381_10003727_pt1 | contig 16002 bp, 13 predicted proteins | sample Leawel6488metaG_FD_119754 | JGI IMG/M metagenome (GOLD analysis project Ga0172381, IMG submission 119754) | Leachate microbial communities from a municipal landfill in Southern Ontario, Canada - Leachate well 64-88 metaG | ecosystem: Engineered > Solid waste > Landfill > Unclassified | place...
ATCTCGAAGTTGGCGCTGCTGGAGCTGTCTCCTTCAGCATTATGCTTTCCATCTCTTACCTTGGCCGCGATTACATGCTGTCCAACCTGCTCTTTGGTCGCAGTCCAGCTCCATACGGGGCTGTCCGACCAGTCCTGCATTACCTGTCCATCTAAGGAGAACTGGAATTGCAGAGGATCGGTCTCGGCGTCAGATGCCGCTGCAGTCCAGGTTACTGCAGTTCCCGTCACCTGCGGGCTCTCTTTGTCTGCATTCAGGCTGCTCATGACCGGAGCGTTGTCAGGCGGAAGAACAATCTCGAAGTTGGCGCTGCTGGAGCTGTCTCCTTCAGCATTATGCTTTCCATCCTTGACCTTGGCCGCGATTACATGCTGTCCGACCTGCTCTTTGGTCACAGTCCAGCTCCATACGGGGCTGTCCGACCAGTCCTGCATTACCCGTCTATCCAAGGAGAACTGGAATTGCAGGGGATCACCATCGGCATCCAAGAATTCTACCGTCCAGATGATAGTCGAACCGGTCTCCTGGGGGCTTAGCTTGTCTGGACTGAAATTGATGATGGTAGGCTTTTGGTTGGATGGAAGTACGATGAACGTCACACTCTTGCTGTCATCAAATCCGTCCTGTTCGGCGTGTTTGCCGTCTCTTACCTGAACCTCTATCTGGGCTTCGCCCTCGGTTGCTGTCCAAGCCCACTTGTTACTGGACTGCCAGTCGGTTGCAGGAAGTCCGTTTAAGAAAAATCTGAATAAAATTGGATTTTTTTCTGGGTCATTGGCCTCGGCCGTCCAAGTCACAATGCTGCCCGTCTCCTGAGGACTGGCCTTGTCAGCGGACAAATCGGATATTACTGGCTTCTCATTGGGTTTGTTTATGATATAGCTCGCTATCTGGGACGAATCGCCATCCTTATTATGTGCCCCATCCCGAACTCTTGCCTCTACGCTGTGTGCTCCAATTTCGTTGGCAGAGGTTGCCCAGGTCCATTGATTTTGATATTGCCAATCGGTTACAGGCTGATCGTCCAACAGGAACAGGAACTGCAATCCGTCGCTTTCCTGGTCACCGGCTACTGCTTCCCAGGTCACGGCAATTCCGGCTTCCTGGGGGCTGGCTGGAACCGGTGTCAAGCTGGTCATGACAGGGGCCAGATTTGCAGGCTTTGTTTCCTGCGGCTGCGTTACCTGTTCCTGCGAAGCAGATTGCTGCTCTTCTGCGGGTGGTACGTAGGTTTGCTCTGGGGCCGTCAAAACGGGCAAAGGCTCAACAGTTGGCTCTGCCTGAGTTTCTGCAGGTGCCTGGGGCGCCGTCAATGTAAAGTAAACTATTTTCTCGTCCGGCGTAAATTGGGGACCGGCATGTGTTTCATCACTAACCGAGACGCTTATCTGGTAATTTCCGGCATCTTCTGAATTGGTATCCCATTTCCAGGTATTGTCGGAGGGATCTGAGTTTACCGGCTTCCATACGTCTCTCGTAGAGGGCCCTTTTAGCCGGAAAATAAAGGACATGAGATCATTTTCCGGGTCCTCTGCGTTGGCCGTCCATTTTATGGAGCTACCTGCTTCCTGAGGGCTGGATTTGTCGCTCTCAAGAGAGGTGAGCGTGGGCTGCTGGTTGAAGTCATCTGCTTGTGCTGAGGCTGATATGGCCAAGAGCACTCCCGTTATCATTAACACTGCAAAGACGAGGAATACATCCCTGTACTTGCGCTTGAATCTAGTCTCATTTTTGCACTTGCTATCCGGTTTTTGCATATCCTCACTCTCCTCTTTCACACTATCCCACTCACGCTTGAAAATTTCGTAACCAAAATTTAGATCTGACGTTTATGAACCTTTTTTTCACATTGATGACTTGTTAACGCTATGCCACAATCGGCAATTTCATATGAATCCTCTGTGGATCTTCTCTGAGACGAGACGCTGTTGCGCCGTCTTTGACTTTCAGCGCCTCGCCAGCAGAACGCTTTGAATTTCGTCTAGGCAAAGGGATGCTTTGCAGAGTCTTTCTTGGCCAGTATTTCCGATACCTTGGGATTCCTGGATACAGCGCGCTCGATGGCCAGCTTTGTGGCCAAATAGTTATATTCGTAGACCTTTTTCTTGTCTTTTGCATCCCACTCTATGAACAAGGATACGATAATCATCAATTCCTCGGCCAGCTCCTGGGGCAGGGTCCCTTCCGCCACGCAGTCCATTACGGCCTTGGCCACAGCCGCCTGGGCTGGGCCGAATATGAGTACGGCCTGTCCGGCGCCTTTGATGGTGACCTTGTTTACCATAAGGGTGGCAGGCTTGGCGGGCAGGTTGGGCTCTAAGACCGCCAGCAAGGGAGTATGTCCCTTCGCGGGCGAAGCCAGGGCACTGACAAATGCCTGCTCTACGTAGCTGCCTTTAGGCCCAATTACGAGATCGATATGGGCGATCTCCGGGCCCTCTCCTACCAGTGCTTCTCCAATCAGTGTGCTATCAAAAGGTTGTATCATACATATACCTTAGGATCATTTTCCTATAAATTTGTACTCTAGGCTATCGCCAAAAAATATATCATTATAATACGCACCAAGATAGAGCAATGCGAATACTTGTAGTCAACAACTATGGACAGTTCAATCACCTTATCCGGCGCGCCATCCGGGAGAAGGTGGACACAGACCTCATCTCCAACCAGACGCCGCCTGAGAAGATCGACGCCAACGGCCTCATCCTGGGGGGAGGGCCTACACTGGAGCGTGCCGGGCGCTGCGCGGATTATCTGAGGGATCTTGATATTCCCATTCTGGGAATTTGTCTGGGCATGCAGCTCATGGGCACCACCTTCGGGGGAAAAGTGGTTGCCGGCAGCATGGGCGGCTATGCTGAGGTGAATGTGCAGGTCCTCAAGGAAGACGACATCTTGAAGGGCCTGCCGGCCAATTTCAAGACCTGGGCATCGCACATGGATCTGGTGTCGGAGCTTCCCGATGGCTTTGAGATCCTGGCTAGGTCGAATGTCTGCGAGATCGAGGCCATGAAGCACCTGACAAGGCCGCTGTATGGCGTGCAGTGGCATCCGGAGGTTGTGCACACCGAGTACGGCCAGGAGCTTTTGGACAATTTCATTGCTCTATGCAAGAGATGAGCGGAAAACGAAAGACTCAGGTGTAGTGAGAGGATCGAGTGGAAAGAGAAGATCGAGTCAGGAGATCCGATCTCCTGAATAGGATTGCCGGGCTTAAGGAGGCTTTTCTGGCAGCGAAAAAGCTATCCCCGACAAAGCTGGCCGCTCGAATAAGAAATATCGGATATCACTGCCAAAAGTGCGGGGAATGCTGCCGGGGAGAGGACAACAGCGTGGTTGTCTTTCCTGATGAGATAAGGCAGCTCATTGTAGCCACGGGCCAGGAATGGCTGGAGGTTGTGGTCCCTCCAAAGGAAGGCGAGTGGGACAAAGACGGCTGCTTTCATACCCTGGAGTGGAGGCTGAAAAAAGAGGGTGAATCCTGCCGGTTTTATCAAAATGGCCGATGCTCTGTCTATCTCGATCGGCCCATGCTCTGTCGCACCTATCCCTTTTATTTAGATAACTGCGAATTGATGTGCTCGGAGTGCCGGGGGCTGGATGGCAAGATGGAGTCCGACGAAGCGGATAAGATGGCAGAGCAGCTCATTATGCGCCACCTCGTCGAGATCCAGGAGGCCATCGCTCTTCTGGAAAGATATCGGGACTTCGAGAGGGGTGAGGCCAGGAAGGGCGGCGGGTGCATCGTGCACGATAGCGAGGGCGAGCACTGGATCGCTCCGGAAAAGCTCATGAGATGAGCGGCTCTCATTTGCGATATTCTTGAAGACCACAGTTTTCCCGGCACATCTGCACAAACCTTTTCATATGTTGAGCCAGATAATATATCGGGAGGGATTTGTTTGAGATCGAATGGCTTGATATGTTTTGCCATCTTGCTGGCGATATTGTTTATAACCGTGCCGATACCCGCAAAGGAGGTTCGCGGTCAGGTAGCTAATAGTGACTTTGAATGGAACGCCCAGAACTTTGCGGGCTTCTACTATGATATCGACAAAGACTTGGGTACTGAAAGGATCGCCACAACCATCTATGAGACAAACAAGCTCGAGGAACCGAACGGCGTAATTTACACCACATCTGCGCAGGCGAACGATTTTGGCTATGAGGACTGGGGATACTACAACGTCATCGGCTTTCTTGGCAAGAAGTACTTCGCCGGCTATGTTGAATCTGAAAATGCCGATTATTCGAGCGAAATTCTATTCAGAGAGTCCACTGATGAAAACTCTCTATCCGACGAACAGCTTCAGACGATTTTAATGGATAGCGATACTGAGACAATCGTCACGGCAGACGCGCCGCTAAAGCTGGCAGAGGACTATGTGCTGGCCATTAAATACATCGACAATAACGGCATGCTCCTGGAGCTCACAAAGAACGGAGCGGCTGTCGACTCGAAGGTAATGATGCCGTCCAAAGATGGTGCGACAATGGCCGATAAGACCTATCTTTACAAGAAGGATGCGGGCGAACAAAGAGGGCTTGTCATAATCGCGGTTCACTTCAAGAACGCTGTGATCATTGAAAACCGGACAGTCGCTACTGTAGATGGTTTATGGCAGATCTCCGAGGCAGCAACACAGGTCAAGGTCGATACCGAGTATGGCAAGATGAGAATTGCCAGCGTTAGTGCCGATACCATCACCATGGACAACAAGGACAACAGCATAACTCTCAGCAAGAATAAAGATACCCAATTGGTGGGCGACATCAGAATCAAGACCGCAAATCAGGACACCATCGATGACGCCAATCCACTTCGGTACTACATTTATATGGACGATAAATGTGAAAGCTGAAAATATCTCATTTTCTTTTGGCTGCCATAATATTTCTCTCTGTAAAAGCTAAGAATGCCATTGCACTCTGAAACGATATCCGTATCAACTATGTTTTTCCTGCACCGGCGCCTGAGCATCTGATTGTTTGCGGGCGAGCTTCCTGGTGATCGTGGGCTTTGGGCCGCATTCCCGGCTTTGCCGGGCCCATTGATCAGCCGGAACTGCTACCAGCTTTTGGCGCCAAAAAACTTTCCTCTCTTGCTAGCCAACGCACACGTCCTCGCACGCCCGGCCGGGCCCGCTCGCGTGCGTGGGCCGTGGCCCTGGGCAGCCCCGTGGCATGTGGCCCCAGGTCCGCGGGCGGGAGCCGGTTGCCTTGCGGCAAGGTCGCCGGGATTCGAAGCAGGGCGCTCCTGCCAGGACGAAAAGCCCGATTTGGAAATAAAATATTATCGATCCAAACCACGTGTTTCACAAGGCCGCGTTTTCCTGCATACTCATCCAAATCCTCAAGCTCATCCTTGTGCGCCTCGTAATACTCCCAAATATCATCTGCGCACTCGGTCTCTTCGCTTTCTGAGATCACGCCTTCAAAATCTCGGTCGGTAAGCATCTCTTGTCCAGCCGATCTAGCTTCGATTCTTTGCAGCATCTTCAGAGAGAACGACACGATGATCAACTCATCTCAACGCATTAATTCTTAGCGCCAGAACTGCTGCCAGCTCATACCACCAAGAAACATTGCTCTCTTATCAGCCAACGCACATGTCCACGCACGCCCGGCTGGGCTCGCTCGTGGGCGTGTGCGTACGCTCGTGCTCGGGGTGCGTGAGGGGCTGGATCAAGAGGGACGGGGAATCTGCAGGTAGAGGAGCCTGACTTCGGAACAGAAAGCCTCCCAGCCTTAGGCGATACCCATTGGGACTGTAATTTCTAAATCGGAGCCAAAAGTTGAATAAGCAAAACCGCCTATGATAATGCAATGAAGACTCTGAATTACCGAATCAGGCTCGAAAAAGAAGAGGAAGGCGGCTATACCGTGATAGTGCCTGCTTTGGCAGGATGTGTTACCTTTGGTGAGACTGTCGAAGAAGCCATTGATATGGCCAAAGAGGCGATAGAAGGCTATATCGAAACTTTGATAGATTTGGGGAAAAAAGTGCCAACAGATAACGATGTTTTGGAGTACACCGTTTCCGTTGAAGCCCATGCCTAAACTCCCTGTATTAACACCCCAAAAGCTTGCCAGGGCTTTGGAGAAAGCTGGATTTGAGCTGATACGAGTCAGAGGGAGCCATTACTATTACTATAATCCGCGAACGGAAAAGATTGCAGTTGTTCCATTTCATAGCAAAGACCTTCGCAAAGGTACATTGCATGCGATTTTGAATGATGCCGATTTAAGCCTCGAAGAGCTGCAAGATCTACTTTAATCGCATTTCTGGATCTTTTTTTCAAGCACCCCGACGATCAGTTCCATCTCCTCCGGGCGGAGGAAGTGGTCGCGGCTGCACGCCCAGCCGGGCCCGCTCGCGGGTGCTCTTGCCTTGGTGAAGCGTCTCCTGGTTACTCGCGAGGGAGACCTCTCTGAGCTGGGATCAGCCTTCGTGTCCTAGCTTGTTGGCCTTGGCAAAGGCGGCTTCAGCTTCTGTAATGCGACCAAGAGCTTTGAGAGCCTTTCCTTTGTTGTTCCATGATTCTGCAAATTTTGGATCTAGTTCGATGGCTTTATCGCAAGCTTGGATCGCCTCGTCGTACTTGCCCTGATGAAGGAACGTAAAGCCCTTGTTGCACTGAGCCAATGCATATTGCGGATCTAGCATGATGGCCTTATCATGAGCCTGAATTGCGTCATCGTACTTGCCCAGATAAGTAAGTACATTGCCTTTGTTATCCCAGGGTATTTTGTCAAACGGATTAATATCAATAGCCATGCTGTAAGACTTGAGGGCTTCGTGATAATAGTAATCGCGTTGTATGGATATGACATCACTTGTGTTTGACCAGATCCATCCAACATTTGAAGGAATCATAGCGTGAACGTGTTTTGCTTGTCTTATTAGAACGTTGCCTCTCTGATTCCAGGCATCTGAAAGTAGTGGTTCGAATTCAATGGCCTTGTCATAAGCATGAATCGCTTCATCATACTTTTTCTGAGCCATTAAAGCGTTACCCTTATAGAGCCAGATATTTGCGAAGTCAGGTTTTAATTCAATGGCTCTATCGTAAGCTTCGACTGCGTTTCTATAATATTTGACCGCAGCCTCACGATTGCTTTCCGCTGAAAAAGACTTTCCTTTATCCAAAAGAGCATTACCTTTGCCACCCCAGGCAATGGCACAATTGGGATCGCGCCCTATCTCCTCCCATAATTCAATTGCATCCTCGTAAGCTCTTATGGCGTCATCATACCTGCCCGTGCTCTGCAGCGCATTTCCTTTGCTAACATATGCTCCTGGACGCTCAGAATTTTTTTCGTGATATTTATCTATTGATTCATTTGAAGCCCTGATGGCACACGTGCGCAAAATTTGACTTGTAGGGTGGGCATCTATTGAGAAATGGCCTTTTAAAAGGTCACAATCAGGTAGTTGATCGATAAAATGTAGATGGGCAAATTGATAATTCGTTTGTGGAGATGTGTACACACCATCATCTTTTCTTGATACATTGGCAAGTTCGAGAAGAATATCGCATCTGGTCTTTAGAGCATTAGCATATTCTTGTTCAGCTTTCTTTTCTTTTGAAGTATTTTTCCTGAGGGTTGCAGGATATTTTGGACCATGACCAATAGCCACATCTATAGTTTTGAGGGCTTCAATCAATATAGATTTTTCTCGATATCTGCGACCTTGATCCAGTAGTGCATTTGATTTATTTATCGAGAACTTCATAGATTGAGGATCTATTCCTATGGCCTTATCATAAGCTTGATGAGCATCATGATACTCTTTTCGCTTTTCCTCATCCAAACCTCTGGTATTCCAATAATCTGCTTGGATCTCGTTAAAAGAGATTGTTGTGGATCGTATGCTCCATACAGCCATATCTAATCCAATTAATCCAATAGATATGCTAATGACATCAATTAACGATAAGCTTGATATACCTGCAACAATAATATTTAAATAGATTAATATCAATATTACAACAAAAAATAAAGACAATACTATGAAAATAAATGCGAGATTATAATCTCGCCGATAAGCTTTTATGCCTTTCCAATTTATTTTATTCCACATGAGTAGTTTGTATTTTGTATAATTGGTTAAAGAGTTAACGAATGACCATCAATTTCGTAGCTGTGGAACATGGAAGAATTCGCATGCTTGAGCTTTATAGTCCTCATCCATCTCTTCACTCCCCCTCCACCCGCTTCTTCCTCTCCCCGGCTTCCTTCGCCGCCGCCTCTTTGCCCAGCACCCGCGCCACCGCCTCGATGGCCTCCAGGTAGCGCACCATCTGGTCCAGCCAGTTGATGAGATCTCCCTGGTAAGCGTACATCCCGTACCGGTCTGAGAAGTTCTCGATGATCCCATCCGGGCTCTTGCCCTCCGCCCGCAGATCCAGGATGCGCAGGGATATGCTCTTCTGGACGCAGCCGCAGTAGGGCGACTCCTTGCAGGTGCAGCGCAAAAAGTCGCGGGAGAAGTCCATGCAATACCTCTGCAGCTTGTTATCCAGCTCTCGCAGGTCGGCGCTGGAGAGCAGATCCAAAAAGGAGCCGTGCAGCGCTCTCTGGGAGATCTGCATGTGCAATTTGATGGAGATGCGCTCGGCAAACTTGAGGTAAAGGGCCTCAAAGCTCTCCAGCGCCACCGCCACTTCCAGGGGAGTTTTGCCTTTGCCGAGCAGCTTGACAATGCTGTCCACCTGCTCAGGGGCCAGGAAATGGGCAGCCGCGGCTTCGCCCAGGCGCGTTGGGATTATGCCCTTCACCAGCTTCGCCTTTTCCAGGGATGCGAGCGAGCTGTTCAGGTCATCCAGGCCCACGGTAAGGGCGTGCAGCCGCTCCAGCTCTTCTCTTGAGCGGGCGGCTACGGCATTGGCCAGCACCTCCTCTTGCTGCTGCGCCTCGGAAAACTCTGGTGCCACGTCCTCCATCTGGCCGTTTAGCAAGGCCAGGGCCATCTCATCCTCCGACTCGCTTCGCCCGGAAGAGAAACGCCGTCCCGGCTCGGCCAGGATGTAGACCAGGCCCTTGTCATGGTAGCCCGGCCTCCCTGCCCGGCCCAGCATCTGGTTGAACTCATGCACATTCAGCCACTCGATGCCCATAGCTAGAGATTCGAAGACCACCTGCGAGGCGGGAAAGTCCACGCCTGCAGCAAGGGCCGCCGTCGTGACCACGGTGTGAATCTTTCCCGCCCCGAATAGTTCCTCGACCTTCTTTCTCTCGGGATACTGCAGGCCGGCATGATAGGCGGCAGCGCCGGGAATGGCATCGGCCAAGTTGTAGCAGTTCTTTCGGGAATTGGTGAATATAATGGTCTGGCCCCGGTAGCCCGTGGAGGATGTCAATGCCTGCGCTTCTTTGGACAGCTCCCGGAGGAGCTTACGCTTCTCCGGCCCGGAGGAAAAGATGAGGTGCCGCTCGATTGGCACCGGTCGCAATGAATACTCCACCAGCGTTGCTCCCAGGCGTTTGGCTAAAGCGGCCGGGTTTCCCACTGTGGCAGAGAGGAAGATGAACTGGGCTTTTGGGGCAGCGTTCTTCAGCCGGGCGATCATGCCCGCCAGCCTATGGCCGCGCTCGGCATCCTCCAGCATGTGAACCTCGTCGATGACGACTGTGCCCACGCGCCCCAGACTCTTCTTGGTGCGAATCACCTGGTCTATGCCCTCGTAAGTTCCGGCGATGATGTCTGCGCTCAGGCTCTGGGGAATATTGCGCCCCTTTCCTAAACGAATGCGGCTTACGCCCACTCGGATGGATGTTTGAAAGCCCAATTCCCTGTATGCGCTAAGCTGATCAAACTTCTGATTGGCCAACGCCACGAGCGGCACTAAAAAGAGCAGCTTTCCCTTATTCTCCATCAGATTCTTGACTCCGGCCATCTCACCGATGAGGCTCTTGCCCGTGGCCGTGGCCGAGACGACAAGCTGATTTCGTCCCTCCAAAAGGCCAGCCTGCACCGACCTGGACTGCACCGGCAAAAGCCTGGTCAGCCTCTTCATGAGCAGCTCCTTAAGGGCCTTAGGCAGGGCAATGGACTCCAGAGGAAGAGTCGGCTCTTCTTTGCTCGCAGGGATGGTGTCAAAGCGGGTAAGCTCCGGCTCCAGCCTCTGCAAAGATAGCAGGCTAACCACATCGTCCAGGCTCCTCCTGGTCTTCAAGATCCGGGCCAGATGAGCCTTGGCAGGGCGACTGAGGCCCCTAAAGTCCGCTTCGCGTAAAAGCTCAGCCGCGGCGCAGTTCTCGCAGATGCGCCTGCCCTTGTAGGTTATAGCATCCTGCTCGACGTAAGTGACTCTTCTCTGGCCGAGGCAATGATTGCAGACCTGCACGAACCTGTATCCGAGCTGATAAGACGCCAAAAGCTCGATGAACTTCTTTTCCATTACGCAGTCGCCACGGGCAAGATAGATGGCCGCAGCCTTGCGCAGCATTCGCAAAGCGTCCTCGGGAGGAAGGAACTTCTCGGCCTCATCACCCTTTTTCACCAGGAATTTGAAGACCCTCGGTCCCTGGGGCATATCCTTTAAACGCAGATATCCCTCAAAAAGAACCTTGCTGCCGCTCTGAGGCAGTAATAGTATGCGGGACCGGTCCGCCTGAGCCAAAACCTGAAAAGTCATTCTTAAAAATATTTACCCTAAAGTGAGGTCTATAAGCTCGTACTTCAGGCCCTCCGACTCCAAGCGCGTAAGAAGCCCCGGAATCTGCTCATCCACACTAACGATCACGGAGCTGATGCCATGATATGCCGCCTCGACTGCGAACTCCTTGGCCCCGAAGATGATATCAGGCTCGCGCCCCACTTTTCGCAGCGACACCAATGCCTCGATACCAAGGCAGCCCACATTCTTCACTTTAGCGAGCTGACAATGCAGCGCCGACAAATCAACCTTGCCGGAGCCACCATTCTGCACTCGCGGCACCTTGCAGAGGATAATCCTTCCCTCATCAAGGCTTATCAGTCCCCGCAGGTCTGATACGCCCACATCCTCTCCGGCCTTTGCGTCGCCAATGACAACTCCGCTCGCCTCTATTCCTTCTTTTTTATTGGCATAAAGAAGGCCGCCGCGCATCTCCAGGGATACCCGCTCGCCCTCCGCCAGATCAGCTTCAGCGATGGCCGCCCAGACAGAAACATGGCTGATGATCTCCTCCATCACCACACGTGCATATCGCTTCAGCTCAGCGGCACTCTCCAGCAACCACTCCACTCCCTCTTTGGTGATGCGATAACGCATTCGCCCATCCGTGGTCACCAACCCATCCACTACCAACTCCTTGATGTACTCGGATATGGCCTGGGGAGTTACGCCCAGACTCTCAGCCACCTCCTTTTGTCGAAGGTTAGGCTGATGGGCGGCGATTTCCACTAGAATCTGAAAACGCGAGCTTTCACGCTTGCTCTGTAGCACACTCGCCATTTAAAAGTCCTCAACGTAAGGCTCAATGCGCTGGCCCCTCACAGCGAGGCCCTCCGCTCTCTTGGCCACGCCGCGAATAAATATCTGGCTGAGTCCCAGCTCTCGAGAAAGGTTGGATAGACTATTATTGCCGCCATTGACCATCGTCTGCAACTTCTCGATCACTGTACGCAGCTCCTCGTCGGACATGAAGGTAAGGCTGATCAACTCACTGAGATCCTCCATGGTAGCGCCGAAGCTGGCCTGCACGCGAGAGTACGTGGAATGATACTCTTTCTCGGGACTTGCTCCTGGTTCTGGCACCCTCCACTTGGTTTCGATAAGGCCGCTCTTTCGCAGTAGTGCCACGCTTCTGTGAACGCTTGCTTCGTCGCCGATAAGCATTGCCAGCTCACGCTCAGTATGCCATTCTCGACTCAATTCGTCGAAGATCTTCTTATGGACATCGGAGCCGAAGGCCTGCAATAATGGGACCAGATCTGATGGATCGTTGATGATCCGCGTTCTCTTTCCCGTCACAAAGAACCTCGCATTAGTATTATCTCTCTAATTTGATAAAGCTTTTGAAGATCATCAAATCAGCCTTATCGTCTCCAGATTCATGGGCGCCATGGTCGGTATCCTGTACCTCTTGTAAATGGAGCTGGCTAAATCGAGGCAGTTGCCCTCTTCGCCGTGGTTGGTGAGGACCCGGCCTGGCTTGGGATAGATGCGGCGCATGTATTCCATGAGCTGCTGACGATCGGAGTGCCCGGAAAAGCCGTCCACCGTGGTTACCTCAAGGTTAATCTTCACCGTCTGAGTCTTGCCCTCTACGGAAAGGGGCAATTCCTTCCATCCTTTCTGAATGCGCCTTCCTAAAGTTCCTTCTGCCTGGTATCCTACAATTACCAGTGTATTCTTCTCATCCGGGCCCAGTCGCTTGAGATACTCAAGAACCGGCCCACCGTTGAGCATGCCGCTTGTCGCCAGTATCACACAGGGCGGCCCTTCGATTATCTCCGTCCTCTGCTTGGGGCTCTCCACTTTCACAAAACACTGGGCCAGGAAGGGATTGATTCCTTTGTGGAATATGAGATCCCGAAGATCGTTATTGAGGTACTCGGGATATGTGGTGTGGATAGCGGTAGCCTCGTAGATCATTCCGTCCAGACAGACTGGCACCTCATCTATGACCTTCTTTCGGATGGCTTCCTCCAGGACAACCATGACCTCCTGGCTGCGGCCCACAGAGAAGGCTGGAATGATGACTTTGCCGCCCTTGCTGATGGTTTCCTTGACCACGTTCATCAAAGTGATTTCTGCATCTTTCCTAGAGGGTTGAATGCTGTTAGTCCCTCCGTAGGTAGCCTCTGTCACAAGTGTTTCCAATCTCGGGAAATTGCATACTGCCGGATCGAAGAGCCTGGTTCGTTCGAACTTTTGGTCTCCGGTAAAGGCTACATTGTAAAGGCCGTCTCCAATGTGGAAGTGGGCAATGGAGGAGCCCAGGATGTGGCCGGCATTGTGCATTGTCAATTTGGTGTCGGGAGCAATGTCGGTTACATCACCGTAGTTGAGGGTAATGGTATGCTTGAGGGCCTCACGAACCATTGCAGAATCGTATGGCGACCTCTTTCCCTCGCGTCCGGCTATCTCAATATAATCGAGCTGCAAAAGCACAGCCAAATCCCTGGTAGGCGGAGTGCAGTAAATAGGCCCTTCGTAGCCGTATTTGTAGAGCATGGGAACAAGGCCGGCATGGTCCAGGTGAGCATGCGTCAAGACTACGGCATCGATCTGATTTAGTGGATAGACCTCTGGCACGTAGAGATACGGCGTAGCTGAGTCGTCCGATCCCACGTTTACGCCGCAGTCGATTATGATGCGCGACTCGGGAGTGGAAAGAAGCATGCAGCTTCTGCCTACCTCGCGACAGCCTCCCAGTGTGGTGATTCGAACCCACTGATCCTTGGAAGCTATATCTCGGTGGATCTTCCGGCCCACCGTGCGCAAGATGCTCTTTCGCTCCGTCTGCACACTGCGCAGATAATCCTTAATGTTCGCGATGGTCGTCGAGCGTACCGGTGGAGTTCGGACCACTTTGGGTGTCCAGCCGATCAGCTTGGTTATCTCGCGTAGTGTTGCGCCATGGCGACCTATAACCAGGCCCGGCTTTTCCGCTTCGATCTGCACTTCTCCGGTCTCACCGTCAAAGTAATAGTTGGTGAGAACCGCTTCCTTAGGCACAACTTCCTGGATCTTGGTTATGGAGATTTCAGGTTCCGCCAATACCTTCAGGTCTGGGCGTACCACCACGCGTTTCCGAAGCTCCTTGGCCAGGTTGCGTATGATATCGCCATCGTCCGCCAGTTTCTTGGGGTCGTCGGTATAAATGACCAGCTCCGGACCCTCGAATTCCAGCCCCGTGACATTGATGTCCGGAGGCAGCTTGCTCTGCACCTTGCGTTTGAGCTCAAAAAGTACTTCTTCTACAGACAATAGAACACATCCAAAAAAGATTAAAGGAGCTTCATAATCTCTGAAAACTCCGGCTCGCCTACCTCCTGATATTTATCTGTGATTCTGACGAGCTCGATTTTATCGCCTGACGCGGAATCGCGTTTCATGGCATTATGAATTGCCCTGGCAGCCAGCACCGTTCCATCTTCAATGCTTATGCCGGGCTTGTACATGGATTCCAAGACGCCGTAGGCGATGGGAGATCCTGAACCGGTGGACACAACCTCACGCTCTTCGATCTGCCCGCCCAATGCATCAAGCGAATAAATCTTGGGGCCGTATCTGTCTACTCCGCCCATGACGAGTTGCACCATGAAGGGATAGTAGCGACGAGAAGAGAGTATATTGGCCAGCATGGAAGTTACAGCTTTAACTGTCATGCTCTCGCCTCTTTGCATCTTGTAGAGCCTTGCCTCCACCTGAACCATCCGGACCAGTGATTGAGCATCCCCTACCGCACCAGCCGTAGTCAGACCCACCAGGTCATCGACCTGATAAATCTTCTTGGCGCTGCTGCTGGCTATGAAGCTGCCCATGGTAGCACGGCTCTCCGATGCAAGGACTACACCTCCATCGCAGAGTACACCTACCGTAGTTGTACCTTTGAACACCTCGACCATCTAATTACCTCAACTAAAATCAGAAAACGGACATGATGCTTTTTACTTCTGCTATATAAATACTTTCCGCCGCCGCATTAAATGAGGGGATAATTGGCACACGGTTTGCCTGAAATATGAGGCCGTACAAGACATTGATGTGAACGACCTTGTCGACTTTTCCAGTCTTGCCGACTTTGTCCAAAAGTACTACATCGATCCCATAATCTACGATACCAGCTACAATCCCGTGGATACCATCACATGGGCGATAATCCTGGGACTGGCCATACTTGGCCTGATAAAACTGTTTGGCCGCTGGGATCTTTTGATGGATGAGCGGCTGCTGATCACTACCCTGCCTTACGTCCTGGCTGGTTCGAGCTTGCGGGTGATCGAGGACGCAAATCTTGTTCCTGCGCCATGGAGATATCTTTTAATCACGCCGCTCATATTCTTCCTGGTCTTTCTAATTACGGCTGCCTGCTTGATCATCACCCGGAAGATCTGGGGCGAGAAGTTTCATGCAAAATATGCCGCCTTCGGCTTACTCTGGACATTTTTCAATCTGGTCGTTCTTTCCACGCTCGGATTTAAGAACTCCTGGGTCATAGCCGCCGTCTTCCTGTTGGGCACGGCCCTCGCAGGAGGCATCTTCATTTGCCGGCGCCATGTATCCGCTCTGAAGTTTTTGGACGAAAGATTCAATCAAATGATCATCTACGCCCATATGCTGGACGCCAGCTCAACCTACTTCGGTGTGGACTGGTTCTTCTACTACGAAAAGCACGTCGTTCCCACTTTTCTCATAAACCTGACCGGCTCCGCTGCTATTATGTTTCCTCTCAAGCTGGCGATCCTATTGCCAATGCTCTACATGATCAACAAATCTCTGCAGGAGCCGTCCCTGCGAAATCTCACCAAGCTGACCCTGATCACCCTAGGCCTGGCACCGGCGGTGCGCAATACGTTGCGGCTGGCCCTGGGAATCTGAATGACAAAAAAAAGCAAGAGACAAAAATCAGGGGGAAGCAGAACGCTTCTTGAACTTTATTTAGATTTATATTTTTCAGCTGATCCTTCGCACATCGCTTCTGCCGCCAAAGATCGTACCTTTCACCGGTGCCTCGCCCGTGGGCAGGTAGAGGGTGAAGGCTCCTGATGTGCTGTTGCCGTCAGCGCTGTTGAGTGTCATTCGGTAGAGGAAGACGCTGTCCTGAGATACAATGTTGAGGATCATGGCGTTTCCTTCCAGAAGAGAGCCCTCTGCAGTGGCCATCTGCCGGTTTAGGCCCTGCTTGAAGACTCCTGTGCCAAAGAGAGCCGCTTCCGACTGGTAGAGTCGCAGCTCAATGTCGCCGATGGGCAAGGATTTCATGTTTCTCAGCTCAAAGCTCCAATTGCCCGCCAGATTGCGGCCATATGTCTGCAGGCCGGGCTGGGCTGTGCCGCCC
>Ga0172381_10003729_pt1 | contig 16000 bp, 7 predicted proteins | sample Leawel6488metaG_FD_119754 | JGI IMG/M metagenome (GOLD analysis project Ga0172381, IMG submission 119754) | Leachate microbial communities from a municipal landfill in Southern Ontario, Canada - Leachate well 64-88 metaG | ecosystem: Engineered > Solid waste > Landfill > Unclassified | place...
TATCATTAAGAAGCTGTATGTAGGCAGCTCTATTTAGAGGCCAAGTTTAATTATTTTTTTATTTATATTTTGATTTTTCAATTCCGGTCATTAGAGCGAATTGGAACCACCTCTTTCCTTTTCGAACAGAGAAGTGAAACACTTTAGCGCTGACAATAGTCTTCCCGTAAGGGATCTTGAAGATAGGTCGTGGCCGGAATTCAGAAACTAAATTGAAATGATTTTAAATTTCAAATTTAAAATATAAAACATCGATTCAATAAATAAAAGTTAAACCCCGAAGTTAATTCGGGACAAGTTATAAATTTATTTGGGGTAACCAATCCCATAGAACTCCCAAATAATTGGGAGATTTTTTTTAAAAATATGAAAAGTAAAGATAAAAAAATAAAAAAAGAGAAAAATGTCTCCGCCAAAGGCGGACTAAAGAAAAATAATGGGCAAATTTTGACCATGGAAGATCTATTAAAATCTGAAGGTGTTGAACATTTAGGTTTTAAAAAAGGTCAAGAAGTAAAAGGAAAAATCACTATTATTAAAAATAAAGCGATTTATATTGATATTGGTGGTAAAACTGATGCAGTAGTTTTGGGAAAAGAATTTGAATTTGTAAAAGATTATATTAATGACTTAAAAGTTGGTGATGAAATTGAAGTTCAAATTAAATCTCCAGAAAACGATAAAGGTCAAATTTTAGTCTCGATTAGAGGAGCAGCTTCTGGTTATGGATGGAATTATTTTAAAGAAAAAGAAAAATCTGGTGGTGAAGTAACTGTTTTTGCTAAGGAATTGAACCGAGGTGGAGCAGTAGTAATTGCTCCGTTTGGTTTCTTTGGATTTATTCCTGGAAGTCAGATTGGAAGCAAATTTGATGGAGATCCTGACAAAATGATTGGTAAAAAAATTAAAACAAGAGTTTTAGAAGTTGATCAAGCTAAAAATAGATTAGTATTTTCTGAAAGATTAGTGTCTGAACCAGATAAGGTTGGTCAAGAGGTTGGAGCAATCGAAAATTTGAAAGTAAACGATATTTTTGATGCGGATATAGTAAGAGTAGAACCATTTGGTATTTTTGTTAGAGTTAATTGTGACAATAAAGGAACTGCTTTAAATTTGGAAGGTTTAGTTCATATTTCAGAAATTTCTTGGGAAAAAGTGAGCGAGCTTTCGGGAATGTTTAAAGCTAAAGATAAAATTAAAATAAAATTAATTAGTAAAGACGAAGGCAGACTTCAATTTTCAATTAAAAGATTGAGTGGTGATCCATGGGAAAAGATTGAAGATAAATATCCTAAGGATAAAGAAACCGAGGGTGAAGTAGTTAGAATTGCTAATTTTGGAGCTTTAGTAAAACTCGAAACTGGAGTTGAAGGATTAATACATATTTCTAAACTTAGTGGTGGAGTTTCATTAAAAGATGGAGATAAAGTTCAAGTTTATATTGAAAGTATTGATGTGGCTAAAAGAAAAATATCTTTGGGTATAGTAGAAACTAACAAGAAAAATGTTATTTACAAATAAAAATAATTTGTAATTTAAAAATCCCCCAACTTAGGGGGATTTTTTGTGGCAACATTGTGAGAGGCGCTAGAAATGAATTTTTTAAAAAAATCGATAAAATTATCGTTACATATTTTTTCTTTGCGTGAATACTGACGTGTTCAAAGCACAAAAAAATAGTGACTTCAAATTTTGATAAGATTTTTTTAATAAGATAGTTATCTTGTATAATTGGTAATGAAAAAGAAAGAGACGGTTTTTGTTTGTAATAATTGTGGCAATGAATTTTCTAAATGGATGGGCCAATGTTCGGCTTGTGGTGAATGGAATACTTTTAAAGAAATAAAGAGTTTAGGAAAATCATTAAAGGGATCAATAAATAGATCGAGTCGAATATCAAAATCGGAAGTGAAAAATTTGGGAAAAATGGAAAAAGATACTTCGATTTCGCTCAGTATTAATAATGTGTTTTCATCTAACATAGGGGAATTTGATAGAGTATTGGGTAAAGGAATTGTTCGTGGTTCAGTAACACTTTTTGCGGGTGAACCGGGAATTGGAAAAAGTACATTATTGACTCAATTAGTTGGAAAGATAGGTGGTTTGTATGTGGCAGGGGAGGAATCAGTGGAACAGATAGCTTTGAGAGTAAAAAGATTAGGATTAAATGTGGAAGGATTCGATGTTTTTGAAAGTAACTCGGTGGAAGAAATAGAGGAATATTTAAATCGAGTAAATAATTTGTACAAAATAGTGGTGGTGGACAGTATTCAAGTGTTAGGGTCTGAAAATATTGCCGGGGCAATTGGATCGGTGACCCAAATTAAGGAATCAGCATTTCGATTAATTCAATTGGCAAAAAAAATTGGAGTGGCTATGTTTATAGTGGGACATGTAACTAAAGATGGGGATATCGCTGGACCAAAACTTTTGGAACATATGGTGGACACAGTTTTGTATTTTGAGGGAGAAAAAAATGGTGACTTAAGAATTTTGAGGACAATTAAAAATCGATTTGGCCCAACCGATGAAGTAGGGGTGTTTAAAATGGAAGAAAAAGGATTAAGGGAAATTAAGTCGGAAGAAATTAATCTGATTGAAAATGGAGAAAATAAAATTGGATCAGCAATTACAGTAGTGATGGAAGGAACTCGACCAATGATGTTGGAAATTCAAGCGTTGGTGATTGAAAGTTTTGCTCCAATGCCAAAAAGAATTTTTGCTGGGATAGATTATAATCGAGGACAATTAATTACAGCCATTGCTCAAAAAAGTTTAGGGATACCTTTATATAAGTATGATGTGTTTATTTCGGTGACTGGAGGTATAAAAATTGAGGAAACGGCGGCCGACTTGGCAGTATTGGCAGCCATATGGTCAAGCTATAAAGAAAAACCATTACAAACTAAAGCAGTTTATGTAGGGGAAGTGAGTCTTTTGGGAGAAGTGAAAAAAGTCAGAAATTGGGAAAAAAGACAAAAAGAAGCATTGGGTTTGGGAAGAAAAGTAATGGAAATGAAAAATGTAAGGGAATTAAATTCTGCAAAGCAGAATTAATTTTTAATAAAAAGCTGGCAGTAAGATGCCGGCTTTTTGATGGCTCAATTAGTAGAGTATTGGACAATTAAAGTTTTCCTCAAGTTATTCACAAAGACTTAGAAATATTTATAACTGGTGAAAATAAACCTAATTTTTATAAATAAAAAATTATAGGGTGGTGTGTTTTTGGTAAGCAAATTTTTATAGGATATAGACAAGGGAAAAAATAGAGTTATACTAATTTTAATGCTTCAAATAATTAAAAAATTTTTCTCAATAAATAAAGGTAAGACTAAAAAAAATAGTAAAGGGAATAGTAATGCTTGGGCACAGAGACAGTTGAAAGAAATGGGGAAACTTGGGGGAAAATTGATCTTAATGTAACCATGCCTAACGGCAGGTAAACTTTAACAATTTAGGTAGTGGAGAAACAACAATATCTCGATAAATAGTGTCTTTGAAGGAAGATACTCCGATAAATCGGAATCTTGTCTTTAGACAAAATTTCGTCGTCTACGACTTGAAATTTTAGCTAAAGAAAAGAAAAAGAAACAACATTATCGATATTCTCAAAGCAGGTGGAACACGTATATTGTTGTTTCTTCAACATCTAAGATAGAGGTTTTTTGACCAAAAGTCAAGCGTCTTTTTGGCGACTTTTGAATAGTGTTGAGGGTAGCAGAGGGGGCAGGTCTGCTACTTTCAACAGTGAACAATAGATTGTCAGATCGATTAATTTATTTCTTTATTTGTTGACAATTAGAGATCTATTGGTTAGAATAAACTTGATTTCCAAAACGTTTCCCGTTTTTATGCTGTGATTCCAGCTTTTATATATAAAGTAATTTAATTGATTATAATTTTCCAAAATAAAACATGCTAAAGAAAAAGACTGATGATTCTGCAAAGCAGAATGTTATGGTGGTGGAGCAAATAAAAATTGAAGCTCCAATGCCAGCTAAAGAAGTTAAAACAATTACCTCTGCTAATAACTTAGGTGAATCTAAGAGAGATAATAATTCAGTCAGCTTTGTTAAGCCGAGTGTGGTGGCGTCTGTTCCTGTTAGACCTCAAGTTCAAATTCAAAGACCTAGTTATAATCAACCAATAACCAATGCTGTAGTAGAACCAATATCAGGAATATTAGAAATAATGCCAGATAGTCAAGGTTTTGTCAGACCAAAATTTATACCAAATGGTAAAGATGCTTTTATTGGTTCAATGCAAATTAGACGATATGGTTTGAGAGCTGGTGATTTAATTACTGGAATGGCTAAAATGCCTAAAGAAGGGGAAAAATATTGGGCAATGACAAGAATAGATAAAGTTAATGATGGAGATTTAGCTTCAGCTCTTAAAAGACCAGATTTTAAAGATTTAGTACCAGTTTATCCAAGTAAACAGATGAAATTGGAGACTGATGCAGATATTTTATCGACCAGAATATTAGATTTGTTTTGTCCAATTGGTTTTGGTCAAAGAGGTATGGTAGTATCGCCACCAAAAGCAGGAAAAACAACTTTACTTAAAGAAATAGCAGCTGGGGTATCCAAGAATTATCCAGAAGCTCATTTGATGGCTATATTAGTAGGAGAAAGACCAGAGGAAGTAACTGATATGCAAAGATTTATTAAAGGAGAAGTAGTAGCTTCTAGTTTTGATCAAAGACCAGAAGAACAAACTAGAGCAGCAGAAATTGCTATGGAAAGAGCTAAAAGATTAGTTGAACTTGGTAAAGACGTGGTAGTAGTCTTTGATTCAATTACCAGATTGGCTCGAGCTTACAATTTAGCTATACCAACTTCAGGAAGAACTTTATCAGGTGGTTTTGATCCAGTAGCTTTGTATCCATCAAAGAAATTTTTTGGAGCTGCTAGAAAAATTGAAAATGGAGGTTCATTAACAATTATGGGAACATCTTTGGTAGAAACTGGTTCAAAAATGGATGAATTAATTTTTGAAGAATTTAAAGGAACCGGAAATATGGAATTGAGACTGGAAAGAAATTTAGCAGAAAGAAGAGTTTATCCAGCATTTGATATCTTAAAATCAGGAACTAGAAAAGAAGAGTTGATTTTGGATCAAGTGACTTTGACTAAAGTAATTTCAATTAGAAGAATGTTTGATGCTTTGGGGAGTAATAATGATGCAACAGAAATGATAATTGCTCAAATGAGTAAAACTAAAAATAATGACGAATTTTTGGCAAAAATAGGGAAAAAGTAAAGATATTTTAAATCTTTAAATTTTCACTATGAATTTTTTATCTCCAGCGAAATGCATGCGTTCAAGTTCGCTAAAAAATTATAGTTTCAAATTTAGATTTAATGATTTAGTATAATAAAATAACCATGTCTGATATAAAGGAAAAATTGGCAGATGAACTTAAATTGATAAGGGAATTTCTAAAAGATGAGGGAGTTTTTTGGATGAATTTTTTAAAGAGTTTTTGGGGTTGGGCTGATTGGTTAAAAAACCAAATTTCAAGATTAATGTATCGACAGAGAGGTAGATTTTCACAAAGTTTTATTAATATTAGTATGGCTTTTTTATTTTTTGTAGTAATTTCCTTTTCAGGAACTTTGGAAAGTTTAATACTTAATAGTGATGGTAATGAAAATAGTGGAAGTAATTATTTATTAGCGGTAGCAGATCAGACAGGGGCTAATACTCTGGTTTCTAATTTACCTAAAGGGGAAGTAACTGAATATCGGGTACAGGAAGGAGATACAGTTTCGAGTATTGCTCTAAAATTTGGAGTAAATATTGACACTATTATGTGGAAAAATAATTTGAAATCAGTAGATGCTATTAAACCAAAGCAGATTTTACAAATTTTGCCGTTAACTGGGGTAGAACATAAAGTTAAAAGAGGCGAAACTATTTATAGTATCGCTAAAGATTATCAAGTAGATGCTCAAAGTATTATTGATTATCCTTTCAATTCTTTTGCTAATGATGAAACTTTTGCTTTGAGTGCTGGTCAAGCTTTAATTATTCCAGATGGAATAAAACCAAAGGAAGTGGTAATTGATACTCAAAGATATGCAACAAGAACAGTGGCACCAATACCAGGAGTGGTGGGTGAGGGTAATTTTATGTGGCCAACTTCAGGAGGAATCTCTCAGAGACATTCTTGGTACCATCAAGCAGTCGATATTTCTAATCGCAGTAATCCAGCAATTGTAGCTGCCCAAAGTGGAACAGTAACAACTGCAGGATGGAATGGTGGTGGTTATGGTAATTATGTGGTGATTGATCATGGAAATGGTTATAAAACTCTCTATGCTCATATGTTAAATAATTCAATAGTAGTTAAGGCTGGACAAAAGGTAACTCAGGGGCAAAAATTGGGAGTAATGGGAAGTACAGGAAGATCTACAGGAACACATTTGCATTTTGAAGTAATAGGTCCAAACGGAAAACTAAATCCATTGAGTGTATTGAAGTAAATGTGCGGGGAAAATAGTATTTGATAAGTTGTCTAAAACGGATGATTTTGTTAAGCTGAATCATGAAAACTATTTTGAAGATATATACCAGAATTGTGCTTTTGTTATTCCCTTTTTTCTTTTTACCGATTATTTATGATAGTTTTGCTTTAGGAAAAAGTAGTTTTTTATTAATAACAGCCTTATTGGGAATGGTATTATGGCTAATTGATTTATGGGTTTCTAAAAAAGAAATCTTAAAATCGAATCGATGGTTAATTTGGTTTTTGGTATTTTTGGTTTGGTCAGGAGTGTCGTTTTTCAAAATGAGTTTAGGAGGACAGACAAGATCATTGATGTCTGGTTTTGGAATAGGTGGTTTAATGGGATTAGTAATCTGGTTTTTCTTGTGGTTACAAGTTAGAGATAAAGAAGAATATAAAAAACAAATAAATATTTTGTCAATTTCGGCATTGATAGTGGGGATTTTGTCTTTAATAGCATTTATGATTCCAAGTTCGAAAATGCCTTTTCTTTGGCCAAAAAATAATCCGATTTTATCAATTGAAAGTGGTTGGTCAATAACAGGATCACTTTTAGGGGAAGTGGTTTTATTTTTATTTTTAGTTTTGGAATGGATTAAAAGATTGGTAATTAAATTAAAGGAAAAAGCTAATTTTAATGATTATTTTAAAGAAGCAATAGTAATAGTATTTTTAGGACTTTTATTTTTATTAAATATTTATAAAACTGTTAAAACAGGATGGGTATATTTAGACGGAAAGAGTAGTTGGGTGATTGCGGTCGAGACTTTAAAAAATAGTCCAATTTTTGGAATGGGGCCGGGTAATTTTGTGGAAGCTTTTTCAAGATTTAGACCAGCTAGTTTTAATTTAACTAAAATGTGGGGAAGTAGTTTTGGAATTTCAGCTATGGGAATTTTGCAAATTTGGACAGAATTGGGTTTAGTAGGTTTGATAATGGTAATTTTGATGGTAATAAATTGGTTAAAGCAATGGAAAAAATCAGGTTTTTGGCAAGTAGGAATATTAGGATTAGCAGTATTTTTATTACCATTTAGCTTTATAACGATATTTTTATTATTCTGGGTAATAGCGAGTAATTTTGATGAAGTTAAGGATAAAAAAATGGGATTAAGATTAGGAGATAATGGTTTTAATATAATGCCATATTTAGTAACTTTGTTAATATTGGTGGTAATTGGTTTTAGTGGTTTTAAAATAGTAAAGATAGTTTTGGGAGATTATTATTGGAGACAATCATTAGTAGCTACAAGTAAAAATGATGGGACAAATGCTTATAATTTACAGATTAAAGCAATTGGAATAAATCCAACAATGGCCGATTATAGGGCAATTTATAGTCAAACTAATTTGGCTTTAGCTCAGAATTTTTTGAATAAAGAAGGAGAAATAACAGATGATGATAAAGAAAAAGCTTCAACTTTGGTTCAACAGGCAATAAGAGAAGCTAAAGCGGCAGTAACTTTAGATGGTAATTTATCGGCTTATTGGTCTAATTTGGGAGCGATATATAGATCATTAATAGGAATAGTAGATGGAGCAATTGATTGGTCTTTACAGTCTTATCAACAGGCAGTTATAACTGATCCAGAAAATCCATCCTTGAACATGGAGTTAGGGTCTTTATTATATGGAGCTGGTAATTTTAGTAGTGCTGAGAGAGCTTTTGAAGAAGTTTTAATAGACAAATCAGATTTTGCTAATGCTTGGTATAACTGGGCTTATGCAGCTAAGGAACAAAATAAATTACAAGATGCAGTTAATAGATTACAACAAGCGGTGAATTTGGTGCCAAATACTTCAGCTGACTATGAAAGGGCAAATGAAGAATTAAATACTTGGAAAAAAGAATTAGATGAGGCAACTAAAAAACAGGCCGAAGAAACTAAAGCTGAAATTCCTAAAGAGACGGAGACGTTGATAACTCCAGAAGTTACTCCAAGTCCTTAAACCTCTCTGTCACTTCGTGACATCTCCCTTTAAAAAAGGGAACTTCTTTAATTCAAATCCCTCTCCCCGCTACTTGCGGGGTTTCTCCCTTTGACAAAAGGGAGACTTAATTTTGTATTTTCCCTCCTTTTGTCAAAGGAGGGGTTGGGGTAGATTTAATTATGTATTATAAATATCTGAATGACGAACACGGAAGAAGTAAAAATGGTAATTTGAAATATCTTGATGAACTAAAAAGAATAGCCAGACAATATAGGAATAATCCAACTAAAGCAGAACAAATATTTTGGAATGAAGTATTGCAATATGACAAAATAAAATATAGATTTTTAAGGCAAAAACCAATTAATAGATATATTCTAGATTTTTATTGTTCCAAATTATTGTTGGCTATTGAGGTTGATGGTGATTCTCATAAAAACAAAAAATATTTAGATACACAAAGAGATTTATTTTTAGAAAAATATAATATTAAAACAGTTAGATATACAAATAGTCAGGTATTAAATGAGTTGAATAAAATTCAAAATGATTTAAATGAAATAATAAAGGAAAGAGAAAAATTAGTTTTTGATTCCCCTTAAAATCTCCCCATTTCACTACGTTCAATGACCCCCTTTGACAAAAGGGGGTCTACAATAAATTATTGGTTCCCCTTTTGTCAAAGGGGAAAGCCCCGAAGGGGAAGGAGATTTTAATTAATGACCCACCAATTTATAGAGATATCTTGAGTTAGTGGGTTGTCGATAGATATAGTAAAGTATGATTCTGATCCAGAGAAAACTTTGTTTTTGATATATAAAACTTGATTATTAGTAGAACCAATTGGAGTAAGATAAACCATAGAATTAGCATTTAGTTTGTCGGTAGAAATAATAAGTTCGGTTTTACCAGCAGGTAAATTAGTGGTGCCAGCAGTAGCATTGGAATTAAGTTGGGCTGTCTGTGTTGAAATTTCGGTGATTGGGGCAGAATTGGCAATGATAAGTTGAGCAGAGTCCGTAGCAATATGTATTTCGTTAGTGGTTAATTTATTGGTTTTAATTTCATCGGTTTCCAAGAGACTAGCGAAGAGAGAACCATGAACAGTTAAATTACCATTGATTTGAACATCACCATTTTCAGCGATAACCAAAGTGTCACCCATAATGTGAACTGAACCAGAACCAGATGGTTGGATATAAAGAGCGGTGTTGGTGGTTTCAATTAAATTGTCTTTGATAGCAATTTCACCAGCAGTAAAAGTACCAGAAATAAAGGCATTGCCGAGTTGAGAATCGCCATTGACCATAAGTTGGGCGCCGACAATAAGATTATTGGAAAGAGCTAAATCACCCGAAATTTGGGCAGAATCAGTAGCTACTGAAGCTGACCAATCGTGAGAATCGGCAAGGAGAGCACTTTCACTGGCAACTTTGGCAGAGACAATTTGAGTGAGTTGATCTCGAAGATCATTGATTTTGGAGGTCATTAAATCACCAATAGAACCTTCTGGAGAAATAATATTATTGGCATAAAGAGTACCAGAAATAGTGGCGTTGTCAGCAACTATTTCTGTAGATGTTAGTTTTTCGGTTGTGATAGAAGTGGTTTGGATGTCAATGGCTGTTAATTGATCAATATCAGCTTTTGGAGAAATTAATTCTTTAGTATTTATTTTTTCAGCAATTAGATTTTTAGTAACGATATTGGTAGCGGAAATTAAACCAGCTTTAATTTTAGCGGAAGCAATTTCGCTGAATTGAGAAATACGATTAACAATGGTGTCAGTGGAATCAGTTAAAGAATAAGTGGCAGATTCAATTTCATTTTTAGCTCCGTCGTAGCCAAGAGAAGCTAAAACTTCATCGGAAATATTGTAATTAATAGATATTTGACCAGTGGAAGTAAGAGAAAGATCTTGATTAAGAGAGGTAATTTGTAATTGTTGAGCTTTAATACCAGCGAGAGCAATTCCAGCCATATCAGTGGCACGAATACTGGTATCATTACCACCAAGACCAAATAATTTATAGAAATCTTGAGCTGTAGGACCGACACGATTTATTTTAGCACCAGGGTTAATTAAATTAATTTCATCTTCATTTATAAAGTTATAACGATTAATAGGTAAAAGAGAAATTCTATTTAATAATTCATTATTAGTTAAACTAATTTGAGAACCTAAATTATATTCAATATCAGTGATAGTAGAATTGTTACCAGTCCAAGTTCCAAGTTTGATTGGAATAACAGAAACTTGAGAAAGTGGAGTAAAATTTTCTTTTAAATTTCGGTCAGAAGCATCTGTCCAACCACTATCAGTAGCATAAGTATTACTGTCGAGTTGAATTTTATATGCGGGGTTAGTATAACCGATGCCGACGTTACCACCAGCAAGGACGGTTAATCTGTAATTATTATCGGTGGCTATTTGAATATTACCATCACTTAAAGAATAGATACCAGTGTCACTTCCTAATTCTGAAAAATTAATTCCTGCATTACTACCAATACCTCCTTCTATAACTCTAATTCCACCATTAACATCAAGTTTATATCCTGGATTGCTGGTACCGATACCGACATTGCCACCGGATTCCAAAGTAAGAATGGGATTAGCACCAGTACCAAAAATCATATCCCAACCTCCACCACCATAACCACCATCACCCCAACGTTGATATAGTTTATATCCACCACCACTAACATGGCTGGTACCGTCTAATTCATAACCACTACCAATGAAAAATTGATTAGATGAAATGTCTGTATTATATCTTTTTCCAAAAGTACCATTAACATATAATTTATAAAGAGGATTAGTAGTACCGATACCGACATTGCCACCACCGGGATTAAGGGCAATGTTTTGAACACCAAGAGCAGATGTTACTCCTTGAATTGATGGAATTCCGTAAGCATTAGTAAGCCAAGTACCAGCCGATGCTCCACTGACATAACCAATATAGGCATCAGTGTTAGTTCTAATAGAACCAGAAATATCTAATTTATAAAGAGGATTAGTTGTTCCGATGCCGACGTTACCGTTAGCTTGGATTCGGAAACGTTCATCACTAGTACCACCATTATTTGTCCAGAAACCAAAATTATCGGTAGTACTATTGTCTCTTAAAACAAAACGTAAATCTCTATTCACAGGACCTTCTATACTGGCATACAAATTTGAACCACCATATTCCAAACGAAGTTCAGGATTAGTACCATTTCCAGCAATTTCGAGTCGAGCATGTGGAATCGCTGTACCGATACCGACATTGCCACCATCAGACTGCAATGCTATATTGACATCGTCCGCAGTTGAAAGTCGTGTTCCTTGAAGTTTTATAACTCCACTAGCCCAACTTATACGAAGTTGGTCGTCTCCTGTTGAACCACCTTCACCAAACGCAGCTATGTTGGCACTACTATCCTTTATAACGTGCAATGGGTACGATGGACTTGTTGTCCTGATACCGACGTTGCCAGCAGCAGCATTGATAATAGTGTTGTTACCTAATTCATTTATGCGGAGTGGTAATCCTCCATGACTTTGGATCCAAGAATAACCGACAGTTGCATTAGTTCCTAATCTTAAAGAAGGTGTCCCAGCAGGGCCTGTTCCTCCGACAATTGATATTAAACCATTTGATGAAGCATCAGCTCCTGAAATCCCTGATATGGATAATAATTGGCCTGGATTAGTGGTGCCGATACCGACGTTGCCACCACCGGGATTAAGGGCAATGTTTTGAACACCAAGAGCAGATGTTACTCCTTGAATTGATGGAATTCCGTAAGCATTAGTAAACCAAGTACCGGCCGATACTCCATTAACATAACCAAAATAACCATCGGTGGTAGCTCTAACGGTACCAGTAATATCAAGTTTATATATAGGATTAGTGGTGCCGATGCCGACATTGCCACCATTAGGCTGAAGTAACATATTATAAGCAGTAGCTGTTCCATCAACACGTTGTGCTTGCATAAAGACATTTCCACTACCTAAAACCCCATTAATTAAACCGTAAAGACCACCATTATTAAGGAGTGCAAATTTTCCACCAACTGCACCAAGAGCGGGAAGGGTATCATTACCACTAGAGTTAATAGTTAATTTAAATAAGGGACTAGTGGTGCCGATGCCGACATTGCCATTAGTATTTAAAAATAATTGAGAATTCCAAACAATAGTATTAGTAGCACCAATACTGGCGGCAGTGCCAGTATCAATTGATAAACCATTGCTATAATTTTGGATACGGGAGGCGGCATCAGCTAAAATATATTTATTAGTAGTGTCTTGAACATTAAATTTCATCGATCCACTACTGGTTAAACTAAGAGAAACATTATCAGTTCCACTACCAGCTGGATTAAGAAAATAATTACCTTCACTTTTATCATAAAAAACATTGGCGGCAATGGAACCAATGAGATTAGCCGAAAGATCGGTAATTGTTTGAGTACCGACGGCAACTGAGCGAGTGATACCAATATCAAAAGGACTAAGAGGGGTAGCGCCAATACCGACTAAGGAATTGAAAAAAGCAGTTCCACCAACAGTTAAATTGTTGGTGAAAGTGGAATTACCAGTGACACCAATACCACCAGCGTTGACAAGAATATTTTGAGCAAAAGTACTGCGACCAGTAACAGACAAAGTAGCCCCAACAGAAAGATTATTAGTAAAAGTACTGTTACCAGTAACTGCTAGTGTTCCACTAATATTTACATTACCAGTAAAAGTTTTGTTTCCAGCGAATGATTGGGTGGTGGTAGAAACTAAACCTTGTTGGGTAGTAGTAGCAAGTTCAATATTATTGGCAGTTAATTCACTAAACCAGAGATCAGAAAAATTGGTTGTATTGCCAGCAATATTACGGTTTAATAAGAAAAGTAATTTGACATAGGAAGTTCCATATGGGAATTCACCAGCCCCATTGTTACCATCAGTATCCCAGCCGCCAATAGTACCAGTATAGTTTGTCCAAGTATTGGGAATATCGACGTTAGAGGCGGCAATGTATTTATAAGTACCACCCATGCTTCCATTACTAATTTTGGTTCCAACAGGAATGGTTCCTAAACTGGCAGGCCATGGTTGGGTAAGGGTAATAGTATTACCACTAATCCCGCCAATAGCCCAAGCACCGTTAGTTGAATAACTAGCATAATTTATAGTGTTATTTCGAGAATAAGTATACTCTGGATAAGTGTATCCAAATGAATTAACATAATTCCAAATTATAATTTGTCTTTGATAAGAATAGGTAGAATTGACAGCCCAATTTGAAGAATTATTAATATTAACAACAGTATCTCCGACATTAATAGCGGAAGTTAGATAAGTATCAGTGTTGGGATATCTCATATAGTAGTGACTAGAAACATAATTTCCATCGATATCATATGGACTAATTCCAATATAAGCATGAGCTCCGGTAGCATGTATGGTTGATTTTCCCCAAACAGAAAGTTTATAAGTTTTAACTCCATCGATAGGGATTAATTCATCAGAAAAGACAGTAGCATTGTAGGTAGAATTTTTAAAAGAACCTTTACCACCATGGGTATCGGTTTGGTCAAAAGTAAAACTAGAAAAATTATAATTATTTCCTAATAATCCTGAACCATTGGTAATAAGATTCATACCTCTGGATTGGATATAAAGATTACTAGCTAGTGTTTGAGTTCCAGTTCCGGCAATACCACCGCCAGTAGTGGAGACTGAACCTCCAGATAAAATATTTCCAACAACAGACAATGAATTACCAACAGATAAATTACCAGTAGTACTGAGAGCAGAAGCAGTTACTCCAGCAGAAAAAGTTTGAAGAGCAGTCCAAGTATTGGTAGAACCTAAATTTAAACCAATAGTATAATTTCCAGCAGAACCGGTACGAGTAAGAGTAGAATTGGTAATATCAACTAAACCGGTATTAGTAAGAGTACGACCAACACCAGTTCCAGTAATATCTAAACCAGTACCACCAACAGTGATATTAGTAATAAAATTACCAGTAGCACCAATACCAACGAAAGAAGAAGCATGGTAACCATCTAGGACATCAGCATTAAGATTAGTAACTAGATTAGTTGAACCAACAGACAAGAATGTTCCACCAATAGAAAAATTAGTAGAAAAATAACCATCACCAACAACATCTAATTTATGAGTTGGATTATTATTAGTAAGACCAATACCAATGTTGCCATTATCCCGTCGAATGGCAATTTCACCATTACCAATAGCTAATAATAAATAATCATAATTGTTGGTTATATAAGATCTGACATCGGCGGTTTGTAAATTTATTCTGGCTGATTTTCCACTGTCGTAAATATGTAATTTTGATGATTCAGAATCAGTAGCACCAATACTAACATCACCTAAAGTATCAAAATACATAACTTCAGTAGAACCAATATTAAATCGAGTAGCTTCAGTAAGTTCACCACCAAGTTTAAAAATTCCACTGGCTAAGGTTAATCCATTACCAGCAGAATAGGTAGTACCAATACCAGTATTGTTAATGGTAATAGCAGATCCAGACTGAGATAAAGAAATACCAACACCATTAACAAAATTAACATTAGCGCCAGAGAGAATAGCAGTTGTACCAGCTCCATTAGTTTGGAGATTCCAAGAAGCATAATCATTTGAGCTATTTTTATCCCAAGCAGTAGTATCTAGGTAACCAATTAAACCACTATTACCACTTAAGAAAGCAGCAATTGAAGAACCACCAATAGCAGTATTGGTTAAATTTAGGGAAGCAGTGGTGAGAGTAGTACCAATATTGGCATTACCATTGACATCGAGTTTATAAAGTGGATTGGTGGTGCCGATGCCAACATTACCACCAACGGGATTTAATGATAATGGATACTCTGTTCCATTATTAGTAGATTTTTTTGTTTGAAGCCAAAAACTATAAGGTGTATTACCAGAAGCACCCATGGTTAGTTGGACAGTATTAGTTAAACCGAATGTGGCGATGCCAACATCATCTGTTGAGGAAGCATCACTAGTTGTTCCATAAATATGTAATTTTGATACTGGGGCGGTGGTGCCGATGCCGACTTTGCCAGTAGAATACTGGGCATAGAATACTTCGGTATTGCCGATGTTTAGGCGAGTATTTTCAGTTAAAGCACCGCCGAGTTTGAAAGTATTTGATGCTAAAGTTAAACCATTTCCAGCGGCGTAGGTGGTGCCAATGTTGGCTACTTGTCCGGCGGCAGTTAATCGCCCTTGAGCATCAACAGTAAAGGTTGGAATAGAAGTGCCACTTCCATAGGAACTGGCAGTAACAGTAGTATTAGCAAGAGCAATAGTTCTTCCAACTCCAGTACCAGTAATACTAATACCAATACCATTGTTTAGAGTAGTAATGAAAGCCCCTGTTTGGCCAGTACCAACAAAAGATGAAGAGTGTAATCCATCTAATAAATCAGCATTAAGATTGGTAACCACAGTAGTTGATTGAGCTCTAGTAGCATTAAGAGTATTAACAGTAAGAGTAGTTCCGACACTTAATGAAGTTGAGA
>Ga0172381_10003731_pt1 | contig 15994 bp, 2 predicted proteins | sample Leawel6488metaG_FD_119754 | JGI IMG/M metagenome (GOLD analysis project Ga0172381, IMG submission 119754) | Leachate microbial communities from a municipal landfill in Southern Ontario, Canada - Leachate well 64-88 metaG | ecosystem: Engineered > Solid waste > Landfill > Unclassified | place...
ATTACTGGCAAGGCAATCTATCATCCAAATCTCTCCCCAGCCTGAAACCAACCCCTGAAGATTTGCCGCCTTTATTTTCTTGCCAATCTCTAATAACTCCGAAAAATCTTTAGGAGGCCGGTTAGGGTTTAAACCCAACTGCCTGAACAAAGACTTGTTATAAAGCATCTGAATGGTCATGATATCTATCGGTACGCCATAAATACCCGGCTTGATACCATAACTGTTGCCTTCATTGAATTCATTAACTGCCAATGCCTTATCAAAAAGAGAACTCCGCCATTTGAAGGAATCCTCGTTCATGTAAGGAGTAAGCTCAAGTATAAAGCCGGCTTTTATAAATGAAGCGAAGTCCCTTTTCTCTCCTAAAATGCCGAAAATGTCGGGCAGGTTTGATCCCTGGGCGGCAGCGCGGACTTTCTGCGAATACGCATCGGAGGGCGCATAAAGTTCAAAGTTTACCTTCACCCCGGTTTCTTCTTCGTATCTTTTGGCTAATTCTTTAAATGCGGGATCACGATCGGTCATCCAATGCCAAACAGTTATAGATGTCTTTGCAGAATCCTGTTTGGTATCACAGCCCAAACCCGTGAGTAAAATTAAAGTGGAGAGTAAAACAGGGTATACTATTTTAGCGCTAAACATCTGGCCTCCTTAAAAGGATTGTAAGATGAAGTGGCTTACTTGCTAGCTAAACAATAGATATAGTATTAAAATGTAACATATTTTTAAAGGGTGGTCAAGTTTTTTTAGGCCCTTAATATCCGCGACAAGCCCATCAGATCTGCCCTCTCAAGATCTATCCCCAAGCGATACTCTCCTGAAGAGTCCGGCCTGGACCAAACCACATTTCCTCTGGTATAAAGAGGCTCTCCCTTGTCGGGAATTTTAAGCCAGGCCTCCAATGGAGTATTTTGCGCTACCTCATCACTCGACCATACCCCTATGCCCTTAGCGCTGATATCGCTGGTCTCCGCTGCAACCTCCTGGCCGCTATTTAAATCTAATAATTTAACCGGGAATCTGATATTAAACCTCTGGAATATTCTACGGTCATCCATATTTTCACCTCCCTCTTTGATGGCGTCGCTCCACCAATGCCTGGAGATTTCCTGAGGCACATTATTATATACAAATTTGTAAATGCTTTCCTTATCTTTATCAGTAATCTTGGTAAACAAAAGCCCGTAAACATTATGGCCATCGGTATGCCTATGCCAGGCTACCCAGGCCTCGCACCGCAAGGAATTATTTTCCGATAATTGCAGATCAAACTTTATATAGGTATCTACGGCAAACCTTAAACCCAGCACAATCTGCAGGCCCTTAAAGTTGATATCCCTGATCAGGCAATCGGCAGAAGCCACCGCACCCTCGAATTTAATCTTAGAGGCCTTGTTAATGCGCCATCTGGTTGATTTCCTGCGTTCCTGCATCTTATAACCCCTTCCACCATTGTTCTTTTAGTTCTTTAAACGAATTATCACGGATGTATTCGGCTAACTTACCCTTATCAGGGTCATTAATCCTGTTAAAATGAAGTCCGTAGGTATCCTTGCCTTCGTATTCACCCTGCCAGGCAACGTGCGCGCCCAGATCCACGGTTAAGGCATCAGAAATAGCCAGGCTTATTCTAGAAAAAACCTCCGGCAGGAGTTTTTTAGGCATTGTAAGCCGTATACCGCTTAGGCTTATATCATCAACAGTGCAGGCAAGGGGAGAAACGCGGTTTTCAATTGTCATCGCGGCCTCAAGTCCGACCCTCATCCTGGGATAAACCCTGCGTTCTTCCATCTCTCAAAACCTCTCTTTTTCAGCCATATTTATTATATCATCTTCCCCCAAAAGTCAATACAAGAGAACAGGAAAACTTGCCTCACCGTTGTCCCGGATGCTCTTGATCATAACTACCGTATTGCCTGAGTGTTTACCGGAATTATCATAAATGGGCGCCGCATATGCACTCTCCATTTCTTTTCGTATAGCCTTGGTCCCGATGTTAAGCCCTGCCGCAAATGGATCGGAGAATTGATCTGTGATCCTTAAGCCCGAACTTTTCGCGGCCAAATCAAACTTGCGCTTTCCTTCATCTATAACCTCAAAGATCAGCCTATCGTCCCGGATACTCCAAATAACCTTGACTCTGCCTTCCGCCACTCCACTATGGGCGAAAGCATTATCTATAGCTTCTCTTAAGGCAAATTTTAAACCGTCTTTCCAATAAGCCAGAGAAATAACCTCTTTTTGCGACAAAATCCATTCCACCAATACTTCAACTAACCCATGGACATCCCTGGCTGTCCAGCTGCCCCACGAAAACCGAGCCTGATGAATCTCTATTCCTGCTTCTTGTATATTCATTTTTCCTGATCTTATAAGGCCATCCAACTCTTCCGGGAAGCCGATACATATCGTTTCCACCGGCGAGCTTACGCCGCGGGCAGGAGAATAACCTTCAAATGCATCAAGGGTGCGGCCAAAGGCGGCAAAGGCAAGGCCATACTGCTGCTTCAGAAAAAGCCATCTCTCCCTGCCTGAATTCAAGACCTCTTCTCTTTTTGCGGGCCCGTATTTATCCAAATCAGAATATAGCTGCCTTTCCATATCGCGGGTAACCATATCTTCCAGATAAACCGCAAATTTCTGGATGGCCCCCTGCCGGCAAAATATAAAATCCTGGGTTTTGCGCTTGCGGCCTTCAAAAAACCTGTTGATAGTAGATTCCGCAAACCCGAACTTCTTAGCCAGCAAGGCATAACTGCACCCCTTAAAAAGGCGCATCTCTATAAGGCGCGCCACATCCTCTGGCAATAAGGAATCCAGGCGCGCGTAACGGCTGAAATGCCTGAACAAAGGCCGCATCTGAAGTTCAAATTCAAGAAGCGACCCGCAAAGGTGGCTTAAAGCATCTTCTTCTTCTGCCTCAACAAGAGAATTTAATAACTCTTCGAAAAAGCCTGCCCTGCGGGCCACCCCGATAAATTCCTCATTTAGATACCTCCACCTTTTCACAAGATTACTGCGACTCATCCCCATATCCGCCGCTGCATCCGCATTAGTCGACTCCGGACGCTCGCTGAAATATTCAAAAATAGCCTTGCGCCTTAAAGCCCTCTTATCCAAAGGCCAGGCATCAAGTACCGATCTGGCAATACCGCCAATTTTTCCGGTACGGATGTTAGCCACCACAAACCGGGCAAAATCCCGCGTTATCGCATCCCCAAGCTTACCCCTTAACCCCACGCGTATGGCTGCGTAGCTCTTCTTACGCCAGATAAGGAAACCTAAACGTTTATAGGCACCGTCTTTATCCTTTATCTTCTCGCTGCGGCCCAAAAGCCATCTGGTAACTGAACATTTATGCACGCCCTTTAATTCGCTTAACGGTCCATCAAGCCCGCTAACGGAAATTACCTTATGCCGGAAGGCGAAATCAAGCGCCGCTGCCTCATTCTCATTGATATACCCGCAAATACGCATCTGCCGAATAAAAGAGATCCAATCTACCGCAGGAAAGCTCTCCCAAACCTTCTTTAGCCATTTGCGTTTGGCAGTCAATTTCTTCACGCCACGGCCATTATTAATCAACCCTGGAGCGCCTTTTTTGCCCGCCGGCGAGCTTGAAGAACCCCCGGCGTAATCAAACAATAAACAATTTTCTTCCCATCGGCTAATATCGCGGAATTTAGTCAAATCCGGAAATTCTTTTTCAAGCTCATTCCTGTATCCAAAGGCGTCAACTTGCAGCCAGCCACCGTTCTTTAGCATACCCGGAAGCCTGGGGATGATCTTATAATTACCGTAGGAATAAGACGATACCAACCCCAAGTTGCACATAATCCCATCTAATCCTCCAAAATACAAATTAACATCAAAAATAAACTTACTTACTAGCCCTTCGTCCTCGTTAGCCAAGGGCAAAACCGCGTAGCAAAGCTCAAAAAAGCCCTGGTATTCTTTTTTTAAACTTGCTAATTGCCTCTCTAAATCTTGCAATGCCTCTAAAAGGATATTAGTGACAATCAGATAAACCTTAAAACCCTGGTAGTTTTGCTGGTCTATATAGCCGGCAATGATTCTTACTAAAAAGTCTGTATCGATCCGCTGGGCTGCATTAATATAATAGGCAAGCGCTTTATTTGTATTTTCTGCCTTTTTGTCAATTTGATTGAATATTTCCTCAAGTAAAGGCAGTAGCTTTCCAGAGGCCGCTAAAACCTTAAAAGTATCGCCTGTCCAGAATACAAAATCACGCGGCCTGACTTTTCTCTTAAGCCATGTTTTCTTAAATAACTCCATAGAAAACCTGGGGGACGCTCCCCAAAGGGACACTCCGCTGCCTGTTTCCGCCGGGGAGCTGGAGTACCCTCCGGGTGAGGCGGCGGTATCGCCGCCTTTATCAGCATTAAGCGATGGATTTAAAACTAAAGACGATTTGAGGATAGATTGTTTGCTTGAGAGTATCGCCTTCTCTGCCTCCAGCAGCCTTCCAGCAGATACCAGCTTCATTAACTCCTCGAGGTTGCTTTCAAGTTTATAAAATGTATGGAGAGCCTTATCTTTAATTCTTTCTTCCTTTTCATAACGAATATACCTATAAAAATTAAAGGTTAAAAACCCCAGAGGATCACAAAACAGCTTGTGGATTAGCTGGCCTAGCCCTGATAACTCATCTTCACTAAGATTTTCTTTAATATAAGTATGTAAATTTGCGCCATGTAGGGCCGGCTTGAAATCCTCGCCTTTTCCCACTTCAAGCTCTGCCCTCATCAACTTTATCTCATCCCCGCAAAAAGCGGCAAAACCGCTAAAAGCATCAGCAGCCATTTCTTCCAACTCTTCCTGCCTTGCCGCCAGCCTCACTGCCTCTTTAATTGCCGCATTCATCGTTGAAAGAACAAAATCCCCCAAACCGGCTTCTTCCAGAATCCTTCTGCCTTCCTCTTCATTAGTGCCTGACAGGCGGATTACCATCGGAAGGGATATATTTAATTCATTCCTGGCGGTAATGATCCCCTTGGCGATGTCATCGCACCTGGTAATGCCGCCGAAGATATTGACCAAAATAACCCTTGGCGCTTTACTTAGGAGCAGCTTAAACGCCTCTAAAACCTTTTTCGGATTTGAACTTCCGCCTGCGTCAAGAAAATTCGCTGCCTTGCCGCCAAAAAGCCCGATTATATCCAGCGTCAGCATAGCCAGTCCTGCCCCGTTTACCATACAGCCGATATTTCCTCCTCCCAAATCTATATAACTAAGCCCCTCTTCTTTAGCCGTAATTTCTCTTGGCTCTACCTGCGACCCGTCAAAAAACTCCTGGAATTCAAGACGGCGAAACAGAGCATTTTCATCAAGGTTTATCTTAGTGTCTAAAGCAAGGAGTTTCCCCTCTCTGGTAACTACAAGGGGATTTATCTCTACCAAAGACAGGTCTTTTTCCATAAAGGCGCGATAGGCAGCCTGGAAGATTTGTATTAGGCCGTTAATCAATTTCTCGTTATCAAAGATTTTACCTGCTAATTGACGGGCATCTTTATCCTGAAGGCCATCAAGGAAATTAATGGGGAGCTTGTAAATTAATTCCGGATTGGTTTTAGCCACGCTTTCAATATCAACCCCGCCCTGCGGGCTGACTATAAGAACCGGCTTTTTGGCGCTCCTGTCTATGGTAATGCCGACGTAGATTTCTTTCGTTTTTTCTATCGCAGGGACAACCATTACCTTATTGACCGGCAACCCGTTTAATGTTTTCCCTAACATCTCCCCTGCTGTTTCTTCAGCTTCCCGCGCGGATTTAGCTATTTTAATAAACCCTTTCTTGCCCCTGCCTCCGGAATGGACCTGGGCCTTGATTACTACCGGCCCGCCTATTTCTTCGGCAAATTGCCCGGCTTCCTCGGCAATCAAAGCGATTTTACCGCTGGTTACGGGAATCCCGAATTCTTTAAGGATCGCGCTTGCCTCAAATTCATGAATCTTAGAAAATGACTTAAGCGGCTTTTTTTCCGGCTTCACAGGTTTCTTAGCAGATGGATTACCGCACTCATCTATATAAACTTTCTCTAATTCAACTTTAGTAAGCCTGGCTTTACTCTTCTGCCACCCTGCCTGCCTGGCTATCTCATCTATTTTCTGGGCAACCTCATCAGGGGTATCAACAACTTGCACGCCTGCTTGCTTTAACGCCGCGATTTTTTCTTCTGTCCCGCCTTTTCCTCCGGAAATAATTGCTCCTGCATGGCCCATCCTCTTTCCCGCAGGAGCATTCCTGCCGGCAATAATCGCTATTACCGGCTTCTTTACGTGCATTTTGATATACTCTGCTGCTTCCTCTTCAGCGCTGCCGCCGATCTCTCCGATTAACACTATTGCCTTGGTCTGGAGATCATCCTCTAAAAACTTGAGCACGTCCACAAAACTCATCCCGATAACCGGGTCTCCGCCGATGCCAGCCACAATAGACTGGCCCCAGCCAAAAATGGTTATGCCATTAGCCACTTCATAAGTAAGCGTGCCGCTCCTGGAGACAATGCCGACATTGCCGGGTGCAAATATATGCGCCGGCATTATTCCCACTTTGCTTTGCCCCGGCCGGATTATCCCCGGGCAGTTAGGCCCGATCAACCTTACTTTCGGGTAATCGCGTTCTAATTCAGCGGTTACCTTGAGCATATCTATAACAGGGATTCCTTCGGTAATGGCGACTACCAGCTTTATTCCGGCTTTGGCCGCGTCTATTATTGTTTTGGCGGCAGAAGGCGCGGGGACAAATATAATCGCGGTATCAGCTTTGGTTTTTTCTACGGCTTCTTTGATTGTATTATAAATAGGTATCTTACTGCTACCATCCGGAATGCCAACTACAAATTGCCCGCCCCTGCCGGGAGCTACCCCTGCCACTATATTTGTCCCTTCTCTAAGCATTCTTGCGGCATGGGAAATACCATCCCTACCCATTCCTATAACAACCACTTTTGGGGACGCTCCCCAAAGGGACACTCCGCTGCCCGTTTTGACCGGCGAACTGGCCCCGCAGGAAAGTCCGCTTTCGACGAATGGCTGCGGCCGTGAAGAAGTTTGAAATACTAAGAAATTTTCGCCTATACCGCCTTCCAGTATTTTAAACCCGGCCTGCGCGATATCCTCTTTGGTAAAAGGCCAAAACTTTGCACTGCTGATTTCATGTATGCTTACCCCGCCCGGCCTGGTCAATTCAGCTAATTGCCCTAATATTCTTACGCCTTCGTTCTGTAATTCCGAAGTCATGAAGTTTCTTCCCTGGAAATAATTTCTTGCTTGCTTAATAGCAGACACATCCAATACAAAATGGCTAAAGGTGGCATCATAGGGGCATTCCAGCATCATCTGCGGCGGAGTAAGCAAGTCGCCTTCCCAAACCATTAAGCCGGCTTGCTGTGCTAACTGCGCTAGCTCCGGATTATGCTCTAAACCCTCTATCTGCACGCCTCCTTCTTTAAGCCCTAATAAAAAGAACGCAGAGCCTGGCCCGATTTCTAACAGCCGCTTATTGCCAAACGGGAAAACATGGCGTTTCAGAAGACCCAAGAACCGGCTGTAGTCTACGGGCCTAGCGACATACCCGTATAATCTGGCAAGGTCTTCATCGCCAAATCTTTGCGCAGCATTCAGCACGCGATTAAGATGGGCAGGTGATATTTGCTGAATGTTAGCAGACCACTTCTTTAGCTGCTCCGGGTCATCAGATAATTGATCTATCGCTGTTAAACCATCCAAACGGCCAGGCTGGCTATTTTCTGCCGGCGAACTTGCCTTCTGCAAGATAAAGGTTAAAACCCAGTTTTCAGCTTGACATTCAGAAAAATATAAGTTATTATTTTCACAGGTATAAGGAGGATATATGCGCAAGAACCAATTTTTAGTGCTTATTGAACGCGACGAAGACGGCCTCTTGGTTGCTACAGTCCCGTCTCTGCGCGGCTGCCACTCACAAGGTAAATCTATACCGGTCTTATTGGAAAGAATCAAAGAGGCTATCCAGCTCTGCTTAGAGGTAGAACAACCCCAGACTAAACCTTTGGAATTTGTAGGATTACAAGAAGTTGAAGTTAACTGATGCCGAGGATCACTCCGCTTAAACCCACCGAAGTAATCCGTATGCTTAATCATCTTGGTTTTGAACGTATCCGCCAAAAAGGGAGCCACATTTACTTTCGCCATTCTGACGGGAGGGCTACGGTAGTTCCTTTCCATAAAGGAGAGGATTTGGGCAAGGGGCTGCTCGGAGCCATCCTTAAAGATATTGAACTCTCCTGGGAAGAATTTATTGCCGCAAGATAAATAACCCTGCCATCGTTGCGCATTCTGAGGGCTAACAATTATCCGCGTATATTCTACGGCTTCCGCCGGCGAGCTGGAAACAACGATGTTGTGACTTACTAACGAGTGTTCCACCAATTCCATATACCTCTTATATTCATCCGGATTATGAATCCTGATCCTTCCTGTTCTTGACGGTGGTATTGATTTACTAAATACTAATTCACGCTGGGGGTTGTAGTAATGATAGTAACTTACATAACCCCAATCGCGCTTCTTATAAGACCTCTTCCGGCACTCCCAGGTTTCAGTAAGCGGCGCCCGCACCGACGAGGCGGCGTTATTATTTTCAGCACTCAAGAGACGTTTACACATTTCGTAATATTCGACAGGGGATATCGATTGTACTTTTAGCCCCTCACTCTGTAGTTCTTTCTCAATTATTAGAAATACTTCTCTATACTTATTTGTCAGGGCATTAGACAAGAAAGGTTTAATTTGATAGTTGCTTCTCAATGTCCAGTATTTCCGCCAATTTGGTCCATAGCCAATGATAAAGTTGGGATTTTTCTTATATTCTTCAAGTAGCCAACACATTTCTTTAAGCAATATTTCTGTCACTAACTTATCGGTAAGCTGAGAGGGATCTTTAATCGCTGCTATTTCCTTTATCAGATTGTCTGCTTCCGCCGGCGAGCTGGAACGCGGCGTCAATACCGCCGGGCCACCGGACGACTTACCTTCCATGGCTCTTTTGTATTCCTTTAATCTTTTGGCTTTTTTCTCAACTAAAGGCGCGGGGGAAATCATACATCCTTCGGGCGGATACGGATGCGGAAAATCCATATTGCCAAAAACAACGCCCTCGTTGATGCCTTTTTGCCAATATAATTGCTTCTCTGGATACCCAAGAAACTCCGCTTCAAATTCATAAATAAAATTATAGGTGGCGTCAAGATAATAATCCCGCAACCATGGAGGAACATAACGCATATTAGCAATACCAAAAAGCTTATCCCTAAGCCTAGTTAGAACCCGCAAGTTTTGAGGATAGGTATCGGATATCCGGCTATAGTCAAAAAGGACAACCTCGCCCTCTAGGTTACGGCCGTAGTTGAACAGATAAAAATCCCTGTTAAAGACCCCCCGACTCCACTCTGCTAAAATAGCTTCAAAATACCTATCAATAAGCATTTCTCCTTCATCTGGAAGGACCCTATACAAAAGGCCAAAACTCGGTTCGTCTGAATCACCCAATACTTCAACAAACTCTTGAATTACCCTATTACTGTGGATAAATATCTTGGCGCCAACGCCATTAAGCCGCTCCCGGGCGATTTTTAACTCATTCCTTGCCCGGGCAGAAATAGATTCACCGTCCCTAAGCCACTTCTCTACAAGACAAGTGCCACAAATTAAAAAAACCTTTTTGAAAAGATAACCGCTATCACTCAATAACAATCTCTGTTTTCGGTATATCGCCCTTTTAAGTAAGATATGCTCGATTGTTCTTTCGTAAGAGCCCCCGCTATTTTCTTCTAGTTTTTGTTCGTCCCTGAAACGCGCCGGCGAACTGCCGCGTTCGGCGGATGACTGCCGCGCCTCTACCGGCGAGCTGGCGGCAAAGGCACCTATCTTTTCTCCATCAAAAGCTCCCCATCTATAAAGAAAATCATCCATATAAATGTTATACTGACAAAGATGTTCGGTAATAATGTTCAACTTGGCGCTGTATCCCGAATCCAAAAATGGAGATACTCCACACAGCAAGACTTCAAGCCTGGTTCTCGGATATTCTATAAAACTGACTAATTCCTCGCTCATCTTATCCAGTAACCACAGCAAAGACTCTTCAAGAACAAATCCTTGCCGCTTAAAGAACCTTGCCGCTTCTTGGCCGAATGCCTCGGCCCCTAAACGGAAAACCCTATCTGCTTGATTAAGCATGCATGGGGGATAAAACTTCATCTGTTCTCTTCTTGCCAGCATAACTATAAAGTCAATAAGAGGAATACATCGTATTTCCCCTGTGTTGTAATCAACGAATGCAACTGAAAAAATTCTAAATGGCCTTGCTTCCGCCGGCCAATCCTTCCAATCATCCATAAATCTTGCCATTACCTGCGCCAGAGACTCGCCTTTACTGTTACGTAACGGCGTTAATATGGATGGCGGGCTGGAAAATGAAAGCGCCGGCGAGCTGGAGCCGGGCTGCCGGGATACTGCATCTTTAATCGTATAAGAACTGCCTTCTTTATCCTTTTTGACCTTCTGGCGGTTAAATTGATTAACTCTTCCGGGATAAGCGGGGTTACCGAACGCATCCCTATAATAGATGGTAAAACTTCCCGGTTCGCCGCTAATAGCCGCCTTAGCGGAACGGCCGTTATTCTCTCCTGTCCTGCCATAAGCAAAAGGGTGTTGCGAGCCGACCCTTTCCGGAATAATAATATAATTTTGCGATTCAAACCCGCTATCGTATGGCCTGCGCAGGTTATCTTCAAGGTTTCTTCTTGAACTTTCGCCCCGGACTACAATATCCCCAAGCAGCGACATCCTGCCCCACTGCCAATCAGCAGCAAGATAATGCTCCGCAGATTCCCGGCCAGAGCGCTCTGTTGTCCTTACGCTATTAAAGCGCATAACCTTACCCAAAGAAACAGGCGCCCCAATAGATCTAGCCGCATAGTTAAGATAACTGTCTTTTACCTTGTCTCCGAGAGACTCTAAGCCGATAAAAACGAGGCTGGACACCGCCATAGCCAAGGCGGCCAGCTGCAAGCGTATCCGCCAGGTATGCAGGAAATTCCTCGGCCAGAGCAATAAGATAAAGTCAGCCAACCAACCTGCTGCCCCAATTAACAAACTCCTTGCCCCGTTAATGCTGCGGATGAATAATAAACTAACCGCTGCCAGGAGAATAGCAAAACCAACCCATAATTTCCACATCCCGCTTACGGCTGTGCCTAAGAAGGCAACTATGATATGGATGGGAAGCGCCAAAACCACTAAAAGCGGAACTCCGGAGATAAAGGCCAGGGTAAGCGCAAAAGTTATTACCCCCCCTAAAGACATAAAAGTGTAGATAAACAGATGGAGCCGGCGTTCGTCATTCCAGCCCCATTGACAGAGGCGAATCCAACGCCCATTATGGCTAAGCTGGCGCAGCATCTTCTTGAAACTGCCGGCCGAACTTCTCTCCGCCGGCGAGCTGGATAAAGAAAACCTGGGGGACGCTCCCCAAAGGGACACTCCGCTGCCCGTTTCCGCCGGAGAACTTGCCTTGCCGCTCCCCCGACGGCTCCTATATTGCTCAAAACTGACTATTTGGGCGCGGGTTTTTGGAGCTGGGAAAAGGCCAGGCTTATGGCGAGCTGTAAAATCCGACTTAATCCTACCCCCCCATCGAGCAAGCAGCTCGCAGATATTGTTTCTGATCCGCTTCTCCCGCTCCTCAACCGGCGAACTGGCGGCTGATTCAACAAAGCTAAAAGGAGAGGAAGAATGAATCAGCGAGGCGGCACCATCAATGGATGACCAGTTATTAACAAAGGCCATCTCAAACGGATCTTCTTTTGTTTCACCTCGGAAATAAGCGCAAATTCTATCAAAATAATATTGGATTTGTTCTGACGTTAGATATTCTGGCCCTACACCTGTAGGTATAACAGCGGTATGAAAACTCATCTGTTTGAAGTCTGTAAAGTTAATTAATCCATTATTAAGAAGTTCATCATAAATAGAATTGCCTGGAAAAGGATTAAATATATGCAAATGAGTTTCTGCATTAAGAAGGCTTTGAAACCTCCTTGCTAAATAAAAAGTCTGACGCACATCTTCAACTTTTTCTCCAGGCAACCCTATCATATAATAGAGGCCGATTCCAATACCTGCATCGTGTATTCTCCCTAATATCTTCTCAGACTCTTCATCTCCTAAGAATGGCCTATTAAGCGTCTCGGCGATTCGTGGAGAGCCAGTCTCTATACCCATCCAGAATTGAGCCGCTCCGCTTTTTCTCAATAAAGAAATAACGTCTAAATTCCTCTTGAAATTATCTACTCTGGCATGGGCAAACCATTTAATACCTAATTTTTCTTTAATTAACATCTCGGCGAATTCTTCTAGCCACTCCATATTTAAAGTTAAAATACTATCCTTAAACCAAACACCAGTACAATTATATTGTTCTTTAAGTCTTCTAAGTTCATCAATAACTCTTTGAGGTGAATACATTCTCTGTTTTGCGCCTTGGATTTTAGTCACAGCGCAATATCGGCATTTATAAGGACAACCCTGGCTAACAATCATTTCTATAAGTCTCTCACCCATTTTTTCCTGGGTATATTGAAAGTACGGCTCCAAGCTTAACAAATCATAAGCAAAGAAAGGAAATTCATCCAAGTTATCTATTAATTTTCTCGGCGAAGTAAGCCTAACCTTATTTTCCAAATCTCTATAGGCAATACCTTCAATAGAAGATATATCATTTTTTGTGGTTAAGGACTCTATCAGTTCATAAAATGTTATAATACCTTCTCCTATAACTACATAATCAACAGAATTACTTCCAAGCGTATCTTCTGGGCTAATAGATGGATGAGATCCCCCTAAAATAATACGGATTTCTGGGAACCTTTTCTTTAGCGTATCGGATATATCTAAAACTGAAGGCAATGTAGGAGTCATAGCTGTAATGCCTGCTATATCGGGTTTAAACCTCTCTATCTGTTCATTGAATTCTTGCTCTGTGCTTACGCAGAGATCGATAGCCTGCACGTTTACGCCTTTATCTATTAAATACGAAGCTAAATGAAGGATATTTAAAGGCACCCAAAGATAAGTTTCGGTTTTTTTATCTGTAGCGACTCCAGGAGGATTTATTAATAGAACCCGCGGTAATGATGAACTCTCCGCCGGCGAGCTGGAGTTTTCCAGGCCAAAGGCGCGGTATAAATGCCGGATCTCTTCCGGCGTGGATTTTGTATCCAGATCGAAATCCGCCCGGGCGGCTGACAAAAGTCCTTCCAGGAAATCTTTGCGTTTCTCAACGGGAACCTGGGAAGCGCAGGTAATCTTTATCTCGCCGTTAAAGAAAACGGCAATAACAAGCAAAGTCTTTTCCAGCTTATGCTTTTGAAGGTAAGATTTAAGTTTCCAGATGTTGGGGACATTGATGACGGCGAGGATTAAATCGCAGGCGGCAAAAACGGCTGAACTTTCGGAAATAAACACTGCCTCGTATAACTTCGCTCTCCGATAAACCGGCCCTGCGCGTATCAACTGCTTGTCCTTGGACCATTCAGCAAAAAGGCCTTCAAAAGTCCCTTCATCGGCAAAAGAACTGATTGCTCCGGCCTTAAGCCGCCTGAGCGCCTCGCCAGTATAAACGGCCATAAAGCGGCCCACCTGGCGCGATTCATTAACAATCTCAATTATCATTTCCATATGACGCGGGATATCTTTCCCTGCCCGCTTGTTTAGCGGATCAATAATTTCCCCACTCCGCAGTATTTGATATCTTACACCTTTAAACTCCGGAGCGTTTAAATATGGAAAGCGGATAAATTCCTCAAGCCTCCAAAAAGCCTCCCAAATACTTCCGGCAGCTAACATTTCCTGGATCAATCCGGCGCGGCCGGCTACCCTGTTAAAACGCTGCTCTCCGATTTTGCGCAAAGATAGGCGCAGGCGCTGAAGCGCAATGAGTTCAGCATTAATTTCAGCAACGCGCAGTTTAATAAAACGCCGCGCGGCAACCAAAGATTCCAACGTGAGCTTCACGCTCTGGTCATCTCCGATGCTAAATAAGCTTCGCGCCAACTCCAACTTGAGGCGGCAGGACTTTTTCTCTTCGTCTTTAACACCCTTAAACAGCTTGATAAGAGAGTTGGCCTTCTCTAACGTAAACTGTTCCGGCTCTGCGAGGGTTTCTGCTATCTCGCGCATAACCCTGCCTTCTTTTATCAAGGAGGTAAATATCTGGTCCAGGATCCTGTGCCAGCGGTAAAGAGTGCGCGTCTGCGGAACCTGCTCTAAGACCGCTGTCCCCGCCTTACTCCGATACACACCCATCATAACGGTAATCTTGCCGTTAGCTTCCTCTGTAACTTTCGGATAAGCCTCCTGCCGGAAGAGCCCCTGCGCGCTTACCGGTGAGCCGGCGGTTTTGCCGGGGAATAATCTTAATTGCTCCCGCCCTGGCTTAACCTGCCTTTCTAAATATTTTTCTATAAGAATCTCTATGCTCCGGTATCTTTCCGTTATCTCCTGGGGGACCGCGGTTCTCTTATGGATAGCCGCCTTGACCCCGGCCCACGTTACATCGCCGAAACCTCCGCGGATTCTTAACAGCCTAAATAATTCTCCAAACAGCCTATCCAGCTGAGGGACATTTCTCCCCCCGACCTTAAGGATTAACTGATTTATGCGCAAATAATCCAACTCCAACCGCATCCCTACAACCGCCCCCACCGGCGAGCTGGAGGCAATCAAGATGGCATCGCCAAAATAATTCCCTATCTTCTTACCCATCATTTCTCCGGAAGGAACTTTTACGGGTCCGGAATTAAGCAAGATCGGCCAGTCCCAAAGATCTAAATCCTCAGGCAAGGGTTCATTAGGATACCGTTTAAGATAAAATCTGGTAGTAATTTTATATATGCCCGGATCACGGGGAGTAAATGTTCCGTTAAAGATATAATCATGACGGCCTTTACCTCCCAATCCCGTAAATATCATATCTACCGGCAAGGGTTTTCCGCAGGCCTGCCTTTTCGCATCGTATTTATTTATCCAAATCTGCGCGGCAAAATAGCTATTTATAAAACTGAGCATTTTCTCCTTATCAAAACTGCCGTCACTATCCACAAAGAATTCAGGGGTGCCGTGATGGACATACGCTCCCGCGCTAACTTCCAAAGTTTCACCCGTCTTCTTCTTAACTACCTCGCCTGATCCTGGAGACATTTCACCGGACCAGAATATATATGGCCTCATTAAATCTTTATCGGTTTTGCACTGTACCTCCAAATTAATTAAATTCTCCATGATTTTCAAAAGGTCTATGTCATGGGCCGCTAATTTCTTCAGCGCCCTAAGCACCGGCTTGAAAACGTTATATTCTTCTGATGCTATTTTTAAGTACTCATTGCAGGTTTTTACTGTACGAGCTGATCCGCCGGAACACTCAAACCACAGCAATTGCCTGTGGACATCTTTAAGGGATTTATGAAAAGCTGTCCCGAAGTTAACCGCATTGGCCAGCCTGGACCTTAATGTTTGGCCGCGTTCAGATAATTTGCTCTCGGCCTCTAACAGAGGATTAAGCAGTTTATTTTTTTGTTCAGGGGAACAAATAACTCCCGCGATGCGCCTCAAAAACGCTGTTCCTACCGCAAGAATTGTATTTCTCAGGATATGTAAAAGCTGCTCCTCTACTATGGCTATTGTTGGGTCCGGTTGAAAATATTGATCCGGGCAAGCCTTCACTCTTAAAATTTTTAATTTATCTTCCCGGCTCAATGACGACGACGCGCGGTCATATCCCCTGACTAAATCTAACTGTTTATTAACAACCTCCCGAGGCAAAAGGCCATCTGTGCGAATTACCTCAATCTTAGACGTGGATGAAAATATCTGAGGGCCAAATTCCAGCCTTGCCGTGTACTTGTCTAGAGATCGCAGTCTTAAATTA
>Ga0172381_10003734_pt1 | contig 15987 bp, 17 predicted proteins | sample Leawel6488metaG_FD_119754 | JGI IMG/M metagenome (GOLD analysis project Ga0172381, IMG submission 119754) | Leachate microbial communities from a municipal landfill in Southern Ontario, Canada - Leachate well 64-88 metaG | ecosystem: Engineered > Solid waste > Landfill > Unclassified | place...
AAATAAAATAATAAATAATAACTTGCGCATTTCACCACACGTAATAACCAAATATGTTCTCAATTATACATATCACTTGGAAAAAAGTCAATTTTAAGAGTATATCGTGACTGTTATTGTTGAAAATATAATATAGTAGTTGAACAACTATAATAACACATTGTCATATTTTCAAAAATATCCATAACTTTAGCTTCTCTCTCTAGATCCATTTTCAAAGCGTTAATAAGAGGTGTATTTCTACTTTTTGCTATAGACTCAGCTTTACACCAATGTTCATAAAAATCTAATTTATTGTTTATGATTTGTCCAAAAAATCTTTTAGAAATTTTTGAAAAGTCAAGATCTCTGTGTTTTTCTACATCAATTCCCACTGGATTATTGTCTATTATACAGGCATATATGTTATCTGAATGAGAGACACTTATATATCCTTGAAACCCTTCTACACTCGGTTTTCCATCTTTTCTAAAAATATTTACTGAAGAGCTAAAATTATATTCGGGGTTAAAAAGCTTATTATACAAAGAAAAAGCATCTGCTATCAGTTCATCAGTGCTAAAAGGATTAATCTTTAATAAAATTAATGCCATTTTAACTCCTTCCGTATATGTTGTTCATATGCATAAAAAATCCGACATCTATATCCTCATACGATGAAAGAGTACATCTAAATTCCCAATTTCCAAAAGGTTCACCTGGAACATTAATTCTCGTGTCAGACCCATATGAACACAAGTCTTGCATCGGAATAATTACATTATCCGCTACAGAAGAGAATAAAACCCTGGATATTTGCTTAGTACTACGAGCTTGTCTACCACCTGATCCCCAGTCATTATCATAAAAGCCAAAATAATCCAAAACACGAGATCTATCTTCAGCAGAAAGACTATAAAGCCAGCCTAAAGTTGGGGGATTATCATGAGTTGAAGTATAAGCATAAGTATTGCTTTCAAAATTATGTGGAAGATGCAGGTTATGTTTATCCCCATCAAATCCAAACTGTACCACTCTCATTCCCGGAAATCCTAATTTTTTTCTAAATTGGCAAACATCATCATCTATTATTCCAAGATCTTCTGCTACAATCCTATCTTTAATAGATTCTAGCCCAATATTATCCCAAAGAGCTAGACCAGGCCCTTTCTCCCATTTTCCTTCTTTAGCAGAGGCGGCGTTAGGGGGAACAGCCCAATATTCATATAGTCCTCTAAAATGATCTATCCTTAAAATATCATAAAGGAATAAATTGTGCTCAATTCTTGATTTTAACCATTTAAAGCCATTATTTTTCATTTTTTTATAATCATATAAAGGATTCCCCCAAAACTGTCCTTCTTTTGAAAAATAATCGGGGGGGACACCCGCTTTAAATGTAGGTTTGAGATTATCATCTAACAAAAAATCTATATTATTTATCCAAAGATCAACAGAATCATAGGAAATATATATTGGCATATCTCCTAATATTTTTACACCTATTGAATTTGCGTATTTTTTCAAACTTAACCATTGTGAGAAAAATACATACTGTTCAAAATAATAGTACTGTATACTCTCTTTAAATTGATTTTTTATATTATCTATTGCTTTTTTGTCCCTTAGTTTAATTGAATTTTCCCATTCATACCATTCCTTTCCAGTATTCTCTTTAATCGCTGAATAGAGAGCATAATCAACCACCCAATAGGAATTCTCTGCAACAAAAGTGTTTATATTTTTCTTGTATTCTTCGTTACATCGAGAAAAAGCTAACCTTAGAAGCCTTGTTTTATTTTCCTTAGCTTTATTGTATTCAACCTTATAGGGAGAGTCTATTTTTGCAGTTGCTATTTCCTCAAAGGATAAAAGATTGTCAAGAGAATATAGATCAATTAGTAGAGGGTTCCCAGCAAAAGCGGAAAAGCCACTGTAAGGAGAATTACCGTTGCCAATAGCCGTAACCGGAAGAACTTGCCAAACAGAAAAACCCATTTGTTTTATGAAATCTAAAAAAAAGCGAGAGTTTTGCCCCATATCACCTATGCCAAACTCACCCATTTGCGCAGTTATAGGTAATAAAACTCCGGATTTCCTCATAATATCCTCTTATAATTAGCTTTCTTATAGGAAGCTAGAGACTATAATGAAACATAAATAATACATGTCAATATTTTCAGTATTTTTGCCCAATCTCATATCCAATTCTGAAAGCTTCCTTAATTCCAGGAATCAATTTTGGTTTCCCGCTAAACTTTTCATTAATTACTGTTGAAATCGTTTCCAAGGAAAAAATACCACTTTTACCGACATAAGCTCCTAACAAAACTAGGTTTGCATTTTTTACACTTCCTGTTTCCTCAGCAAATTCATTAGCTTTTATTTTAATAACACAGAGATTTGCCTTCTCGTAAGAGTCTGGAATAAGTGAACTATTAATAATTAATATTCCCCCAGCTTTAACTTTGGGAGAAAACTTTTCAAGGCTCGGTCTATTCATCACTATCACGCAATCTGCCCAGTCAACAATGGGGCTGGCAATTATTTTATCGCTTATAACGATACTACAATTGCTCGTTCCTCCCCTCATCTCAGGGCCGTAACAGGGAAGCCATGTTACCTCTTTGTGCTCCTCAATGGAAGCATATGCTATTAATTGCCCTAGACTCAAAACACCCTGTCCGCCAAAACCTGCAATAATGATCTTTTGTTCCATTAATTACCCTCCTGACAGTCTTTGAACACACCTAAAGGGAAAATTTTTGTCATTTCATTTTTTACATAGTTTAGCGACTGTACTGGATTCATATGCCAGTTAGTTGGACAAGTTGATAGTACTTCTATCAAAGAAAATCCTTTCTTATTAATCTGATTTTCAAAACCTTTTTTTATTGCCTTCTTTGCTTTTCTAACATTGACTGGGTCTGAAACTGAAACCCTAGAAACAAAGCAAGGGCCATCCAAAGTTGCAATCATCTCGCATAATCTAATAGGATTACCATTTATCCCCACAACCCTGCCATAAGGGGTGGTGGTGGTTTTTTGCCCAAGCAAAGTGGTGGGTGCCATCTGTCCTCCTGTCATTCCATAAATGGCATTATTAATAAAAATTACAGTAATATTCTCCCCTCGAGCAGCGGCATGAATGATTTCTGCAATTCCTATGCTTGCGATATCTCCATCTCCTTGATAAGCAAACACTATTTTATCTGGATTACACCTCTTTATCCCTGTAGCACAAGCCGGGGCTCTTCCATGTGCAACCTGTTGCATATCGCAGTTAAAAAACTTATATGCAAATACTGAGCATCCTACAGGTGCAATACCTATTACATTTCCTTCTGCGCCTATTTCTTCGAGGGTTTCAGCCAGAAGCTTGTGTACTATTCCATGGGTACATCCAGGACAATAACTCAAAGGAGTATCTGTAAGCATTCTAGATTTCTTATATAAAATTTCCATCAGTTCTCCTCAATTTTTGAAACTAAATTGTCTACTATTTCTTCTGGGCTCATAACATTTCCGCCAACTTTTCCAAAAAACTTTACTTTTTTCTTCCCATTAACGGCTAACTTTAGATCTTCGACCATTTGCCCCATAGATAATTCAACTGAGAGGAAATACTTTAGTTCCTCTTTGTCAGCTATTTGATATAACCTATTCGTTGGGTATGGGAATAAAGTAACCGGTCTAAAAAGGCCTGCTTTAATCCCTCTTTCTCTCAATATATCTACTGCACTACGGCAAACCCTTGCAACTGTCCCGTAAGCAACTAGGATATACTCCGCATCCTCTGTCATATACTCTTCATATTGAGTTTCATTTCTTTTTAACAACTCATATTTTGAGAATAGACTATGGTTCTGCTTCTCCAATGAATCTGGATCAATAAAAAGTGAATTAATTACCCTTCTATCAGCCCCAATTCCGCTTCCATCGGTGGCCCATTTCTTTTTCGGAAACGAATTAACATCCTTCATCTCAGGCAGTTCTACCGCTTCCATAATTTGGCCGAGCATCCCATCCCCAAGTAGCATAACTGGGAGCCGGTATTTATCTGCTTTATCAAAAGCATCATACATAATATTCACTGCTTCCTGAACCGTACTAGGGCCATAAACAAGCATATGATAGTCTCCATGGCCCCCACCTTTAACTGCTTGAAAATAATCTGACTGTGCAGGCAAAATTCCCCCAAGTCCCGGACCGCCTCGAACCATATTTACTATTACACAGGGTAAATCAGCTCCACAAATATAGCTGATTCCCTCTTGTTTCAAACTGATCCCTGGACTTGAACTTGATGTCATCGCCCTAGCCCCAGAACCTGCTGCCCCATAAACCATATTTATTGCAGCAATCTCGCTCTCGGCTTGTAGAAAGACGCCTCCTACCTCAGACATTCTAAAACTCATGTATTCAGGAATTTCATTTTGTGGAGTTATTGGATAACCAAAAAAAGCCCTACATCCACCTCTTACAGCAGCTTCGGCAATAGCTTCGTTCCCTTTCATTAGTTGTTTCATCGTTCTGCCTCCTACTGCTTTAATACTGAAATCGCTGAATCAGGGCACATAATAGCGCAAGAACAACAACCTATACATTTGTCTTCTACAACTTCTGCAACAAAATATCCAGCTTTGTTTGTCACTATATTTGAAATCTTTAAAATTTTTATGGGGCATACACTTACGCATATTCCACACCCCTTACAAACTTCAGGATCAATAATAATTCTAGCCAATTCTTATCTCCTTTAAAAATCTATCATTTAATTATAACACTATCATAAAAAATTTCAAACAAAAGCACTGTTAGTACTGCTTAATTTTTATAACATAAGTACTTTTGGATGCAAAAAAATACAGACCTTTTTCAGGTCTGTATAAAATATATTTTTTGTCTTATCTACGATATTTATTCATTAAATCACTTGCGTCCAGGATTTTCTTTGCTTCAGCAACATATGGGTTATCTGCCTTTTTAACTGGCTGGACAACTGGCTTAGGAGCTTTTTTAGGAGCAGCTGAAGTTTGAGATTTTCTTGTTGGCGGAGCAGCATAACCTTCTCTCAAAGATGAAATAGGCACCGCTATAAATCCAGTATAAGCATATGTATACTTTCCTTCATTAATATTTATGTCATATGTATCAATTCCTTTAGAACTAAACATATTTACCACGGGTAGAATGTCTCCTTCCCCAACGATTAACCCAACAGCATCAATTTTACCTACAGCGGCAACATCCGCACTGTCTATAACTTGGCGACTATCAAGCTTATTTCTGCGCCTGCTAGCACTTGGCAAAGAAGTCTCAAAACCATTGGCTGCGATGTATTCATTATAGTCACGATTACGTTTTGCAACATAGCCATAAAACTTACAAGACACAACATCAAACTTTGTTTCTAAGTTTTTTATAATCTGTTGGAAGCCAACACACGATACTTTCAATGCTGCTATATCAGCAAGCACAATCATTTTGGGTTTGTTCATAATTAATCCTCCGAAATACAATCTAATTTTATTTTATTCCCGCTTCTCCTCTTGTAAAAAAGGTATTGCTGGGCATACCCACTTAAATCACCATAATAATCCGATAAGTAATCTGCTTTTTGTTCCCGGGATAGATTATTTTCACCAAATAATTCAACATATATCTTATCTATCCATGTGTCAGTCGGGAACACATCGGTTTTATGATATCCAAACAATAGAACACAATCTGCGACTTTTCTTCCTACTCCAGTCAATCTCATCAGGTGTTTTCTTGCATTTATTGTTGACATTTCCTGAATATCTAGAGAAAAGCCATTGTTAATCGCATCAACTGTATCGTATAAGTACCTAGCTCTATATCCAGCACCAAGATCTTGAAAAAAAGAAATGCTTTTATTTCTCAATTTATCTGGTGAAGGAAATCGTAACCCACAATCGGACGTTTCTCCACTTCGTTCACACAATCTTTCAATAATTCCTTTAATCCTTGGTATGTTATTATTTGAAGAAATAATGAAGGATAAAACCATCTCGAAAGGATCTTGATTTAATATTCTAATCCCGTAACCATGTTCTATTGCATTTTTCATAAAAGGAAATTCTAATAGGTTTTTTTTAATTTCAGAATAATTTCTATCTAGATCAAAAAAATGCACAAACTCCTCTCGGTGGTTTGTGCTAATTATATCATGCTCTTTTTCACAAATCAAGTAACAAACTGAATTTTTTGCCCAAATTTTGTATCCCAATCTCTCACTTTGGTATCTAAAAACTTGTCCACACTCTAAAATGTGCTTGGGATTAAATTCACTTTTATCTATAATCTCAATCCCATTTTGTATAAAACTATATTTCATCAGAAATGAGATTCCTACTTATTAAGCTTCTACTTCAGAATAAACGCTTACTTGAGTTTTTGTTTTGCCGGTTCTCTCAAATCTTACTACACCTGTAACAAGAGCAAAAAGAGTGTCATCTTTTCCTCTACCCACATTATTCCCAGGATGAATCTTAGTCCCTCTTTGTCTTACCAATATTGAACCCGCAGGAACCAATTGTCCGTCAGCTCTTTTTGTTCCCAGTCTTTGGGCATTGCTATCTCTTCCATTTTTTGAACTTCCGCCACCTTTCTTATGGGCAAAAAGTTGAATATTAATATACATATCTTATTCCTCCATTTTTATGTGTTTAGGATACTGATTAACAAGATCCTTTATTGCTTCTGACATTGTAAGAATAATTATTCTCGTCTTTTCATTGTCATCCACTTCAAAAGACAAATATCCATCAGAAGTTTTTACCGTAACACTTTCGTTAAGTACCTTTCTTAATCCAACAACTGCTCCTTGAGTAATCGCCGAAACAGCTGCACATACAATATCTTTCCCCGACTTTGCATATCCCGAATGTCCAAAAACTGTTATTATATACTTGTTGTCAGGAGATTTTTTTACTTTCACAAAAATCATTTATAGAACTATTTTGTTGATTTTTAACTCTGTATAAGGTTGTCTATGGCCTTTTCTTCTACGTACATTTTTCTTTGCCTTATATGTAAAAATGTCAATCTTTCTCGATTTACCATGAAATACAACTTCAGCTTCTGCATACTTACCAGAAAGATCATTGCCCGTAATAACTTTCCCTTCATCGCTTACCAATAATACTGGTAACTTGATAATCTCACCAAGATTCGCGGAAAGAAGTTCAACCTTGAATGTCTCACCAGTTTGCACTTTATACTGTTTTCCACCTGTTTCTACTATCGCGTACATACCTATCTACCTCCCTTTAGGAACTCGCCATTAAGGCGGCGTAAAAACACCTTAATAAAGCCTTTTTTGTGCGGCTAGTATAGATTATCATATTATATTATACAAAAGCAAGAAAAAAACGCCTACGGTCTTTTGATCTTAAAAAAGAGATTTTTTGCTTAAAAAATCTAGATATTTATCAGCGTTTACTATCTCGTTATCATAGGACAAAAACAAAATCGTTTTTTCAACATCAATTACTGTTTGGTGAAGGGAAAATTTTTCCCTCAAAAAAGAAATAAATGTATCGATTCTAATATTATTCTTTCCAGAGGGCAATACGATAAACAACCCTCCGCCTAAATCTTCCAAAATTTTCAAGCCTTCAGGAACGCTGTTGAATTCACAAGCGATTGATTGTTCTTCTTCCAAAATTTTCTTTACAACATACTTATCCAAATTTTTAAAAGAGTATCCTGTATTTACAGATAATGCCGCAATTCGCGGTTGTGTTTCAGTTGTCCAAAAGGCATTAAGTTTTATCCCCTCTGGCAAAGTTGCTTGCAATTTATCCAAAAAGTATTCCTTATCTTGAACAAGTAAATCCGCTGTAAAATATTCTGCTGAAGACTTTATCCCCAATGGAATCGGGGGAGACATTTTCAATATCGGATGAGGGTTAAATCCTTGAGAGTAATTAACTATAAACCCTGCCCTCTTAAGGGCTCTGTTAATGATAGTTTGCAAATCAAGGTGGGATAAGAATCTTGAATAATATAGTTTTGAATATTTAACTGTGATCATGTCGAACCCCCTAAAGTCTCACATTTCCCAAGCCTATTTGCGCCACAAGCTTTACATTCTTTTCTGCATCCTTCAGTTGTTGTTTCGAGGAGAGATTTTTTGTATTCATTTTTCAAATAACTATCGCTTACTCCAAAATCAATAAAACTCCAAGGTAAAATATTCTCCAATTTTTTTTCTAAAGTATAGTCTTCGTAATTAATTTTATGTTTTAAAAAAGCTTCCTTCCAAATATCAAATTTAAAGTGCTCATTCCAACTATCAAATTTTGCACCCATTAAATAAGCTTCCTCTATTACTTTTGATAACTTTTTGTCCCCCCTAGCAAAAATACATTCAAGTAAAGACACGTTTTCATCACTCCAACTATAATTCACCCCTTTTATCGACTTTAATTCCTTTCGCAGAAGAAAATGCTTATCCTTCATTTCTTGTTGAGTAATTTGTCTTGCCCACTGAAAAGGAGTTAGAGGTTTAGGGACGAAAATCGATGAAGAGATATTTATGTTTAAATCATTTCTATTCGTAACTTCTTTGTAAATACGCTTAATTCTTCTAGCTATTTCTGCTATTCCCAATATATCTTCCTCGGTCTCAGAGGGAAGACCCAGCATAAAATACAACTTCACACTTTTATATCCCGATAAAAAGGCCATTTTAACAGTTCTTTCGATATCATCATCAGTAATATTTTTATTTATTACATTTCTTAATCTTTGCGTACCAGCTTCAGGAGCAAAAGTTAAACTTCCTGTTTTTCTAGCATTCCTTACAAGTTCTGGAGAAAAACTATCCAGTCTTAAACTAGGCAGCTGGAGTTTAACTCTTCTTTTTTCCACTTCCGGGAGTATCAAACTAAAAAGATCCTCTAAGCAGGGATAGTCCCCAGTAGATAAACTAGATATACCGATTTCATCCGCTCCTGAAAAATCTATCATATCAATTATTTGTTTTTTTAAAACCTCGGGTGATCTTTTGCGTATAGGTCTATAAAAAAAAGAGGCTTGGCAAAATCTACAGCTGGAATAGCATCCTCTATACAATTCTGCCACAGGTCTGTCATGGACAACGGGAATATTGGGAACAATTGGCTTAACTGGGTACTGAGAGGAATTCAAATCCTTCACTATTGCCTTCCGTACAATTTTTTCACTAGTTATTCCTGCTTCTTTATGTATAGAGGGAACATATAAGCCTTCAACCTGGGCACATTCCTCCAATATCCTAGTTCTATCTCCCTTAAAAATTTTTATTATTTCAGCTACTTGAGAAACCACTTCTTCCCCTTCTCCAATGCAAATAATATCGAAAAAAACTGCAAAAGGTTCGGGATTAGCACTGCAAGGCCCTCCAGCAATAAGCAAAGGAAAATCGTTGTTTCTTTCTGCACTTCTAAAAGGTATTCCTGCCAAATCCAAAATATATAGAACATTTGAAAATAAAAGTTCATATTGTATACTAAAACCTAAAAAATCGAAATCTTTCAATGATTTTTTAGATTCAAGGGACATAAGGGGGATCGAATTTTCCTTCAATTGAACGCCCATATCTGTCCAAGGAGCAAAACATCTTTCGCAAATAACACCTTCAATAGAGTTCAGAATATTATATAAAATCTTAATTCCAAGATTGCTCATCCCTATTTCATACATATCAGGGAACACTATACAAGATGCTACCTCATATTTTTCCTTCAATTTCGGGAGGCCAAACTCTCCACCTATATATCTAGCAGGTTTTTCAACTAGATATAATATCTCATCAAAACTCTTCATAATTCCTCTCGTACACTCATAAAATTAAACACTTCATTAATGAAAAATAAGGAAGCTTTTTTAAATAAATAATTTCAAACAAATAACTACAATAATCAAATACAAAGCGCCGCTGCGCCTAAAATTCCAGCATCATTCATAAGTAAAGCTTTTTTAATTGTAATTTTAGGATTAATCTTTCCACCGTAACTAAAACGATTTACTCTTTGCTGGATTCTCTTCATTAAGGCATCTCCTTCATTAGAAATTCCCCCTCCGATTAAAACTAAGTCAGGACGAAAAATATTAACTAAAGAAATAATCCCATCAGATACATATTTTACATAATTTGAAACAACCTTTTGTGCCTCTTTATCCCCTTTTTTTTCTGCGATGAAAGCTGTCTTCCCAGAAACCTTCCCCTCTTCCCTTGCAACTTCAGCCATAACCCCAAGTGGATTTTTAGAAATAGCTTTCTCTGTCATTTTTATTAGAGCAGATGCGGATGCATAGGCCTCCCAACAACCCCTTTTCCCGCAGCTACACTTTTTACCATTATATTTAAATCCAATATGCCCGCCCTCTCCACCTGCACCACCTTTACCTAGAATGATTTGATTGTCGACTATTATTCCGGTCCCAATTCCTGTGCCAAGTGTTATCAAGATTAAATCCCTAGCCCCTTTCCCCGCTCCAAATTTTAATTCTCCAAAGGCAGCCACATTTGCATCATTTCCTATTTTAATAGGACAAGTAAAATATTTTGATAATTCCTTTTTAATTGGAACTTTCTTAAAGTTAATATTGTTTGCATATACAATTACCCCTTTTTCGGGGTCAATAGTCCCAGGAATGCCTACTCCTATACCTTTTAGATCATTTTTTTTCAAGTTTTCTTTTCCTATCAATGTATCACAAAGAGCAGCAATGTCTTCAATAATATCTTTATAATCTCTTTCGGGCATAGTCGGGACTGATTCCTTGAATAATATATTGCCTTTCTCATCTATTAATCCGCCCTTAATACTCATACCTCCGACATCAATTCCTAAATAATACATTAATTTTCTCCTCCATATTTTTTCCTAAAGTAACAGCTATAGCTTTAAAATTTATCTCCTCTCTAATGTTTCTGATATTATACTCTGTATCTGCAGAAAGTAAAAAAGTATTTCCTTTCTTTATGGTTTCGCCAGAGGAAAACTTTCCTTCACCTTCCACTAAAGTTAATGAAATAAATGAATCTCTACAATATACTCTCATTGATTCCGTCATGATAATTTCAATTGCATAAAAATATTCATTTTCATCTAATACCCTTAAAGAATTTCTTGAATCATCCTGAATTATAACTGAGGAATTAATTTTTGAGTTATCATATTTTTCGAAATTAATAACCTCTAAAGCCTTTTCTATATGCAATTCCCTCTCTTTTCCAAAAGAATCCTTTCTTCCATAATCAAAAATTCTATAGGTCAAATTACTGTTTTCTTGAATTTCTATTACTAATAATCCCTTAAGTAGTGCATGAACTGTACCAGGTTTCACAGTAATTACATCCCCTCTTTTTACAGGCAATCTATTTAGAACATCCAATAGTGTAGAGTTTTTAATCCTATCCACTATTTCTTCTTTTGAAACTTCCTTGTTAAATCCTAGAAATATCTCTGCACCTTCAGATGCCTCTACAATGTACCATATTTCGCTTTTCCCAAGTTGGCCCTCATACCTTTTTGCATAAGAATCAGAGGGATGAACCTGAATTGATAAATTTTGCTCTGCATTTATTATTTTTATTAACAGAGGAAACTCCGAATAATCTTTGATTCTATTGCCAAAAATGGCAGGATCAGATTTAAGTATTGAAGAAAGATTCTTTCCAATAAGTGGGCCAGAGCAAACTATGCTTTCTTTATTTGGAAAAGCAGACAGTTCCCAAGTCTCCGCTATCTTTGTCTTACGTTGATCCTTTCCCCATTCAGTAATAAGTTTTGATCCGCCCCATAAATAGTCGGCTATAAACGGCTCTAATAATAAAGGTAAGTTTTTTTCAGTCATACAAATGTTTTCCTTGATGTTTTATATTGTATCAATAATAAAATAGAAAGTCATTGTAAAATAATTGAATACTTTTAATAATCCTCATGCCCAGAAATATCTTCTTCTAGGCCCCCTGAATCATTGTTATCTTCAGGTTGCCTTGCATATCCTAGGATATAAAATGAAAAAAATGCAACAAACAAAAATAATTACGATGAACAAAAATATAAAAGTTCTAATACAGTTTTTGATTTAATTATTCTAATTGAAATTTTTCTCCTCTATCCTTAAAATCTTATCAACCCTGTTCTTATGTCTTCCCCCCGCAAATTCTGTCTCGAGAAATCTTTTCACCATTACTTTCGCTGAAATTTCATCCGACACCCTACCACCTAAAGCAATCATATTAGCATCATTGTGTTCAGCACTCATTTGTGCCTGAAATTCATCAGTCACATGTGCACACCTAATTCCTTTGAATTTATTGGCGGCAATAGATATGCCAATACCTGTTCCGCAAATTAGTATACCTTTATTTATTTCGCCATTTATAATAGCCTTGCATACTTTTTCTGCGTAATCAGGATAATCAACAGATTCTTGCCCGAAAGTACCATAATCATAATAATCATGCCCGACTTCGGTTATAGCCTCAATTACGGCCCCCTTTAATACTACTCCTCCATGATCACAGCCTATTCCTATTTTCATTTTTCTTCCTCCTTTAATAAGTAATACCTTTAGTAGCTTTTGACAACCTATTATGTAATGCGAAATATCCATGTTTGTCTCTAAAACTTTCTATTATAATAAAACTGTATAATTCCTCAGAGTCTCTGAGAGCTTTAAAAATATTCTTCATGCAATCGCTCGGATTATCCCCAAGTCTAAAGACTGCCCTGCTACCACAGGATTCAACAAAAGAATTAGTTCCTAAAATTATTGCATTTTTATTTTTATCGTATAACTCACAGGCAGAATCGGTTGTCACTGCCGAAACACAAGGGCAATTTGGCATATAGTGAGAATACTTCATTCCAGGAGATTCCGCTTTAATAATTTCTCCCTTGTGATTAATAACTTTTCCTATACTTTCTGCTATCTGCTCCGGAGTAATAAAGCCTGGTCTAAGAATAATAGGTATATTTTTTGTTAGATCTAAAACGGTACTTTCTATTCCAATTGTGCATTGCCCTCCATCTATTATAAGAGGGATTCGACCATGTAGATCCTTGTAAACATGCATTGCTTCAGTAGGGCTTACTCTTCCGCTTATATTTGCTGATGGGGCAGCTAAAGAAAGTCCCGACTTATTTATTAGCGATAAAGCGATTTCATTGTTAGGAATCCTAAGTCCAACAGTTTTATATCCCGCTGTAACAATATCTGGAATATTATTGCTTTTATTTAGAACCAAAGTTAAAGGACCTGGGGAAAATATTTCCCATAAAACATATGCCTCGTCGGGTATCCCTATCGCAATTTCGGCCGCATCTATTGGAGAAGAAATATGAACTATTAGCGGATTATCCTGAGGTCTTCCTTTTGCAATAAAAATCTTCTTTACCGCATCTTCGTTGTAAGCACTAGCGCCCAAACCATAAACTGTCTCTGTTGGGAACGCAACGATTTCTCCCTTTTTAATTAGAGAAGCGCCATAATCAATTAATTCAGGCCCGCCTAAGATAGTATCCATAGATAACTGCATTCTCCTTTAACCAAGTTTATAAATTACTCCCCCACCATTTTCAATGGTAATTACATGAGATGAAATATATTTCCCTTCAACAAAAAAGTCATCCACTATAGATATGTCTGAGCTATCTGCACTCAGTAACTTCATCCCACTATTTGAATACAACGCAAATTTTCCTTCTTCCTTTGTCACATACACTCCGTTGTGGATTGAAAAGACAAACTTATCTATTAGGGAAACATTTCCTGTTTTATCAATCCTGTAATACTTAAAAAAATCTTTTTCCCCAGATTTTTCATTCTTTCCCGCAATAGCATATTCTCCAAAATAAGGAGAGAATACATCATAATCAAAAGGGGTTATTTGATTTCCGTTAAGGTCAAATGCTGCAGAACAATTAATACCCGGTCGGTCTAAATTAAACTCCATTGCAAGTATCATGCCGTTGTGCAACATATATGGGTCATATACAATCCTATCAGTTATTTGTTTAAGAATAACTCTTTGCCCATCTAAATAGTTATGATAACCAACCTCCCTTCCGGGCAAAGAAAAATTAGGGTCAATATTTTGCAATCCGATTCCATCTACATATACAATTGGCATCAAAGCCTCGGGAACAGTAAGTCTATTTGCGTTCTGATCATAGATTTGGAATGTATCATTAAAGCTTACTGAATTATCTTCAGCATATAAAGGAAAATAAGAATATACTATAGAATATCCTTCTTTTATTATTTCACTGGTGGGAATCACAGGAGGGCTATATAATCTTTGAGTCAAATCCTCATCATCTACATTAATATATTCGCTTGAATTACTAATATTCATAATATTAGCAATGTCTTTTACTAGAAGACTAGTGTACTGATTGGCAACAAGGGAAACCCTATCAGAATCATAATATTGGCCAGTAGATGCATTGTATCTTTTACTACGAATGGTCATGTAATAAAGGGTGTCATCATCGTTTTCAAGGGGCTTAACAATCTCATATGTATCATATTCCTCAGTAGAGGCATAGATTCCCGTAAAAATAAACCAATCATTTCCTAAATAATATGGGTTAATTTCTACCATTGAATTAGAAAACCCATCCGCTTCATCAAAAGGCATAAAATAACTATTTAGCGTTAAATATCCATCCTCGTTTATTTCATTAATTGAATATACCCTCGCTATACCTGGAGACTGTGTAATTAAAAAACCATCTGCATAATAGAACTTTGTATAATTTGAAATATCATCAATTTTTGCTATTTCTAACAGCCCATTAGCGCTAGTATAATCATAGATCGTGGCTTCATTATAGGTGGTAGATGTAGAACTTTTACTGCCCATGATAGCAACATAGTTATTGTCAAGCATCGCATATTGAGTTATTGAGGGAATATAGCTATAAGAAAATCCGTAATCTGAACTAATAATATTGCTTCCTTCTCCTTTTATCTTTACAATACCAACTCGATATTCATAAGTATCACCAGTAGAAAAAGGCATGCTTACAACAGCATAGTCCCCACGTATATCCATTACATTTGTAAACCTTGGGGAAATTAAATCCTGTTCTACAGTACAGAACCCATATCGATATTCATCAGAACTATCAAAATATTTTTTTTGTGTTACAAATACTCCCGTTAAACCATCGTATTGTGAAATAGTTACCCCTTCTGGAAGTCTAAGACTTTCAGTTATCGAAGAATAAGCTGAAGTAGAAGAAAAATTTTCAAAATACTGAATATTACTTGATTCAATAGGTTTACATGAAACAAATAAAAATACAATAGATACTATAAAAGCAAGAAGACAAGCATGGATTCTTTTCAACAAAACCCTTTCATTCATCATTTTTTTGTGGCAACACCAGTTCCTTGATACATTTGGAAGGGCATTTATCTGCGCAAACACCACATCCTATACATTTATCATAATCAAAAACAGGCAAATTGTCCACCATGGTTATAGCTCCTTCTGGACAGACTTTTGCGCAAATTCCGCAACCTATACACCCAACCTTACAATTAATTCTCACATTTTTCCCTGATTCATGGCAAGAACAAGCTATAAAGTACATAGCTTTTTTCGGAATTCTTTTCATAAGCGATTTTGGGCAATTAAGAACGCAAATACCGCAATGAATACACTTACTTTGATTGACAACAGCAACTCCTTTTATGATGTCAATTGCATGCACAGGACAGCTTGAAACACAAGTACTCATTCCAATACAACCCGTTGGGCAGGATTTACGCCCCCCAGATAACAATTCAACGCTTGCGCAATCACCATACCCTTGATATTCATATTTATCCTCGCACATTATGCCCCCGATACAAGCACAGACTACAACCGTTTCTTCATCAGAAGCATCCGTCCCAAGTAATGCACCAATTTTTTTCTTACATTCCTTATTTGTTGCGTTGCACATGCTTAATTTAGCCTCTCCTTTTACA
>Ga0172381_10003735_pt1 | contig 15982 bp, 19 predicted proteins | sample Leawel6488metaG_FD_119754 | JGI IMG/M metagenome (GOLD analysis project Ga0172381, IMG submission 119754) | Leachate microbial communities from a municipal landfill in Southern Ontario, Canada - Leachate well 64-88 metaG | ecosystem: Engineered > Solid waste > Landfill > Unclassified | place...
CTGGCCGACCTGCTCGGACGCACCCAGCGTCTGGAGCAGGAGGTGCGCGACCTGCGCGGCGAACTCGACACCAAAACCCACGCCCTACAAACCCAACAGCAGTCTACGGCGGCTCAGGTACAGGCCCTGACCGCGCAGCTTGCCGGGGGCACGGCGGCAACCGCCAGCACCAGCAGCGCGATGGGCGGCGGTGTTGCCGTCATCAGTCCGGCCGCGGCCGTCGCCTCCGCGGCGAGCAATACCTCCGCACCTGCGGTTCAGGGTCTGGGGCAAGCCGATTATCAACGGGCTTTCGATCTGCTGCGGCAGGGCAAGTACGGATCGGCCGTCACAGGATTGCAGGGCTTCATTCAGAAATACCCGCAGAGCAGTCTGGTGCCCGACGCCTACTACTGGCTAGGGCAGGCGCAGTACGTGCTGGGCCAGAACGATGCCGCCCTGAAGAGCCTGTATGCCGTGGAGGCGCATTTCTCCCAGAGCAGTAAGGCGCCGGAGGCCATGCTGCGGATGGCGGAAATCTATCAGGCCATCGGCCAGTCCGGCAAAGCCCGCACCGTTCTCAGCAAAATCATCAGCCAGTATCCGAGCACACCGTCGGCACAAAAGGCCGAGGCGCAGTTACAGGCGTTGCCCGCCGGAAAGTGATGGAGGGACGACTCCGCATCACGGAAATCTTCCACAGCCTGCAAGGGGAAACCAGCAGCGTTGGGCGTCCGGCGACCTTTGTGCGTCTCACGGGCTGCCCTTTGCGTTGCCATTACTGCGATACCGCCTATGCGTTTCATGGCGGCGCATGGCGGCAGATCCCCGAAATTCTGGAACAGGTGCGCGCGGGGGGAAACCGGTTGGTGGTGGTGACGGGTGGTGAACCGTTGGCACAAGCCGATGTGTTGCCGCTGCTGACCCGGCTTTGCGATGCGGGCCATGAAGTCTTTCTGGAAACCAGCGGCGCCCTTTCGCTGGCGGGGGTAGATACCCGGGTGGTGAAGGTGCTCGACCTCAAAAGCCCCGATTCCGGGGAGTGCGAACGCAATCTCTGGGAAAACCTGCCCTTACTCAACCCGCAGGACCAGATTAAATTTGTGCTGTGCAGCCGTGCCGATTACGACTGGGCCAAAGCAGTGCTCGCGCGGGAAGCATTGGCCGAACGCTGCGAAATACTCTTTTCTCCCAGCCATGGCACGCTCGCCCTGCGCGATCTCGCCGAATGGATACTCGCCGATCATTTGCCGGTACGCCTGCAGATTCAGTTGCACAAACTGATCTGGGGCGACCTGCCCGGACACTGACCATGCCGACGCCTGCCACACCCGCCATTGTACTGCTCTCCGGCGGACTGGATTCCGCCACGGTGCTGGCGCTCATGCGCCGGGACGGATTTGCCGTCCACGCCCTCTCTTTTGATTACGGGCAGCGGCATAAGGAAGAATTACGCTATGCGGCGCTGTTGGCACAGTCCATGGGGGCGGCCAGCCACCGGATACTGCGTATCGATCTGGCGGCCTTTGGCGGCTCGGCGCTGACCGATCCGCAACTCAGTATTCCCGAGACCGGCCTGGCGCCGGGCATCCCCATTACCTATGTGCCCGCGCGCAACACCGTCTTTCTGTCGCTGGCCCTGGCGCTGGCGGAGGTGCTGAGCGCCAGGGACATCTTCCTGGGGGTGAACAGTCAGGATTACAGCGGTTATCCCGACTGCCGGGCGGAGTTCGTCCAGGCTTTTGAGGCCCTGGCGCAGGTGGCCACCCGCCTCGGCGATGAAGCCCGCGGGCCACGTATCCATGCGCCGCTGCAGTTTCTCAACAAGAGCGAGATCATTCGTCTCGGCAGCCGTTTGGGTGTGGATTACGGAATGACCCGCTCCTGCTATCAGTTGGATGCCGAAGGCCGGTCCTGTGGCCGCTGTGACAGTTGCCGCCTGCGCCGGGAAGGGTTCCGTCAGGCCGGCATTGCAGACCCCACGCCTTATCAGGATTCCTGAGCGCGGCTCCAGCCGGAACCGCACTCCATCACCGGCTCCGTTTAATGGGACCAGGCCGGTTGGCTGTCCTCTCCCGTGTTGCTGTGCAGTATGGCCATGGTCTTGCCATCCAGGCTGACCTCGGCCAGCACCTTGCGCCCGCCGCGGTGGGTGCCATAGAGGATCATCTGGCCGTTGCCGGCGAAGCTCGGATGATCGCAATTGCCCTGGGCATCCAGCACGCGCACGCCGCTGCCGTCCGGGTTCATCACCGCGAGGGCATAGACGCCGTCGGTGCGGTGGATGAAGGCAATCGCGTTGCCCGCGGGCGAATAGACCGGGCTGGCATTGTAGCTGCCGTCGTAGCTCAGACGATGCGCCGCGCCGCCGCTCGCATTCATCGCGTAGATTTGCGGGCCACCCGCGCGATCGGAGACGAAGATGATCTGACTGCCGTCCGGCGACCAGGTGGGAGAGGTGTTGATGGCGTCATCATGGGTCAATTGCTGGCGCTGCCCGGTCCGCAGGTTCGTCACGTAAAGCTCGGTATGGCCAGCGGAGGAGCGGGCGTAGGCCAGCTCCGTCCCGTTGGGCGAGAAGGCCGGAGCGCTGACGATCTCGCCGCCGGGGGCGATGGACTGACGCTGTCCGGTAGCCAGATCCTGGACATAGATCACGGCGCGGGCGTTGGCGTAGGTGACATAGGCCAGACGCCGGTTATCCGGCGACCAGACGGGGGAGAATACCGGCATGAGGCCGCGCACGATGGGGTGCGGATTCCAGCCGTCAGATTCCGCCACCAGCAGTTCGTAGGTTTGGCCCGTTTGCCGGACATAGGCGATCCGACTGGCGAAGGGGCCGGGTTTGCCGGTGAACGCCTGGTAGATGACATCCGCGACGTGATGCGCGGTCATGTGCAACTCGGCGGCCGAACAGGTGAAACGGTGGGCGGTGAGTTCTTGCCCCGTGCTGACATTGTAGACGTAGACGTTGACCACGTAGCCGCCGTTCAGTGGTGCCACGGAACCCACGGCCAGGCCGGTGGCCCCTACCGCTGTCCAGTCCGCGGCCTTCACGCCGCCGGGAGCGTGGGGGTCGGCGGGATAGCCCGCGGGGTCGATAACCCGGAACAACCCACTGTGGCGCAGATCATTACGGACCACCTCGGCAACGGATGGCTGTCCGGCTATGCCCGGACCAAAGGAAGGAATGGCGATAGGCAGTGCCGAGGCCACATTCTTGGTGATTTCCACCGTGAGCGCCGCCTGGGCGGGAAGAACGAAGGCCCATGTTAAAAGCGATAGCAGCCAAATCAATATTAATTTTTTAGCCATTACTGAGCTCCTTAGCGCTGAAGACGATATTCACAACTTTGAATTCTGAGTAAGACAGCCCAATGGGGGGGGGGAAAGGTGCTGCCGCTTCAATCGCCGCAATCACCGCTGCATCAAATTGTGCGTTCCCACTGGACTGAATAACCGTAGGTTGGCCTTCTAGCTGACCTTGCGGTGAAAGTTCGATGCTTACACGACAATGGAGGTTTGGCGCAAAAACGGGCTGCCAATGTCTCTTCACACGTTCTGCAATTTCGCTACCGAAAATAACGGACAATCGCTGGTTCTCCGCCGCCTGCTGGGCGCGGGCCGCTGCCATGTTGGCCTCGGCCCGCAGCTTGGCCCCGGCCTCCATCTGCTGCTGCAGCGCCTTGGCCCGCGCGGCTTCCGCAGCCTTGGCCTGCTGCCGGGCGAGCTGCCGCTTCAGCTCCGCCGCGCGCTGTGCGGCGGCCGCTTTTTGCGCCGCCTGTTTTTCGGCGGCGGCCTTTTCGGCGGCGGCTTTCTGCGTGGCGGCTTTTTGTGCGGCCGCCTTTTCCGCGGCGGCTTTGTCGGCCGCCCGCTGCGCGGCCAATTTCTCAGCCTGCTTTTCGGCAGCATGTTTTTCTGCGGTGATCTGCGCGGCCTTCTGCTCTGCGGCCTTTTGCTGTGCCGCTTTTTCCGCGGCAATCTGCGCGGCGCTGGGCTGCGGCGGAGCGGCCGGCTTGGGTTTCGGCACCGGCGTCGGCTTTGGCACCGGGACGGGAGCCGGCTGCGGTACCGGTACCGGTTTGGGCACGGGCTGAGGTGCCGGCGCCGCTGGCACGCCGCTGCTCAGTTGCGCCTGCATGGGGGTACCCCCGGCCTCGGGCACATTGATATGATAGCTCCAGAACAGAGCCAGCAGTATCGCGCCATTGAGCGCAATGGCCAGCACCAGCGGCCAGGCTGACTTGCGTTTTTTCAATGCCCCTCCGGACGGGTCAGCAGACCGACATGGGAAATGCCCGCCTCCTGCAAACGCGCCATGACCGCCATGACCTTGCCGTAATCCACATGGGCGTCACCGCCCACCAGCACCTGCATCTGATCGTGGCTGGCGGCGGCGATATGCCCCACCGCCGTCGCGAGGTCATCCAGGGCGACAGCACTGTGGTGCCCCTTGTACTGCACCAGGATGGCGCCCTGCCGCGTCACCGAAATCAGCACCGGCGGGATTTTGTCTGATACCGGCTTGGTCACGCCCTTGGGCAGATTGACGTTGACGCCCTGGGTCAGCAATGGCGCGGAGAGCATGAAAATCACCAGCAGCACGAGGGACACGTCGATGTAGGGGACGACGTTCATCTCCGCCATGAGACGCCGTCGCTTCATGGTTTCGTCTCGGGCACCTGCCGGTGCAGGATGTTGGTGAACTCGTCCATGAAGACTTCGTACTGCGCGTCGAGCTTGTCCAGTTGGTGGATATAGCGGTTATAGGCTGCGGTCGCCGGGATAGCGGCGAACAAACCCGCCGCGGTGGCGATGAGGGCTTCGGCGACGGGAGGCGCCACCGTCGCCAGGGTGGCCTGTCCCGCCATGCCGATGTTCATGAAGGCGGTCATGATGCCCCAGACGGTACCGAAAAGACCGATAAAGGGGCTTACGGAGGATACGGAGGCAAGAAAGGCAAGATTGTTTTCCAGGCGCCCGACCTCGCGCATCTGGGCCACCCGCATGGCGCGCCGCGCTGCATCGAGGGCGTCGCTGGGACGAATCTTGTTGCGCTGACGCTGGAATTCTTCATAACCGGCGCAGAAGATGCTGCCGGCCCCGGTTTCCAGATTGGCGTTACCGGAAACGTGCTGGTAAATCTGACTCATCTCGCCACCGCTCCAGAAGCGCTTCTCGAATCGCTCCAGGGCACGCTGGGCGGCGGCAAAGACGGCCCATTTCTGGAAGATGATGGTCCACGAGATGACGGACGCGATCATCAGTATGGCGAGGATGCCCTGCACGACCCAACTGGCGTTCATGACCAGATGGCCCAGGGAGAGGGACTGCGCGGTATTGGCGATGCTATGCGGATCCATAAATTCTCACGGCTGAACAGAAAGCGGGATGGCCTGCAACAAAGCGGCAGGAATGACGTGGGGACGAAAACCGGCGGCATCCAGGCAGACCACTTCCACCTCTCCGCTACAGAGCGTTCTGTCCCCCACCGAAACGATTTGCTGAAAGCCCATGCGCACGGGGCTCTTGCTCACGATCCGGGTTTCTACGAGGAGCAGGTCGTTGAAGCGGGCCGGCGCGCGGAAATCCAGCCGGGCGCGGCGCACCACGAAAATGATCCCGGCATCCTGCTCCAGCACATCCAGTTCATAACCCCGTTCGCGCAGCATCTCGGTACGGGCGCGCTCCATGAAACGTAAATAGTTGGCATGATACACCACCCCGCCATGATCCGTATCTTCATAATAAACGCGGATCTGGAAGCGGCTGACGGAGGCATCAGCAGGCATCGGACACTCCCCCCGGCTCCCTGGGCGCAGGCAGGCCGAGGGCCAGATAGCTGAGCTCGGTGGCGCAGCGCCCGCGCGGCGTGCGGATCAGATAACCGCGCTGGATCAGGAAGGGCTCCAGCACATCTTCGATGGTGCCGCGCTCCTCGCCGATGGCGGCCGCCAGACTCTCCACCCCCACCGGTCCGCCGGCGAAACGGGAGATGACGGCCTGGAGCAACTTGCGGTCCTGGCCATCGAAGCCATGCTGGTCCACCTCCATGAGGGTCAGGGCCGCCTGTGCCGTCGCCATGTCAATTTCGCCGTTACCCCGTACCTGGGCGTAGTCCCGCACCCGACGCAGCAGGCGGTTGGCGATGCGCGGCGTGCCGCGCGCGCGCCGGGCGATTTCCTGCGCGCCTTCCAGGGCCTGGGGGGTGCCGAGAATCCGGGCGGAGCGGGTGACGATCTGGGTCAGCTCGGCGTCGCTATAGAATTCCAGGTGAAAACTGATGCCGAAGCGGTCGCGCAGCGGCGAGGTCAGCAGACCGGCGCGGGTGGTGGCGCCGATCAGGGTGAAGGGTGGCAGGCTGATTTTGATGGAGCGTGCCGCCGGCCCTTCGCCGATGAGGATGTCCAGCTCGTAGTCCTCCAGCGCGGGGTAGAGAATTTCTTCCACCACCGGGCTGAGACGGTGAATCTCGTCGACGAAGAGTACGTCGTGGGGTTGCAGGTTGGTGAGGATGGCGGCCAGGTCGCCCGGCTTGTCGAGCACCGGGCCGGAGGTGACCTTGAGGCCCGCGCCCATCTCCTGAGCGATGATGTGGGCCAGGGTGGTTTTGCCGAGTCCGGGCGGCCCGAAGAGCAGCACATGATCCAGCGCCTCGCTGCGTCCCCTGGCGGCATCGATATACAGGCCCAGAGACTCCCGCAGTTTGGCCTGCCCGAGGTACTCCGCCAGCCGGCGCGGACGCAGGGCATGGTCTACTGCATCATCGTGGGCTTCCTGGGGGTTGAGAGGGCCTCTATCCATCATCCTGCTCTGACCGTCTGTGCAGCGGCTGGTTCCAAAAAAATCAGTGACGTGACAAATTCTGCAGCGACTGACGGATGAGGTCTTCCAGACCCAGTCCGTCCGCCAGACCGGCTATCGCCTGGCTCGCCTGCGCAGGCTTATAACCTAAAGTCAGCAGCGCTGCAATGGCTTCCTGACGGGGATCACCGGCACCGCCGCGCCCCACCGGCCCCGGCGCGATGCCGCCCATCTTGTCGCGCAGTTCCACCACCAGCCGTTCGGCGGTCTTCGGGCCGATACCGGGGATGGCGGTGAGCTGCGCCGTGTCGCCCTCGGCCACGGCCTGACTGAGCCGCTCGGCGGGCAAACCGGACAGACAGGCCAGCGCCACCTTGCCGCCGATGCCGTTCACCCGGATCAGTAGCCGAAAAATGTCGCGTTCCGCCACGGTCATGAAACCATAGAGCAAATGCGCGTCTTCGCGAATCGCGAGGTGGGTGTGGACGGTCAGCGCCGCGCCTTCGGCGGGCATCTGGTAAAAACCGGACAGGGGCATCTCCAGTTCATAGCCGACTCCCTGTACATCGAGCCAGAGCCAGGGCGGACGCCGCTGCAGGATGGTGCCGGTAAGGGAGGTGATCATGACGGAGGGCCCTCGGGTCGTAACGGGTTCAGCGGCCGACGGCAGGCTGCCAGCGCTGCCGGGTGCGGCCATGGTGGGCATGACAAATGGCACAGGCCAGCGCATCCGCCGCGTCCGCCTGCGGGTTTTCGCTGAGTTTGAGGAGCCAGCGAACCATGCTCTGCACCTGTTCCTTGGCGGCGTGGCCACCGCCGACGGCGGCTTTCTTGATCTGCAGCGCCGTGTATTCTTCTACGGGCAACCCGGCTTCCAGCAAGGCGACAAGGGCGGCGCCGCGCGCCTGCCCCAGCTTGAGGGCGGAATCCGCGTTGCGCGCCATGAACACCTGTTCGATGGCCGCTTGTTCGGGGTGATACGTGCCGATGATCTGTTTCAGTTCACGGTAGATGGCGCCGATGCGCTCCAGAAACGGCTGTCCGGACACATTCAGGCAGCCGTGGGCCACATGCCGGAGCTGGCCGGACGCGTCGGACTCGATAATGCCGTAGCCGGTGCGCAAAGAACCGGGGTCGATACCGATGATCCGCACCGTAGCCGTGGGCAGGGAGGCAGGCGATGCCCCTCCGTTCAGCGCCACGGTCGCCGCGCTCGCCGGGAATTCCGCTGCAGGTTCAGGATGTCGCTTCCAGGCGGGCCATTTCTTCGTCACTGATGTCGTAGTTGGCATAGACGTTCTGCACGTCATCGTTTTCTTCGAGGAAATCGATGAGCCGCAGCAGTTTCTCCGCCTCCTCGCCGCTGACCTCGATCGTATTCTCCGGGATCATCGTCATTTCACTTTCTTCCGGCTTGAGCCCCGCCGCTTCCAGGGCCAGAACCACGCTGTGAAGATCCGATGGGGCCGTATAAACGGCGATCCGCTCGCCTTCGTTGACGACATCTTCCGCACCCGCTTCCAGGGCCGCTTCGAGAATCCGGTCTTCATCGGCATCCGCCGGGAAAACGATCAGACCAAGCTTTTTGAACTGATAGGCCACCGAGCCTGCGGTACCCATATTGCCGCCGCGCTTGGAAAATATGTGGCGCACTTCGGCGACGGTACGCACCTTGTTGTCGGTCATGGTCTCGATCAGGATAGCGACACCGCCGGGGCCATAGCCCTCATAGGTGACTTCTTCATAGTCCACGCCTTCCAGTTCGCCGGTGCCGCGCTTGATCGCCCGCTCGATGGTGTCTTTGGTCATGTTGGCCCCGTAGGCCTTGTCCAGGGCAAGACGCAAACGGGAGTTGCTGGCCGGATCACCGCCACCCGCCCGCGCCGCCACCGTGATTTCGCGGATGAGGCGGGTGAAAATCTTGCCGCGCTTGGCGTCCTTCAGCGCCTTCTTGAACTTGATGGTGGACCACTTACTATGCCCGGACATGACGTACTCCCTGTTCTATCACTGACTATTCTGCCAAAAATAAATATCGCTCATGGTACCGCAAAGGCGGGGATGCCGTCATGCGAGGGTGGCGATGGCGCTCATGGTGGCGCCGAGCACCTCGGCGGCGTGGGCATCCGGATGAAAATGCAGAGGTACCCCATAACGCAGCAAAGGCCGCTGGCGGTGTACCCAGGTGCTGAAGTCCGAGCGGCCTTGCCGCGCGCCACTGATATGGGCGGGCACCACCGGCGCGGCGCTTTCCCGCACCAGCCAGGCAAGGCCTTTCTGGGTTTCCTCGCGGTTGATCCCGCCCTCGGGAAATATGCCCAGCACCCGTCCCTCTTCGAGCATCCGTCGCGCCTGCAGGAGGGCACGGACATCTCGACGATCGCGGCGTACGGGGATGCTGTAGGTCTGCTCCAGCAGGCGACGCATCCAGGCGTTGTCGTAATATTCCTGCGCGACCAGAAAGGAAATGATCCGCTGATTGCTGGCCACCAGGAATAAAGGATCGAGCACGGAAACATGGTTGCAGGCGAGGATGGCCGGCCCGGTCTCGGGAACGCTGCTGCGCTCCCAGCGGCCCCCCTGATAAAAGCGCGTGTAGCCGTAAAGCAGGGCATGTAGGCCACGCTGGGTAAACGACCACTCCGTCGCCAGATCGGCCGCCGCAGACGGTTGCCCCATGGTGTTCGTCAGGAAACCGCCAGCATGCGTTCCAGCGCCAGCCGGGCTTGGGCGGCGGTCTCCGGGTCCACCTGGATGCGATTGACCACCTGGCCCGCGAGGAGACTCTCCAGCGAGCAGGCCAGGTGTTCCGGGTCGATGCGGAACATGGTGGAGCACATGCAGACCATGGGCGACATGAACTCCACGGTCTTGCCCTCGGCGCGCACCTCGTCGGCCAGGCGGGTGACCAGATTGATTTCCGTGCCCACCAGCCACGCACTGCCGGGTGGCGAGGCCTTGACCGTGCGCAGGATGAAATCCGTGGAACCGACGGCATCGGACATCTGGCAGACTTCAAAAGACGCCTCGGGATGGGCGATCACCTGCCCCTGGGGATGCTCGCGGCGCCAGCGTTCGATGTGGGCCGGCTGAAACATCTGGTGGACCGAGCAATGCCCCTTCCAGAGCAGGATTCTGGCACGGCGGATTTCTTCCGGCGTGAGGCCGCCCAGCGGCAGGCTGGGGTCCCAAACCGGCATATCCCGCAGGGGAATGCCCAGTTGGTACCCGGTCCAGCGTCCCAGATGCTGATCCGGGAAAAACAGGGCCTTGGGACGTCGCCCGAAGGCCCAGTCGAGCACCTTGCGGGCATTGGAGGAGGTGCAGACGGCACCGCCGTGGACACCGCAGAAGGCCTTGAGCGCGGCCGAAGAGTTCACGTAAGTGACCGGTGTCACCTCCTGCTCTACATCGATCACCGTCGCCAGTTCCTCCCAGGCACGCTGCACCTGGGGCATATCGGCCATATCGGCCATGGAGCAGCCAGCGTTGAGGTCCGGCAGAATGCTCGCCTGTTCCGGGCGGCTGAGAATATCGGCCACTTCGGCCATGAAATGAACGCCACAGAAGACGATGAACTCGGCCTCCTGCTCGGCGGCGGCACGGGAGAGCTGCAGGGAGTCGCCATGAAAGTCGGCGTGGCGATAGACTTCTTCGCGCTGATAGTGGTGGCCGAGAATGACCGCACGCTTGCCCAGCGCAGCCTTGGCCCGCCGGATTCGCGCATCCAGCTCCGCCGCGTCACTGCTCCTCAGCCCCTGAATCCTCACCGTTTCCACACCCATAACCGACCCTCTCAGGCGCTATTGCGCGTGCAAAAATATCCGTTCACGTTACGAAGCCGTCCGCCGGTCGTCAAGCGCCCGCCCTTTCAGGGATTTGGAACGCCAACCCCGACACCGGGACGCAGGCGGATGCCGAGTTCCTGAAGCTGCTTGTCGGCCACCGTACCGGGGGCTTCGGTGAGCAGGCAACCGGCCTTTTGCGTCTTGGGAAAGGCGATCACGTCACGGATGGTCTCGGCACCGCACAGGAGCATCACCAGTCGATCCAGCCCGAAAGCCAGACCTCCATGGGGTGGCGCCCCGTAATGCAGGGCGTCGAGAAGGAAGCCGAATTTGTCACGCGCCTCTTCCGCACCGATACCGAGGGCGGCGAAGACCTTTTCCTGTACCGCCTCCTGATGGATGCGGATGCTGCCGCCGCCGATCTCGTTGCCATTGAGCACCAGATCGTAGGCCCGCGCCAGGGCATTGCCGGGGTCCTGACCGAGGGTTTCCAGGTGTTCCGTCTGCGGCGCGGTAAAGGGGTGATGGGTGGAAGTCCAGCGGTCTTCCTTGTCGTCATAGTCGAACATGGGGAAGTCGGTGATCCAGACCGGGCACCATTCGCCCTCCAGCAAACCCAGATCAGCGGCCACACGGTTACGCAGGTTGCCGAGGGCTTCGTTGACGATTTTGGCGGTATCCGCGCCGAAAAAGAGGATATCGCCCGCCGCCGCGCCGCTGCGCCGGAGGATTTCGTTCAGGACCATTTCCGGCAGGAACTTGACGATGGGGGATTGCAGGCCTTCGTTACCTTGATCCAGGGCATTCACCTTGATCCAGGCCAGACCTCTGGCCCCGTAGATGGCGGTGAACTGGGTGTAAGCATCGATCTGCGCCCGGCTGAGCTGGGCGCCACCGGGCACCCGCAGGCAGGCCACCCGCCCATGCGGACGCTCGGCGGCTTCGCGGAATACTTTGAAGTCCACCGCGCGCACGAGATCGGTGAGCTCTGTCAGTTCCAGCGGATTGCGCAGATCGGGGCGATCGACGCCGAAGCGGTGCATGGCGTCCCGGTAGGTCATCCGCGGGAAGGGATCGGGCAACTGCACGCCCAATACCTCGGCAAACAGCCCGCGAATCATGGGCTCGGCAGTCCCCATGACGGCCTCTTCATCGACAAACGAGGCCTCGATATCGATCTGGGTGAATTCCGGCTGACGATCGGCCCGCAAGTCTTCGTCGCGGAAGCACTTGGTGATCTGGTAATAGCGGTCCAGTCCCGCCACCATCAGAAGCTGCTTGAAGAGCTGCGGGCTCTGGGGCAACGCGAAAAAGTGTCCGGGCTGGGTGCGCGACGGCACCAGATAGTCACGGGCGCCTTCGGGGGTGGAGCGGGTAAGGACGGGGGTTTCCACGTCGATAAAGCCGGCACCGTCCAGATAGCCGCGCACGAAGCGGGTGACCTGATGGCGCAGGCGCAGGCGATGGAGCATTTCCGGACGGCGCAGGTCGAGATAGCGGTACTTGAGCCGGAGGTTCTCGGCGATGTCTTCCTCATCCAGGGGGAAGGGGACCGGCTCGGATCGGTTGAGAATACGGATGCGCGCTGCGGCCAGCTCGACCTTGCCACTGGGCATGTGGGGATTCTCGGTACCCGCGGGACGGGCACGGAGAACACCCTCGACCTGCAGTACGAACTCGCTGCGGCACTCGTTGGCGGCCGCGAAGGCGTCGACCTGGTCCGGATCGGCGACGATCTGCACTAGACCCTCTCGGTCCCGCAGGTCGATGAAAATGACGCCGCCGTGGTCGCGCCGCCGTTGCGCCCAGCCGCAGAGGATGACCGTCTGGCCGATCAGGCCTTCGTGAATGCCGTTACAATAGTGTGTCCGCATGCTGCGTCCCGTATGAGTCAACAAGAAAAGGGCCACCCGACCGGGAGGCCCGCGCACAATCTAGCCTTGCCGCGCGCGCTACGTCAATGACAGGCGCAACCCCCAGCAGGGCAGGAAGGCGCAGCGGCGGCTTCCGGCTTGCTCTCGCCGACCTTGTTGCCGCCACCCTTGAAATCGGTCTGGTACCAGCCGGAGCCCTTCAGGGCGAAGCCCCCGGCGCTCAGTTGCCGCTCCAGCCCCGGCTTTCCACAATGGGGGCAATCGGTCAGGCGGGGATCACTCATGCGCTGCTCGACGCTCAAGTGGTGCCCGCAATCCTTGCATACATACTCGTAAGTTGGCATTGTATCGACTCCGTATCGGGTTGTTGCTTTCAAAGATGCCTATTAAATACGACCTCACACCGCAATTTTCAAGGGCCTTGTGCCAGCACAGGTGGCACGGGAGCGATGCGGATGTCCGTCGCCGCTGAACTGCACAGTGCATTGCAGACGCTCATCGCCCTGCTCGCGATCCTCAATCCCGTCGGCGCCATCCCGATTTTCATTGCCCTGACCAGCGACGAAGATCCACAACAACAAGTCGCCACGGCGAAGCTGGCATCGCGCGCCGTCGCCGTGGTGCTGCTCACGTCGGCGTTCCTGGGAGAATATATCCTGCAATTCTTCGGGATCAGCATCGCCGCCTTTCAGGTGGCGGGCGGTATGGTACTCATGCTGCTGGCCTTCAATATGTTGCAGGCCAAGTCCAGCCGCTATCGCCATACCCCGGAGGAAACCGCCGAGGGCATGCAGAAAGAGGCCGTTGCCGTAGTCCCTCTCGCCATCCCGCTGCTCGCGGGTCCCGGCACCATGGTCACCGTGATCATTGCCCATCACAAAGATGCGTCGTGGCTGGCCAGCGGCCTGCTGATCATCGACATCCTGGTAATCGCCGGGGTGGCCTATGCGGCACTGCGCCTGGCGGAGCCCCTGTCTCGCCGGCTCGGGGTGACCGGCATCAATATCTCTACCCGTATCTTCGGACTGGTGCTCGCCGCCATTGCCGTGACCTTCATCGCCAACGGTCTGGCCGCCTTGTTTCCCGGTCTGGAACACGTCCGCATGTCCTGAGCATCGTCCAGCGCCCTATAGTCGTTGATCAGCCCATAGATTAATTATATTTGCCAGAGCCGAACAATAGGCTATTTTGATGGATATAAAGAAAGTGGCAAGGTGGGGTTTCCCCCTATGCCTGTTACAAGATGGAGGAGCGTATGGAGACCATCGTTTGGGGTTTCATGTTCGGGGCGATTCTACAATACGCGCGCCTGAACCGATTTAATACCATAGCGGGCATGGCGGTATTGCAAAATCTCGCCGTCGCCAAAACCATGGCCTTCACTATCGGCCTGGGGATGCTTTTGCTGCAGTCCGAGATCCTCCTGGGATGGGCGGACTACCACGTCAAGCCCCTGATCCTCGTCGGCGTGGTCGTGGGCGGACTGCTCTTCGGCGTGGGCATGGCCGTGCTCGGCTATTGTCCCGGCACCGTCGCCATATCCCTGGGCCAGGGCAATCTCGACGCCCTGGTCGGCATCATCGGCGGTTTATGCGGCGCCCTGGTTTTTGCGGTGGTCTACCCTTCCATAAATCCCCTTCTCGGCCCGAACCTGGGCGCCCTGTCTGTCCGCAGTCTGTTGCCCGATGACACCCTGTTCTGGAGTGTCACCGGTGCCGTGGCGATCCTGTTCATGGGAATCGCCTTGTATTTACAGAAATTGCAGCATCATGACTGGCGCTGGCTGCACGCCGCCGTGGGTCTGGCGTTGCTCAACTGCGTACTCACCCTGCCCTTTGTCGCCGGTCACCCCATGGGCGCATCCACGGCCTTTCCTTATGCGGCCATGGCCCTTACCGACCTGGGCGCGGAATCCTACCGGGCCGCCATAGCGGCGCCAGGCGCATGGGAATTATGGTTTCTCACCGGGGCGTTTCTGGCCGGGCTGGTGTTTGCCCTGCTGCACCGCAGCTTTCGCATCTCCAGCGTGCCCGAGTTGTGGGTGCGGTACCACGGTCCCAAGCCGGCCAAACGTTTTTTCTGGGCGTTCGTCGGCGGCTTCCTGCTCCTCTTCGGGGCGCGCATGGCGGGCGGATGCACCTCTGGCCATGTGATTTCCGGGGGAATGCAACTGGCGGTCAGCAGCCTGGTGTTCGCCGTGGTGGTATTCGCGGCATTCCTGACCACCGGTCATTATTTTTATCGGATACGCCAGGCAGTGCCTATCCCGCCCTCACCCCGGATGGTCGGGGTCAACGAGATGGAAGCCCGTTGAGCGATGATACGGCGAACCGTCTTCTTCCTGCGCGGTAAGAAACGGGTTTCCGAAGAGCGGAAACGCCGGCGGACAGGGGGTGATGATTTGGCCCTCCGGTTATTCGCACTCTGCGGCCTCGCGATGTTTACCTCCATAGGACCGCCCGCCATCGGCGCCACCCAGGTGTCGCCGCTCTCCGGCGGGTTATGCATTTTTCCGGGATGCCCGGAAAATCCGCTGGCGGATTGGACCCGCGCGCCACAGAAGCAACGATTCCTCGCCAGAAAATCAGCGCACCGGAAACCCGCTCACCGGCGGGCCAAACGTGCCCTCCGCATCCGTCTGAGGCCGGGCCACAGAGCCATCGCCCTCCTGCGTCGCCATCCCGGCAGGCCCCATCCCATAGCCGGTGTGAGCCGCAACCCCTATGTGTCCAGGCGGCCGCTGCACCTGGCCTTTCCGCGTTACGGCATCGGTGCCCTTGCCGTCCAGAGCGGCCTGGAACTTGCGCCCGTTTCCAGGTACCGGTACTCCTGGCGGAACGGATCGTACCTGACACTGGGTGTGCATGGCCATTACGGGATCGGGCGGGGCTGGGACATCTTGTCCGGCGTAGACTATGTCAGCCACACGAAGGCCCTTTCGCCACAGGAGGTGGATGACTCTCGCGCCTATATCGGGGTGATGCACAGATTCCGGTGACCTTTTCCCAACCGCTGTTTTACCTATTTCCGGAGACTCTTTAACATGTGGAAAAAACGGTTCCTTCTCTCTGCGCTTACCTGCCTGGCCATGGATACGGCCAGCGCCGCACCAGCCATAATCAGCACATCTTTTGCCATGCCGGCGGACATTGCCGCCGTCAAAATCAGCCAGCAACTGACGGAGCGCCACTTCAAGGTAGTGGATAATCTGAACGTGCTCCCCCGCATTCACAAGGGCAACCCGCAGCTTGCCGCCCGGATTCCTCCGGACATCCAGGCCGAGCGGCTGTTGGTCGTATGCCAGTCCAGCTCCATTGTCGGCTACTTGCGCACCGACCCCGCCGCCACTAGTCTCTGTCCGCTCACCCTGTCGCTGGTCCAGATAAACGGCAAAACCACCGCCTACTATCTCCAGCGCGGGGCATTGCTGACGGCCAACACTCCGGCGCGGGCAGTTGGCCAGAAAGCCGACGAATCCGTTTTGGACGCCCTTCATGCTGCGCAAAAACAGTAGACCGTGTAGTTTGGCACACCAAA
>Ga0172381_10003736_pt1 | contig 15981 bp, 6 predicted proteins | sample Leawel6488metaG_FD_119754 | JGI IMG/M metagenome (GOLD analysis project Ga0172381, IMG submission 119754) | Leachate microbial communities from a municipal landfill in Southern Ontario, Canada - Leachate well 64-88 metaG | ecosystem: Engineered > Solid waste > Landfill > Unclassified | place...
CCCCTTATATTAAGAGAAATAAACAATTGGCGAACGACAAAAATAATTATCAAACGGTCTATGCCGACACTCATAAGATTGGTTCGGCCGCCGCGCCGACGGCCGGTTTACATTTTACGAAAGAATTATTGAAGAAGATAAAAGCAAAAGGCGTAAAAATAGAGTATGTTACTTTACATGTTGGGCTTGGCACTTTTGCGCCGGTCAAAACCGAGAGGATTAATGAGCATCAGATGCATAGTGAGTTCGCCGAGATAAGTGCTAAAACTATTAAAGCGGTTAAATATACTAAAGAGGTCGGCGGACGAGTGATTGCCGTTGGTACGACTAGCTGCCGAACCTTAGAGTCGGCCGACTGGATAGCTCCAATGATTAAATCACAGTCGTTCTGGACCGACATCTTTATTTATTCGGGCTACAAGTTTAAGGCAGTCGATGCTTTAATCACTAACTTCCATTTACCGAAATCGACGCTTTTAATGTTAGTCAGCGCCTTAGCCGGTAAAAAGCCGATTGACGCGGCTTATTCGGAGGCCATAGGACGGAAATACCGCTTTTTCAGCTATGGCGACGCGATGCTTATTTCTTAGCTCGAGCTTATTTGTTAAATTTTAGCCAAAATAAGACATTTGATTTTTTTGTTTTTTTCTGGTATACTAAAAGCTGCTTATTATATTTTTTGTTAGTTTTAGCCTGGTTTTTATGAAAAATTTTTTAATATTTGTTAAGGAAATAGTAAAAGTAACGGTAATTTCGCTGGCGATTATTCTGCCGGTACGTTATTTCTTGATTCAGCCATTCTATGTTAAGGGCGCTTCCATGGAACCGAATTTTCATGATCATGAATATCTGATTATTGATGAAATTACTTATCGTTTTACGCCTCCCGAACGGGGCCAAGTAGTCGTTTTCCGTTATCCGCGTAATCCGCAGGAATATTTTATCAAACGCGTTATTGCTTTACCAGGAGAACAAGTACAGATTAAAGATGGCGTCATAACGATTTTTAACGCCAGTCATCCAGAAGGTTTCAGTTTAGATGAAAGTTATCTACCGCGTGATTTATTAACCTCTAATCAAAGTGAGGAAAAAATTAGTGTCGGCGCCGATGAATATTTTGTCTTAGGAGATAATCGTAATGCCTCTAAAGATTCGCGCAGTTTTGGTGCGGTGAATACTAGCTTTATTACCGGCAAGGTTCTCTTCCGTGGTTGGCCGCTTAATGAAATAACAGTTTTTAATAAAAATTATTGGCCGCAATATCAACAATCTAACAATTAATATTATGCCGCGACATAAAAAAGGCGCCACTGAGCCAGCTAAGAAAACAGAAAAGAGAAGTGAAAAAACTTTTAGCCGTCTTTTGGGTATGAAAGATGCGGCCGGTTCGGAATATCGCCGTTTTGATTTAGTTGTTAGCAAGGCGCAGGAATTTGCTAAGCTCTGTAATTTTACGCCGATTAAGACGCCGATTTTAGAGCCGTTTGATTTATATAAAAAGTCTACGCGCAAGAATACCGATCATGAATTTTATTTCGTCGAAGGAGAAAAAACTGAGAAAGTTGTTTTACGCCCGGAAATTACTCAGGGGGTTATTCGTGCTTATTTAGAGAATAATTTAGGAGAATCGGGTCTGCCGGCTCGCCTTTTTTCTCTCGGCCCTATTTTCCGTCGTGAAAAATTACAGACCGGTCGTTATCGCGAATCGACGCAAATTAATTTAGAAATCATTGGTGAGAAAAAACCTTTAGCCGAAGCCTTACTCATCGCTTTGGTTTATAATTTTTTCGCCGATTTACAAATTAAAGTCCAAGTACAGATTAATAGCCTCGGTAACGCCGAATGTCGTCGTGAATATTGCAATAAATTATTAGCTTTTTATAAAGAAAGAGGACGTCGTTCTAAGCTTTGTCATTATTGTAAAAAGAATTTAGGCAAAAATTGTTTAAGCTTATTAGATTGCAAAGAAGAGGGCTGTATTAAGGTGCGCGAAGAAGCGCCGCCGATTGCCGATTACTTGTCAGACGAGAGTCGCGAATATTTTACTAAGACCTTGGAGTTTTTAGATGAGTTAAACATTAATTATAATTTTAATCCTTATCTAGTCCGCGGTTTGAATTATTATAATGATACGGTCTTTGAGTTTTTGCCGCTTAACGATGACGGCACGGTCTTGGGCAAAGTAGCTCTTGCCGGCGGCGGTCGTTATGATTCTTTAGTAGAAAATTTTGGTGGCCCATCTACACCCGCTTTCGGTTTAGCCATTGGCGTGGAAAGAACCGTCGCCAGATTAAGAGATAAGAGCGCGAATGTTGGCCCTTTAGAAGAAAATGTTATTTTTATTGCTCAATTAGGCGATCAAGCAAAATTAAAATCACTGCAATTATTTGAAGATTTACGCCACGCTGGTTTTAATATCCGTCAGTCTTTTATGTCTGATAGTTTGAAGACGCAATTAGAAGAAGCGGCGGCGATGCAGGCTAAAACCTGTTTAATTTTAGGGAAGAAAGAGATTATGGACGGAACAATTCTCTTGCGCGATATTGACTCCGGCGCGCAAGAAACGGTAGTTTATAAGAAGATTAAAGAACGTTTGTCGAGAAAAGATAAATTAGTTGAAAAAAGAGTTAATATTAGAAAGGAGGGTGGGGTATATGGCGGACTTTAAGAGAAAACCTGGTGAAAGCTTTGAAAGTTTTTTACGAAAATTCAAGAAAGGCTTGAAGAATAGTAAAAGACTGGAGAAAGCGCGATCGATGCAACACTTAGCGACTAAAGTTACTAAGCAGAAACAGAAAAAACACGCTTTAATCGGTTTAGACTTGCGTAAGAAAAATGAATATTTGCGTAAAATTGGTAAGTTACCGGAAAGCAATATGCGCGCGTAGAACATAAAATGTTTGATAGAAGTTAAAAGGTCGCTCTATTAGAGAGCGACCTTTTTGGTTTGAGTTAGTTATTTTGAAGTTTTTATTTATTCATTCCTGGGATAAATCGCTTGATATTTTCCAGAGCCGATTTTTTAGCGGCGGTTTTTATCCGGTCGCGCGCATGTTTAGTTTTAACGAATTTTAACCAATCGCGGTTCGGTTGGGCGCGTTTTTTTTCAATGATGATTTTTACGAAGTCGCCGTTTTTTAATTCTTGGTCCAGCCGGCCGATTTTATCATTAATAATTACGCTGGAGGCCTTATCACCGATATTAGTATGGACGGCATAAGCAAAATCAATCGGCGTCGCCCCTTCCGGAAGTTCAAAGACATCTCCCTGTGGCGAAAAAACAAAAATTCGGTCGCGGAAGATATCTAATTTTATTTTTTTTACGAATTCGTCGGTATTGGTTACTTCTTTCTGGATTTCGATAATTTCTTCTACCCATTTAGGCGTTTTGTATGTCGGAGCGCTCTTACTGCTCTTATAATACCAATGAGCGGCGAGACCATAAATACTTTCCTCGTGCATTTCTCGAGTACGAATTTGAAATTCCGTGGCTTTACCCTCAGGGCCAAAGATTGTTGTGTGGAGAGAACGGTAACCATTAGGTTTAGGAACAGCAATATAGTCCTTAAAACGGTTTTGTTTCGGTCGCCATAAAATATGAATAATCCCTAAGGTTTTATAGCAATCGTCAATCGTCGGCACGATAACGCGCAAGGCAAAAACATCGTAAATTTCGTTGAATTTTCGATCTTTTTCCTGCATTTTTTGATAAATACTGTATAAATGCTTAAAGCGGATTTCAATGTCGTATTCTAAACCCGCCTCTTCCAGCTTGGGAGTCAGGATGCCTTTTACTTTTTGAAAAAAGCGATTGCGTTCAACTTTCTTTTCCACCTCGTATTTATATTCCAATTCTTGAAATTTTTCTGGGTAGAGAACTTTAAAACAAATGTCTTCCATCTGCCATTTTAATAAACTAATGCCTAGAAGTCCGGCAATTGGCGCGTAAATTTCTAAAGTTTCCTGAGCAATTCTTTTTTGTTTTTCCGGCGGCAAGCTTTCTAAAGTGCGTAAGTTATTTAAACGATCGCAGAATTTAATAAAAATTATTCGCAAATCACTAGCCATCGCCAGAAACATTTTTTTTAGATTCTCTCGATAACGTTCAATGCCACGATATTTTATTTTTCCTAGCTTTGTGACCCCTTCTACTAAAACTGCTGTCTCCGCTCCGAACTCAGCTTCTATTTCTTCTAAAGTACGCGCGGTGTCTTCAGGAACGTCATGAAGTAGACCAGCCATGACTGTCGCCAGATCAGCCTTAATTTCCGCTAATAAATAAGCAGTATGTAGGGGGTGCTGAATATAGGGTTCGCCATTTTTGCGCTTTTGGCCGGCATGAGCGGCATCGGCAAATTCAAAGACTTTATTGAGGATAGAAGCGTCAACCCCGGGGTGATTTTTTTCAAATTTTTTAATTATTCGTTCAATGGTCATATAGTCGCCGTAGTCCTTTTTTATTTTCTTCTTTTTATGTTATAATAAAGCTATAATATTATAACATAAAAAGTCATAATATTATATCCTAAAATAGAGATATAATTTTAATCTTTTATTTTGTTTTAATGACTAAAAAAGTTAAATTAATTATTCTGCTTTTTGGTTTTTTAGGAGTATTCATGGCGGCCAATTTTGTTTTGGCGGCCGATTTTGGCGTTAACGAGGTAAATAATGGTTTAGCCGGATCGTTAACTTCTACTGACCCCCGCGTTTTAATTGGTCGGATTATCCAGATTGCTTTAAGTTTTCTGGGAGCGATTGCTATAGTAATTATCATGTATGCCGGTTTTCTCTGGATGAGTTCTGACGGTGACGAAGAAAAAATTTCCCAGGCGCAAAAAATTCTTAAAAATGCGGTTATCGGTTTAGTTATTATTTTAGCTTCTTGGGGAATTACTACCTTTATTCTTTCACGTTTGTCAGCCGCGATCGGCGGCGGCGGGAGTGAACCCCAGGCTAGTACTGGCGGCGGTTTTTCTGATCCGGGGGTAAGTTCTATTGGCTCTTGCGCGGTAGAGAGTACTTATCCGGCTGATAAACAACAAGATGTACCACGCAATACTTCTATCATGATTACTTTCCGGGAAGAATTAAAGTTGAATTCTGTTTGCGGCAACGGCCCGGGGAATACTACGGCCTGCACTTGTAATAATACTGATTGTAATAAAGTTAATCCCGAGGCTATCCGGTTATATAAAGTTGATCCGGGTGACACTTATAATTCCCGTCCGGAGCTTAATGGTAATATTACTAATATTTTAGTAACTATCCCGTCCGGAAATAAAACTTTAGTTTTAACGCCTTTAGACTATCTCGGTTCTCCGGATGGTAATACCCCCTATACTATTAAATTTACTAAGCAAATTAAAAAGCTAGATGATTCTTCCATGTTTAGAAATTGTTATGTTGATTACGCCTCTTGGGATTTTACCGTTAGTAATGTTTTAGATTTAACTCCGCCGATAATCCTCTCTGCGGGCATGTTTCCAGCGCCTGATAATCAAAAAGATATTTATCAAGAAGTAACTCCCGCTGTTTCCGCCATTGGGTCTCTTACGGTCAATGGCTGCCCGCGTGTTTATTCGGCCGCCCGAGTAAACTCAGTCAGTCCGACTGGTGCTACGGTTACTTTAAATTATCATGGTTCTATTTCTAGTTTCCGCGCCACCGTCCCATCGGGAGCACCAAATAAAATTCAATTATTTGATAGTAATAATAATCTTTTAGGTATTGCCGATTTTAATCAAAGCGGCACGGCGACCATTGGAGATTATTTAACTTTCCAAGCCGCTAATCATCCAGAAGGCAGTTTATGGACAATTAATATTACCCCGGAACAATTAGCCGATACTTTAACGGTAAATAATATAATTTATAATTTTTCTGTTACCGGAGAAAATAATAATATTAGAGTGCCGGTCGCCTGCGATAATAATGTTCAAGCCCAAAATATCACGGCTAAATTAAGCGGTCATCCGGATTTAGAAGTTAATTCGGTAAATAATAAGGTTAACTTAGTAGCGAAAGTAGCTGGCCAAAGAGGGAACGATATTGCTATTACGACCACCAATTCTACCGCTCTAACAATCCAACCGTTTACCGGCGGCCAAGATCGCAGCGAACTTAATCAAGCGCAGGACAGAAAAGATCGCCCTATGAATTCTATTATCCAAGTTAATTTTAGCGAAGCCTTGAATCCAATTACTGTTTCCGGCTTGGCCAGTGAGGTCGCTCGGTATGTTAAAGTTATTAATGCTAATGCCTCTAGCAGTCTGGCGGGCGTCGCCTGTAATGGTAACTCTCAATGCCGTTCTTATAAATGTGAAACTGGCGTTTGTGTGGGCGATTATTTGGGCGGTAAATTTATGGTCGGTAGTGACTATAAAACTGTAGAATTTATTTCCGACAGAGAATGTGGCGTTAATGGTTGTGGCGAAAAAATTTATTGTTTGCCGGCTGATAGCCATTTAGCGGTTGAACTAATGGCGGCTAATTTGAAAAATTGCGGTACGGATAGCGATTGCTTGGCTGTGAATCCTTTTAGAACCTGCGCTTCAACACCGCTTGGTTCAAAGGTTTGTCAGAACGCTGACGGTAAGAATTATCCAGCCGCTGATTTAAGCAGGCTAGATGGCATTATCGATGCGGCTAATAATTCTTTTGATGGCGACCGTAGTACTTTTTCCGATGGGCCGCAGAGTTTTTATAACGCTAATGCTGCTGCCGCTGAAAATATTAATAAGAAAGATAATTATCGTTGGTCTTTTTTTGTAAGTAATAAGATTATGTCTGATTCGCCGAAAGTTACTTCTGCTCTTCCGGTCCAAGGGCAAACTGGCAGTCAGGTTACTTTAGCTCAACCGGTGTTAATTAATTTTAATACCTTAATGATGAATAGTACTCTAAAATCCGGTAGTGTGGCTCTTAATAACGGGACTTCAACTTTTGAACACAAATTAATAAATTTAAGCAGCTCTGCCCCGACCCCCCTTGGTTATTGGATTGCCGCCGAGAATAAAGACAACCCTCCTTTGGACGGTGAGCCGGATTTAACGGCGGTCGCTATTGTCCATTCGCCATTTTTAGAATCGGTCGCTTATAAATCACAGGTCGGTTCGGGTGTGAAAGATATCTATCAGAATTGTTATAAACCGAGCGCGGGGCCGAATTGCACGGCGACAACCGAATCTCCTTCTTGTTGCTTCGGAACACCGACCAATGTTTTAGGTACGGATGGTAATTGTCAATAAAAATTAGAAAATATAAGAAGTTATAAAATATAAAATGAATTTTTTTGTGAGAAAAAGAATTAGACAGAATTTAATTATTTTTATTCTTTTTACCGGTATTTTATTAGTGGCGCGCTTTGTTCTAGCGCAGGGTTTTGGTACCGATGAAGTGAGTAATGGTTTAGCCGGATCTTTAACTACTACCGATCCACGAACGATAATCGGTCGGATTATTAATATTGCCCTAGGGTTTTTAGGAGTAATCGCCATGGGTTTAATAATCTATGCCGGTTTTCTCTGGATGAGTTCGGGCGGTGATGAAGAAAAAGTCGCGCAAGCGCAAAAGATTTTAAAGAATGCCGTTATTGGTTTAGTTATCGTTTTAGCTTCTTGGGGGATTGCTACTTTTATTCTTTCTCGTTTAGGTGGCGCAATGAATCCTGACGGCGGCGGTTGTTTAGAGGGTGAATCTGCCCCTTGCCAGTGCGGCGGCTCAATGGTTTGTTCCGGTGGTAGTTGGGGCGGCTGTATTGGTTCAGATTGCAGCAGTTCTAGCGAGCCAACCGGTTGTGATTCTAGTACTCTCCAGGGCTGTCAGGCTGCTAATCAAATTTGCGCGCCGAATGACTATTGCGATGCTGACGACTGCGGTTGTAAGCCGCGAGGAAATTTAGGTGATCCTTGCGACACGGATTTAAGTAACGCCACTTGTGAACCAGATAATAATCATTGCGCGCAATATTTAACTTGTGATGCTCAGTCTTGCACTTGCTACGGACCGCCGGTTATCACCGGCGTTAGCCCAGTGGGCGGTTTCTGTTCGGAAGACAGAAATAAAACTTGTACGAAAGATAGCGATTGTGCTACTACTTGCAACCAGGATACTCCTAATGGTTCGACTAATAATTTAATTACCATCTTCGGTAAAAATTTCGGTCAATATTCAGCCACTTCTAGCCAAGTAGTTTTTGCCAGTGATAGCAACCCTCTAGCCGGCCGCCAACCGGCAGAATTAAATCCAGCTTGTATTAATTCCTGGAGTGACAGCCAAATTATAATTGCTATTCCAGCCGGCAACGCCGCCGGTCCGATTAAAGTAGTTAATAAAGATAATTTAGACGATACAACTAACAATGATTACGGCCCTAAAATACCAAGTTTTGAAAATAATAATATTAATCGTCCCGGGCTTTGTAACCTTAGCCCCGGTCGCGGCGCTTTAAGCACGGAAATTGGTTATCAAGGGATTAATTTAGTCGCCGGTACCGGTTATTTTGGCAATTATCAAAATAACGTTCGAGCTTTACAATCTAATTTTAATAATCCTGACGGTTTAGCCGGTACTTCAACGGTGCCCAATATTCGCTCTGGTGATTCTAGCACTTTTGTCCAAAGTACTCTTAACGGTCATGCGGAAAAAAGTAATTATCTGTTATTTACTAAAGATTCTGAACCGAACGAAGGGCCGTTTATTTCTTCTTTCTCGCCGCTCAACGGTTCCGCTGGCCAATATGTTACCGTTCGCGGCCAAGGCTTTGGTGGCGCCCGGGGTACTAGTCATGTTTACTTTAATAATACGGAAGCAGCTTATGATTTTCCGGAAATGTGTCTAAATTCCGTCTGGAAAGATAATCAAGTTATTGTTAAAGTCCCGGCCGGTTTGACGGATGGTCAACAGACGATAAAAATTAGTTTGGGAACGACTACGATTGATACGCAGAAATTAAACCCACCGACTTTTTTAGCGGATAAAAATTTAGCTTTGAAAACTAGTTTGTGTAAAATTGAACCGACTAACGGACCAGCGGCTACGCCAGTATCGCTTTGGGGGGAATATTTTGGCGCCGGCGAGGGCCTAGTAAAATTTAACTACGATAAAAACGCCACTGGGACAATACAAAAAGATGGTCGTGCTGATCTAATCCAAACTACTGTGCCAGCAGGAGCTATTACCGGACCAGTGCGAGTTATTAAAAATAGTGAATGGGGCAATGAGCTAAATTTTTCTATCGGTGACTGCCAAGCTAATAGTGATTGCGGGACGCAAGTTTGTTGCCCTGCGAATACCTATAGGAAGGGTCGTTGTGTCGGTGCTTTAACAGATTGTTTTATTAACATCCCCACTTCGGTTTTGGAATGGAGCTTTAGCACCGGTTTCAGTACTTCTACTATCCCTACCTATAATAGCTGCGCCGGTTTAGCTAATTATTTTGGCGCCTGTCAAACCGGAGCATCATGCCCTAATGTTCCAGGATCATGTTCTCCTAATGTCGGCGGCCAGAAAGCTATCGGCGATTGCGATTATAGTTGTATCAGCATCCCCGGTTGTGGTGATTTAGGAGTCAATAATTGTTCTTACAATTCATCTTTAGATAAGTGCGTTAAGAACGGCACGGGCGCTACTTGTGATTTAAATAAGGAGGTCCATTATGATTTAGGCAACTTACATCAAGAAACGACCGCGACCTGTAATTCGGATAAACATTGGGAGATTAGCGTCAACTCTTCTTGCCCGACCGGTTGGACGATGGCTGGAAATAATAAATGCGTTGATTTAAGTTCTAGTTGTTCATCATGTTCCGCTGATTTTAATTGTGAATTAATTGGCAATTCTGGACGTTGTGTATCTAGCGAACTTTGTGCCGGTAATGCGGCCTGCGCCGATAATCCGGCCGGCAGTAATCCAACTGGAGTTAAAGACAAGTGTGTCGTTGCCACTTCAGCGACTTGTGATTGTTGTTGTACTATTGGCCAATCGGCTAGAGACTGCTGTGCTCCCTTAACCTGCGAGGGAACTTGCGGTTCTGATACTAGTGCTGACGGTACGGGGTTCGGCCGCTGTGGCGGCTGTAAGAGCGCCGGTAATACGGCTGAAGCGCGTGATGCGGCCTGTAATTGTTCTGGACATAATGGACAATTTTGTGAAATTGATAATCCAGAATTTCCGGATGGAGTCTGCAATGATTGTTCTAGTTTAACTAATTTAAATTGCACCGATCACAGTAGCGCTTGTTGTTTGGATTCTAAAAAAACTCCCGAGATTATCGATGATATTTGTCGCGGCGGAAACGGCTCGCTAGTAGCTGGTTCCCCCGGCTATTGCGCTTACTATAATTGTCAGTCCGCGTCTGGCGATCCGACAAAATGCGCTTCCACTACCCCCGTGAGTATTGGTAATTATGCTACTATAGATTCATGTGACGATAATTGCTTAAATAGTAATCCTTGTTCCGCTTTTAAAACTGCCACCGAGTGTTTACAAGATAATCGTTGTTGTTTTGACTCTCAAAAAACCGCGACAACGACCGATGATGTTTGCCATTTAGGCGCGCCAATAAATCAGGCCGGTAACCCTGATAATGGTTACTGCGCTTATTATAGTTGTGATTCAGCTAATCCGTCGCAATGCGCTTCGACCACGCCAAATCGCGGCGATATTGTCGGTTCAATCAGTTACAATAGCACTAGTACTTGCATTCATTATTGCCAAGAAAATCCGGCCGGTCCCGGCTTATCTTGCGCCGGAGAGGCGACCTCTACTTGCGCGATTGATAAATGTAATTATCCTGGTTTTGGTTGTTTCGCTCCGGACGGGCAATTAGGGGTAATAGCGACCGGTTGTGGAACTTGTTGCTGCCAGCCGGTTGGTACGGGCGGAAATACAGTTGACTCTTGCGCGGCGATAAATTCTAAACTGACCTGTTTAGCTGATAAAGGAAATTGTTCCGGTGCTAGTCGTGGTTTATGTTGTGGTTGTTCTAGTGACAGTGAATGCGGCTCGGTCGCGGAAATCGGTTGCGGTGCCGATACTTGTTGTCAGGCTCGACCAGAAATCGCTACTACCTCACCGGCGCATTTAGCAACAAACGTTTGCCGTAACGCCGTGGTAAATATTTCTTTCAATCAGTTGATGGACATCGCCAGTTTTAAGAATAATATTTTATTATTGGAAGAACGTAATTACGGTAATGGGGTTTGTCCGGCCGGCAGTTTTGTGGCCGCCGGAGATTCAATTTCCGATCTATTAGCGCAAAAAAATAAAAATTGGTTAGAGCGTTTATATGATAATGTTTCCGGGGCTTTGTCCAAGCTGATTAGAAAATTCAACGGCTCGGCTTTAGCTGATATTCCCAGCCCAACTAAATTATATTGTGCTATTGAGGGTCTAGTATCGGGGAAAAATAATGGTGACGTTACTAGCGGTGGCACAACTAATTTAACCTTTACGCCGAAAAAAATATTAGCGGGCAGTACTAATTATTATGTTATTGCTTTAGGCGATACGGATTTGAATAGTAAATCCGGGTTGCTAAGTTTAACGAATATCGGTTTTAATGGTAATGGTTATTTTGATTCAGCGGCGAATGGTGGTACTGGCGCTTATGTGGCCGGTGATTTAATTAAATTCAATAATAAAAGTTATAAAAATTCTCAGATTTTTAAATTTACTACCTTGTCAGAGCAAGGGCCAAGCGCCGGTATTTGTGCGATTGACCATGTAACGATTAATCCCGCCTCTTATCTTTTCCGAACAACTGATAATAGTCTAGATGAAAACGATAGTGACGCCGATTCGCAACATAACGGAACTTTTGATACTAAAGCGGATCGGGATAAAGTTTTCGAAGCTTTGGCTTATAGCGCCGGCAGCCAACTGCTTCATCCGGTAACCGGTTATTATTGGGACTGGAGTTTTGGTGGCAATAATACGCAAATCGTCGCTACTAGCACGGTATCAGGTTTGCCGAATAATAAGACTATGGTTACGGCTCAGACCGGTCAGACCGATAGTGAAACAAAAATCACTGCGACCGTGAGAATGGACCGTTTTTCCGGTACCGGTTGTACGGCCGGAAACTGTTCTTGCCAGGGGAATAACTGCTCCAATAGCTGCTGTAATGTTTATTCCGGTGGTGATCGTTTTAACGCTTCGGCCAGTCTTTATATTTTCTTATGTAATAATCCGTGGCCGACGCCAGCTGTTAATGGTGAATGGTCGCCTTGGAATGATACTTGCCAAGGAGCAATCGGCGGGGCTTGCGCGGACTATAATTATAAATTCTATTATTGCCGCGACGCTGGTGCCGCTAATACTTTAGATGATTTACCGGCGATACTTAACCAAGCGGTAATTCGCGGGCAAAGCACCAGTCTTATTTGTAGTGCCGATCGAACACCATGTTCTATTGAAGGCGATGTCTGCGGTTTAGATAAAAATGGTGACGGCCGAGCCGACGGGCTATGTGTTTGGAATGTTTTAAAAGAATCCTATTTTTTCCGAGAGGCACTTTTATCTGGCGGATCGGTAACTGCTGCCACCGATCAGCAAACCGGCGGCGCGGCGAGGATTAGCTGGACTTCCGCCGCCGATAAAGTTAGGTCTTACAAAGTTTATTATTTAAAATCAGGCCAAGGTACAATGTTATCTAAAGAGTTTAAACCAGACGATATTGTAAACGGCAGCCAAGTATGTTCTCTAAATGGAGCAAGTTATAATTGTAATGTAGTTATTAGTGATTTAAATAATAATACTCCTTATGTTTTTAAAGTCAGCGTAGTTTCTGTTAATGGGACAGAGAATCAACTGTCTAATGAAGAAACTGTTACGCCAACCGATAAAACTCCGCCTGCCGTGCCGCGAGGATTAAAAGCGACTGTTATTGCCAGTTCGACGGTAAAGTTTAGCTGGCGCGCTAATAAGGATGATACCGTTATTTATCGTCTTTATCACGGCGTGATGTCCGGCTTATACGGCGAATCGTTTGATTCCAGCAAAGCAACAACTAGTATAACTCTTCCTCTAAGCACTTTTCCGGCGGCTAATAATTATTTTACGATCTCTGCTGTTGATGCCGTTAATAATGAGAGCGCTAAATCTAGCGAAATGGTCGGTTATACGGCCGCGCCTTGTTTGCCGGAATGTTCCGGAAAATGCGGCGGTGAAGATGATAATTGTGGTGGCACTTGTTCCGGAAATACCGGTTGCGCTTATAGCACAGAAGTTAAAAATTGTAGCGCGGCTTTTGGTGTGCTTACCGGGTTTAGCGGCAGCGCTTCTTGTAAGAGCGATTGCTCCGGATATGATACTTCGGCTTGCGTGATAAATCCGTCTTCGAGCGATTGGTTTAAAGCGCCGAGCGAAGTGGAAGCTTACGTCGGGAGGACATGTATAGTGCAATTTAATGTTAACGCCACTAGCGGGCCGATTTGTAGCAATGATTCCTTAGGGACAAACACTCGGTGGTTTATGGGAAAAATTGCTTCCTCTAGTACCACTTTTTGTTCTGTAACTGGTTGTACGACCTTCGTTAATCCTAATAAATGTCGTTGGCTTAACGGTTCTTGGTCTAACCAATGTTATGTTTCGACGCTTTTGCCTTAAGTTTTTATATATATGATTAGGAAAAATAAATTAGTTTTAATCTTCGCGGCGGCCGCTAGTGTCGGACTTTTCATAATAGTTGTTAATTCTTTTCTGCCTAAAATTAAAACTGCTATCGCGCAATCTAATGATCCCAGCAGTGCCGACGCCATTGCCGTGCGAATTATTCCTAATCCCAGTCATTACAGTATTTCCCGCTGGTATGCCAGCCAGGGTTTTCAAGGTTCGCCGCAATCGCTCATCGTCGATGGTTATGAGGCCATAAGAGATGGTCGGACAGTTTATGTTAACGCCGCTAAAGTCGACCCGACGCTGACTCCGCCAGTTATTTATACTAATATTTATTTAATATCATATAATCAAGATCCGGCTCCTAATACAATAGATATTCTTGGCCAAATAATTTCTCATTGGAAGTTTAATAATAATTTAACGGAAAGTAGCAACCCAGCGCCTAGTTGTTCGATTTCTTCTTTAAGCTGTACGACTGATGCTGATTGTGGCGCTGATCAAGTTTGCGCCACCTCTACTTTAGCCGCTAATTCTTGCCAGTTGAAAACTACTAAGAATTGTTTAGTAGACACTGATTGCCCCGCTAATTTTTTCTGCAACAGCATTAAGGCTAAAATCGTTCGCGACATCAAACGAATCGGTAAATTAGAAGAGTTAAAAGAGGCTCTATTTAATTTTAAAAAGATAAATCTTCGTTATCCAACGCTAACCGCCGGTACTTATTTAATGAATAATAGTGTTTCCGTCTGGCCGAGTTGGTCTCAGGTTTTATTATCAAACTTAGCAGTGAGCCAAAATTTTCTTGATCCGATTAATAGATTAGGTTCCTGTCCGGGGTATAACGTCAAAACCTGTTGGGATGAAGTTATTAAAAGATTTGTCAGTCCCGCTGTCCCTCCGACCTTGCCGGCTGGCAGTTACGCTTTCGCTTATTCTGTCGATCCTAACGGTTCGCGCTATAGTTTATGCGCCGTTCTCGAGACTCGCGAACCGGCTTTACAATATAATTTTTCGCCCAATAACCCCGCCGGTTCTAATTGTGTCACCGCCACCGGTATCGGCGACGGTGGTACGGCGACTAATACGCCACCACAGTTTGTGACATCCTCTTTGACCAGTGAAGCTAACCAGCCATTTAATGGTTTTATTAAGGTTATGGACGCGGAAAGTAATCCTTTAACCTGGTCATTAAATACTAACGGCACTAATTGGATTGGCCAGGGACGGGATTGGAGCGCAATTCCGGTTTTACAGGACACTAGTAATCCTAATCAGAAGAAAGTTTATGCGGCGCATGCCGGTAATCCAGGTATCTATAATATGAGTTTAACAGTGACCGATAGCCAGGGCGGAATACTCTCAACTTCCACGCCGATTACTATCGTTAGCCCCGGTCCGTTAATCGAAGCTGATGATGAAGAATTTGTTTTAGATCCGACCATACCCTTTAAATATAGTTTTACTTTTTCTAGCGAGAATATTAATAGCCCCGCTATTAGTACGCCAGTTATTAGAAAATTGTCCGGTAGTAATTATCTTGATTTATTCAGTTCCGCCGGGTTTACAAAAACTTTTTCGACCGTCGGCACGAATAAATATCAGATTACGACCACCGGCATAGTTCCGTTTGAACCAGGCAGTGAAAAATTTCCCCAAACGACTGATTTAAAATATCAAATTTCCATCCGAGACAAATACTCTAATGTTTCCACTAAAGATTTCACTGTTAAACTTATCGCTACTAATCCCGTTTTAGATTTTAATTGTCCTGCGGTGGTGCGAACAAATAAGGATTATGATTGTCCTCTCGGGGCAACAATACAAGGCAATCATACCCTAACTTATTCCGGCACTGGCTGGCCGCAAGGTTTGAGTGTTTCTAACCCCAGTTCAGATATTTCGCGTTTGCAGGGTCGCTTAACAGCTATTTCCGCTGGTTTACCGATAACCATTAAGGCAACTAACGAATATGGCGCTTTTAGTACTAAAAATTTTACGCTTAAAGTTAATAGTTATTGTGGTGATGGTATAAAACAAGCGCCCAATAATGAAGAACGCGGTGGAATCTATAATGACGGTTATGAAGATTGTGATATCGCCGCCGCCGTGGCTTTTAATGTCCCCTCAAGCAATATTGATAATCAGTATGGCTGTATGACTGATAGTTCCGATACTCCTGATCCGATTCTAACTAATACCTACTGTATCTTTAAATCACCGGCCCCGGGAGCAGGCGGCGGTTTTTGTGGCGACGGTATTTGTCAGACTGTAATTAATGATCAATCAATGGAAAACTGCAAAAATTGTAGTCAAGATTGTGGTGAATGTGTCGCCACAATCCAATCTGATGCTAACCAA
>Ga0172381_10003737_pt1 | contig 15981 bp, 17 predicted proteins | sample Leawel6488metaG_FD_119754 | JGI IMG/M metagenome (GOLD analysis project Ga0172381, IMG submission 119754) | Leachate microbial communities from a municipal landfill in Southern Ontario, Canada - Leachate well 64-88 metaG | ecosystem: Engineered > Solid waste > Landfill > Unclassified | place...
TTACAATTTTCATTATCATCTTCTCTATCCTTTCTTGGTCCATCGGCAGCAATATAAAGATATTTTGGTTTTTGTTTTCTTATTTGCTCAAAAACCTGTTCTGTTGTATCTAATCTATTAAAAATTATAAATAGTATTGGAATATTGTACATAGCAATTAAATAATTAGATATTTTCTTTTAATAGTTTGTCAAAGTATTCTATTGTTTTTATTAAGCCTTCATTAAGTTGAATTTTAGGTTCCCAATTAAGTTCTTTCTTAGCTAAGTCAATATTTGGTTTTCTTTGTGTTGGATCATCAGAAGGGAGAGGGATAAATTTTATTTGAGATTTTGAATTTGTTAATTCAATAACTTTTTGTGCAAGTTCTAAAATAGTAAATTCATTTGGATTACCTGTATTTACTGGACCCGTAAAACTATCTCTAGTTGCAATCATTCTAATCATTGCTTCCAATAAATCATCAACATATTGAAAACTTCTTGTTTGTGAACCATCTCCTGCAACTGTTATATCTTCTCCCTTTAGGGCTTGGACAATAAAATTACTTACAACCCTGCCATCATTAGGGTGCATTTTGGGACCATAGGTGTTGAATATCCTAATTATTTTTATTTTAACATTATTTTGTTTGTTGTAGTTTATGAAAAGAGTTTCTGCACAACGTTTTCCCTCATCATAACAGCTTCTTTCACCTATTGGATTTACATTTCCCCAATATGATTCAACTTGAGGATGTACTTCTGGATCTCCATAAACTTCAGATGTTGAAGCTTGAAGTATTTTTGCGTTAATTCTCTTCGCTAAACCAAGCATATTTAATGCTCCCATAACAGATGTCTTTACTGTTTTGATTGGATTGTATTGGTAGTGAATAGGAGAGGCAGGACATGCAAGATTATATATTTCATCAACTTCAACAAAAAAAGGCGAGCAAACATCATGTCTTATAAGCTCAAAATAAGGATTGTCTATAAGATGAATGATATTTCTTTTGCTTCCAGTGAAATAATTATCCAAACAAATTACTTCATTTCCTTCATTTAATAATCTTTCACACAATTGAGAACCGATAAAACCAGCTCCACCAGTAACAAGTATTCTTTTCATTAATTATTCTTTTTCAATCTACAAAGGTAATAAAAATATAATAACCTTTCTTTACGGGCTAGAAAAAACTAAGCTTTATTATGTATTAATCTATTACTGATATAGTATTGAGTTCTTGTATAGTAAAATATAAATGAAAGTATATTAAGTATTAGAAGAGCCAATGCTGCCCCAACACCCAAATAAGCACTTGTAAGATAATCAAATAAGAAATATCCAATAAAACTAATAACTCCTCCAACAAACACTTGGATATATGTTTTTTCAAAATAGGTCATAAAATTAACATATAAACCAATAAGTGCCGCAAATATTTGTGAAAAAATCAGAATAGGTAAAACCAATAATATTCCTCCAGAATAAGTTGAAGGTATTATTTTAAATTTTAGAGCAACCCACACAACCAAGAAAATTATAAATCCAATTCCAAATAAGGCAAGAAACATAAAAATAGTATAACGCTTAGTTTTTCTTTTTAGGGTAGCCATATCCTTTTCTTTTAAAAACAAGGGCAACCATACGAAGTTAAAAGATTGAAAAACAATTAATATTATTGTAGCTAACATAATTGCTAAACTATAATCAGCAAAATCATTAACCCCAGCATATTTCATAACAAAGAACTTATCTCCAAAATTAACCATAGTGGCCATAATTGCTGCTATCATAATAGGAGTACCAATTTTAAACGCTTTTTTTAAATAGTAAAAATCAAAAACAGGAATAAATCTTTTAACAATAAATGACCCAAAAACAATTGTCAGCAAAAGTTCAGCAACATAGGTTATTGCTAATCTCAACATAACAGTTTCGGATGAAGAAAAGTATAATACTAATATTGCAGTTCCATTGGAAAGAATTAAACGAAAAATGTTGAACTTTTGGAGTTTTGGGATGTTTTCAGAACTAATAAAAAAGAATGTAAGATAGTTAGTGAATATCATTGAAATAATTGCAATAAAAACATAAGTTCTATAATTTAAGTATATAGAAGTATTGATTTCATCCAAGTTATTCTTCATTGAATAGTTAAAAAAACTAATATCTGTCTTGGTGAAATATAAAATTATAATTGAAATTGAAAGTAGAACGAGTAGGGATGTCGTGACTGTAAATATCATTGAGGATTGTTTCTTTATATTCTCAATTGTGTCTGCATATAGCTTTGATAAAGAAACGTAGAACCCAAAGTTAAGAATTCCCGAAGCTGTCATTGCAAAAGAATAGAGATAATTATATATTCCAAACTCTCTTCTTGTCATCAGATATAAAAAAACAGGGATTAAAAGTAAATTTGCTCCTCTAACAAATACATCAACAGAAAACACATTTATAAAACGATAAAACATTTCATTTCCTTTAATATATTTATTGACAAACTTTTGTGTAAATCCCATTATAAATCTCTTTCTATCTGTTTTAAAATTAAATTATTCCTGATTGTAATTAGTTAAATAAATTATTTTATATAAATGTTTTTTAGTCCGCAGTTAGGGAGTTTTGTCTTGATTTTTTCAAGAACTGATGTACGCACTAACATTAGTTCTTGTTTCAAGGCTGGAGAATTAACCTTAACATATAAGCAGTTATTTTCAACAACAATTTTTGATGTTAGTTTATAAATTAATTCACCTGTTATTTCTCTCCATGCCGCAATTATTCCATCTTCTTCCAAATTTGCATCAATGTGATGGTAAGAGAAAAAATCTTTTAAAACGTCCTTAATATTTTTTTCCTTTGTTTCTCTAACGTTAAAGCGTATTTTATCAACATAATTCTTACTTTTCATCAATTATTCCCCTCTCACTAAGTTTATATATTTTATGTTCTATATTGGTTTTTTTGAAAATATCTTCAACCCTTCCCAATTGAGTGTCAGTAATAAATGCTTGACCGAATCTTTCACTTCCAACTAATTGCATAAGTTTGCTTATTCTGCTTAAATCTAATTTGTCAAATATATCATCTAAGAGAAGTATTGGTTTAATTTTTGTCCTTTTAAAAATATATTCAAATTGAGCCAATTTTAAAGCTAAAAGAAAAGATTTTTGTTGCCCTTGCGATGCATATTTTCTAATATTTCTATCATTCATCTTCAAAATCAAATCATCCTTATGCACACCTATTGATGTATAGTTAAGTATCCTATCTCTCTCTCTCGAATCAAACAATAATGATAAATAATTTTCATCTAAATCTGATGATTGGTATTCTATGGACACCAATTCTTTATCTGAAGTAATATAATTATAATAGTACTGAAACAATTCAGCAAAATTATCAATAAATTCTTTTCGTTTATTATGGATTTGAGTTCCATATCCAGCTAACTGCTCATCCCATATTTGAAGTGAAAGCGCATCAAAACTCATTGTTGAACTGAAATGTTTAAGAAGACGATTTCTTTGTTCAAGAACTTTATTATATTTTATTAGATTATCCAGATATATTATATCGGCTTGAGATATAACTAAGTCAAGAAATTTTCTTCTAAGTTCACTTGACCCAATAATTAATTCTTGATCTGAAGGAGTAATCATAACCAAGGGTATCTTCCCTATATGTTCTGAAAATCGATTATATTCTTTTTCACCAGATCTAAATAGTTTTCTTTGTCCTTTTTTTAAGCTACAAGAAAATTTTTCATCAGTATTTTCATCAAAAGTGTAGTATCCATGAATTGCAAAAAATTCTTCATCATATTTTATATTATTCCCATCAATAACATTAAAATAACTTTTGCAAAAAGAAAGATAATGGATGGCATCTAATAAATTGGTTTTACCAACCCCATTTTCTCCTACCAAACAATTTATATTTTTACAGAAAGATAATTCAGTCTCAGTAATATTTTTGAAATTACTAAGTTTTAGCTTATTTAGATACATATTCAGCAATTTCTTCCATTAACCACATAGGAGTACTTGTTGCTCCTGAAATTCCAACACTTTCACAGCCAATAAACCAATCTTTGTTTATATCTTCTTTTGCTGAGATCAAATATGTTTTTTCTTTATGCTCCTTACATAAAGAATACAAATAAATACCGTTTGAGCTATTCTTTCCACTGACAAACAAAACAACATCAACACTATCAGCAAAATCAATAAGCTGTTTAGAACGAGAGGATACCTTCTTACAAATTGAATCAGTAATGATTATCTTTTGTTGTAAATTTGGATTAAATAATTTATATCTATTTTCAATTTCATCACAAATTGATTTATAACCTTCCTTACTCATGGTAGTTTGAGAAAATATGTGGATAGGTTTTGAATAATCAATTAAATCCAAATCGTTAGCACTACTAATAACAATAGCTTTATTTTTGGTTTGTCCAACTAATCCAATAACTTCAGCATGGCCTTTTTTGCCAAAAATAACAACCTGTCCTTCAATTTCTTCCATTTCCTTTTGTCCACTTTTAATATTTTTTTGAAGAAGAAGAACTATTGGGCATGTTGCATCAATAATTTCAATATTATTTTTCTTTGCTAACTCATAAGTTGAAGGAGGTTCTCCATGTGCCCTAATCATTACCTTTGTATTTTTAAGGGTTTCCATAGCTTTTAAATCAATTATCTTTAATCCGATTGAAGATAATCGTTCTACTTCCTTATTATTGTGAACAATATCTCCTAAACAATATAATTGATCAGATTCTTTAAGTTCTTTTTCTACAAGATTAATTGCAGATACAACTCCAAAGCAAAATCCAGCTAACTTTTCAATTTTTACAATCATTTTATGACAAACTTTGATTATCTTGTTGTGACTTTTCAATAACCTCTTCATATTCCTCAACAGTCAAATCATTAAAGAAATAGTAAACAGGATTTACTGTACTACCATTTTTATAAACTTCGTAGTGCAAATGAGGAGCTTGAGTTAATCCAGTGCTGCCAACTAAACCAATAACATCACCTCTTTTCACTTTTTGTCCTATTTTTACTTTAATTTTTGAAAGATGAGCATAAAGAGTTTCAAAACCAAACCCATGATTTATTTTTACCGCCAAACCATAACCACTTCCTGCACTCTCTGATTCTACAACAACACCATCGCCAGTTGCGTAGATTGGAGTTCCTGTTTGGGCTGAAAAATCAATTCCTGAATGCATCCTACGAATTTGAAGAATTGGGTGAAATCTTGAGCCATACCCCGAAATAAGATTAGATGCTTTTTTTGAAATTGGAAGTATTGCAGGCATACAAACCATTCTTTCTTTTTTTGTTTTTGCAATTGAAAATACTTCATCAAGGGATTTAGATTGAATATATAGTCGTTTTGAAAGTTCATCTATTTTTTTTACTGCATTATCAATTAATTCATCATTGTTAACCCCTGCATTAATCGCAACACTTTCTTTAAGATTATTATTAAGGTTTTTAGAGTTATATTGCATTGGTTCTGCTTCAAAAACAACCCTATAAACATCTTTATCTCTATCTTCAATAACATTTAATACTTTTGACAAATTATCAACCTTCTTATTCAACACACTATATTGCCTCTCATAAGTTTGAACTTGACGTTTAAGCATTTTTTCTTTGGGTGAATCAATAAAATAATATATAATAACAATAAATAAAACTGCTACTACTAAACCAAAACCAACACTAAAAGAAATATGTTTTAATTTCTCTTTTAATGTCGATTTCTTTATCTTAAAAGACAAAGACTTTTGATCAAATATATATTTAGTTTTCTTTTTTGACATAATATTCTATTTTGCAAATATAAAAAAAATAGAGATAGATTTAATATATCTCTATTTTTAATAATTTCAAATTATACAATAAGCTAAAGAATAGAGAAGTTGAATGTTTTAGAAATATATAATATATAGTTATTTCAATATTGATAATTAAAGTATATCTATATTGTTTTTAAAAGAAAAAAGAGGTAAAATTATTTTACCTCTTAAATCAAATATTTTTTCTTCTGTAAGTGAATAAGAAAATATATATTAGTGCTTTTAAAATTTATATCCTACACCTGCACCAATAGAAAAATTAGTAGCAGAAAATCCATCAGGAGCTTCTTTTATAGTATTCATAAAGCCATAATCCATAAATAAACTTAATGTAATTTTAGAAAATTCAAATCCTAACCCAGCTTTTAAGCCTAAATCAAAAGATTGATTAAAATCACCAAAAAAATCAAATTCTTCTGTATCACTACTTGTTGTAGTTTGTCCTAATATAGTAGCTACAGAAGTTTGTGTATCCTTCATCTTTCCAGAAATTCCAATTCCAATATATGGTCCAGCTTTTATATTAAATGAAGAATTATCAGAAATTCCAAAATTAACTCCCAATAAGATAGGAATGTTTAAATACATTGGGTTGCAAACTACTTCATCTGTATAAGCCATAGGTATTGGGGTAATAGATGCTGCCGCAATAGAATATTTTGATGTTCTTTGTATTGCATATAAACCTCCTTCTAAGAAAAGCATCTCGCTAAAGTTTATGTCAATATAAGCTCCACCTTGGAATCCAATACCAAAGGCTGATTTATATTCGCCTTTCATTCCCATACTAATTGATAACAAATCTGTATAGTCACTTGATCTCATAATTTGAGACATATTAGCCCCTGCTTCGATTCCAAAACGTAAAAGTTGTTGTTCCTGTCTTCCACCTCTTTTTCCACCTCTTTTCTTAGATTTTCTTCTTTTTCTTGGAGCTAAAGAATTAATGTCTTCAGACAAAGTTGTTTCATTTGTTGTTGATGTTGCTTTTAAATCGTTGTCAGCATATGCAGGTACAAACGAAGTTCCTAAAATGCATAAAAGCAATAACATGGATAATCTTAGTTTTGTCATAATATTTTGATTTTAATTAATAAAATTACGGCAAAGTTAAAAGAAATTTTTAAATATACTATCTTTGCAATCAGAAAAATATAATAATTATGATTAAATTTACAAAAGTTACTCCTAAAGACAAAGAAATATTCGATTCATTTTATCCATATAAATTAATAAAGAACTGTGAAACAGCATTTGCAAATCTATGTGCATGGAATTTTGCATTAAATGGTGAATATGCAATTATTGACAACACTTTAATAACAAGGGTTCATTTCCAATTAAATAATGAAATATGTTATCACTGCCCAATCGGACAGGGTGATAAAGTTAAAATTATCAATCAACTGATTGAAGATTCAAAAGAACTTGGCTATAAAATGAAGATGATGATTGATTGCAAAGATATTTTTCAAGAATATTTTTTTGACAGGTTTAGTGTAGTTGAAAAGAGAGAGTATTTCGATTATATTTATTTGAGAGAGTCGTTATCAACACTGACAGGGAAGAAATTGCAAGCTAAAAGAAACCATGTTAATAAATTCACCAAAACATATAATTATGAATATGTTGAAATGGATTCTACAAATATTGATAAATGTATTGAATTTGCAGAATGTTGGTTAGAAGAAAATTCTAAACAAAATCCTGAAAACATTGATAGTTATAATGATGAACTTAAAGTAATAAAATATTTTGCAGAAAATTTTGATGCCTTAGCTCTTATTGCTGGTGCAATAATGGTTGAAGGAAAGATGGTTGCTTTTTCTCTTGGCTCAAAAGTTAAAAACGATACATTTTGTACTCATATCGAAAAAGCAAATAAAGAATATGATGGTGCTTATGCAATAATCAATAAAGAATTCTCCGTTCATCTTCCAGAGCAATATAAATATATAAATAGAGAAGAAGACCTTGGACTTGATGGTTTAAGAAAAGCAAAGCTATCTTATCAACCAATAGAATTAGTTACAAAAACATTAGCTACCCTTCTATGAAAGAACAATTAGCAAAATATGCTTGGGCAGAATATTTTGGAGATGATATGGATTTTCTCAATAGATATTTTGCTACATATTATTCTGAAAATAATCTTATAATAAATTCTGAAAAAGCTGATGATGAATTTATTTATATGGGGTTAATTATAAGTTATAATTATCAATACTACTCAAACCACCTAACAATGGGATACGTTACTGCAGTATTAACAAACCCAATTTTTAGGAATAAAGGTTACTTTAGAGTTGTAATGCAAAAAATCTTTTCTGAGCTAATAGCACAAAATTATTCACTTTCTTGTTTAATTCCTGCAACAGAAGAACTCAGTGAAACATATATTAGATATGGGTATTCTAAATGCTTTGTTGAAAAACAAAATCCAGACCTAAACAAATCGATTGTTCATCAGCAAAAGACCTATGATTTATACAAAGAATTAGGATACGATTTATCAACTCTTAAGCCAAGTAAAAATGGTTTATTAAGAATAATTGACCTTGAAAAAGTGTTAGAAATTTATGCCAAAGAAAATCCTAATTTGAATATAACATATAAAGTAATTGATAAGCAGATAGAAAGAAACAATAAATTGATAGAAATTAAATCATCAGAGATTAAAATTATTAACGAAGCAGAAGTATTTGAAGAAATAACTATTTCTGAAATAACATATCTATTATTTAAAGATAGTTATATGGATTTAATGTTTGACCAATAGATATTAATTTAAAATAAAGTTATAGATTATGAAGACCCTGATAAAAAATATCAAAGAATTAGTTCAAGTTGAAGATAATCCAAAATTGAAAGTTTGTGGAAAAGATATGTCTGAACTCAAAACAATTAAGAATGCATACCTTTTAATTGAAAACGATAAAATTATTGACTTTGGACCAATGCAATCTATTGAAGAATTTAATCCCGATAAGGTTGTTGACGCAACAAACAGATTAGTTTTTCCTTCTTTTTGTGATTCCCACACTCATCTGGTTTATGCAGGAAGTAGAGAAATAGAATATATAGATAAAATTAAAGGACTATCATACGAAGAAATAGCTGAAAGAGGAGGAGGTATATTGAATTCAGCAAAGCGTCTTCAAGAAACTTCAGAAGATGAACTTTTTGAAGATGCAATGAAGCGTTTGGATGAAATAATCAGTATGGGAACAGGTGCAGTTGAAATAAAATCAGGATATGGTTTAAATACTGAGAGTGAGATAAAAATGCTTAAAGTAATTAAACGACTAAAAGAAAACTCTCCCCTAACCATAAAATCAAACTTCTTAGGAGCACATGGAGTTCCACTTGAGTATAGAGGACGTCAAGGAGATTTTGTAGATTTGGTGATAAATGAAATGATTCCACAAGTTGCAAAAGATAATCTTGCTGACTTTATTGATGTATTCTGCGATAAAGGCTTTTTTACAGTTAATGAAACCGATAGAATATTAACTCAAGGTGTAAAATATGGAATGCGTCCAAAAATACATGCTAATGAATTGGATTATTCAGGAGGAATACAAATTGCAGTTAAACATAATGCACTATCCTGTGATCACTTAGAATTTGTGGGAGATGAAGAAATTGAATGTTTAAAAAATTCTGAAACTATGCCAACTGTTCTTCCTGGTGCAGCCTTCTTCCTAAATATGAGACTCTCACCAGTTAGAAAAATGATGGATGCAGGACTGCCTATTGCCATGGCATCAGACTTTAACCCTGGCTCATCACCATCTGGAAATATGCAAACAATAGTAACATTTGCCTGTGTTAATTATAGAATGACACCTCAAGAAGCCTTTAATGCAACCACCATCAACTCCGCATATGCTATGGACTTAAGCAAAACACATGGTTCAATTGCCAGAGGAAAGATTGCCAATTTCTACATAACAAAAGAGATTCCATCATTAGAATATATGCCATACTATTATGGAATAAATAAGGTTGATAAGGTATTTTTAAATGGAAAAGAATATTAATTTTGCCCTTATCACCCTCCAACTATTGATTAAAATCCAAAATAACTTGCTTCCCAGCAATTTAATTCAACTTATTATTGCAGATTATAAGTTAAATTAACTATATTTGCAGTATCTAAAAAATACATTTGTCTTTTTTTCAACATTAAGGATTGATGCTAATTAGTATTACTAATAAATAATTGTCAATAAATATGAAAGAAAATAATAAGACCTTTGATCAAGCGTTAAAAATTATCGCTAAGGATCGCGAAAGAACAAACATAATGCGAAAATATGAGCAAAACACAATTGCATATTTAGTTCAACATGTTCCATCGTTTATTTCCTCAGATATTCTTACAGGAATTGGCTTATCGGGTAATCTAATTTTAGGATTAAGCTTTATTTTAGGAACCTTTTATAGTCCATATTTTCTTTTAATTGGAATATTTGGCTCAATAATCAACTGGTATGGAGATTCTCTTGATGGGAGATTGGCATATTATAGAAAAACTCCAAGAAAATGGTATGGCTTTTGTTTGGATATGACAGTTGATTGGATTGGCATTACAGTAATAGGCATTGGTTTTATAATTTATCTTGGCCCTCAATGGGTATTAATTGGATATGGATTTATAGTTATGTATGCCTTAGAAATGATAATTACACTTTTAAGATACAAAATAATTAACAAATATTCAATTGATTCAGGCTTGCTTGGACCAACCGAAGTAAGGATAGTTATATGTTTGGTTTTAGTAATTGAGGTTATATTTAATGGAACATTTGTTTACTTTGCTGCTCTTTCAACACTAATTCTTTTAATTTCAAATATTAAAGATATAATTAGTTTACTTAAATTAGCGGATCTTAGAGATAAACAAGAACATGAAGAAGCTAATAACAATATTTAAGAAAGGCATATTAACTTTTTCTAAGGCTCAAGTTTCAGCATCAATTGGAGGAGGTGTTGATTATTTAACGATGATTTTCTTCACAGAACTCTTCAATATTCACTACACTATTTCAATTGCAATTGGAGGTATTGTTGGAGCAGTAGTGAATTTTTCGCTAAATAAGTATTGGACATTTCATTCAAAATCACAAACCTATCGTAACACAACCTCAACCCAATTACTTAAATTTGCTATAATGGTAGTAAATAGCATAGTCCTAAAATCTTCAGGTACATATTTCCTGACAACAATTTTCAAGATTGACTATAAAATAACCCGTTTAGTTGTTGATTTAATAGTATCAATATTCGTAAACTACAACCTTCAAAAGTTTTGGGTTTTTAAAAAGAACCGCACATAACAAATCATATAAACTTACTATTAGGTGACTAACTTTATTAATAACACAATTAAAAAAATAAGGTTGAATTTTGTTATTTCAATAATTGTTTTTAATTTTGCCGTTCTAAAATCATTGGATGTTTATTAGTTTATTAAAATCGGATATTGTATTATAAGAATCTGTGTCGTTTTACAGATTCTTCCTTTATTTATTCTCAAATAGATCATTTGGGGATATAATCTTTTATTTTAAAATTTTTAACGCTCATATATTGAGAAATCATTCTTATGATTTCCTTTATGAGATATAATACAAATAATCATGAATAACGAAAATAAATTAATAGTAGATTTCGATTTTCAATTAGTAGTAAACTTTTTTGCAGGTATAAATAGTCAAGGACCTGGAGGAGAAAAAGAAACATTAAAGGCATTGAGCTTTTTGGAAAACACCTCTTCTAAACTTGAAATAGCAGATTTAGGATGCGGAACAGGAAAACAAACCAAAGTTATAGCATCAAGTCTTGATTGTAAAATTACAGCTGTTGACATTGCACCCAAGATGATAGAAGGTCTTAACAACAGAATAAGAAAAGAGAATTTAACCAATAAAGTCTCTGGACTTGTAGCTTCAATGTATGAATTACCATTTAAGAAAAATGAATTTGATGTAATTTGGGCAGAAGGTTCAATTTATCATATAGGATTTGAAAAAGGTTTAAAAGAATGGAGACAATTTCTTAAACCAAATGGTTTTATGGCAATAACAGAATGTTGTTGGTTATCAAATCAACGTCCAAAAGACATGGGCTTTATAACTGAAAATGTACCTGAAATAGATATGATTTCAAATAAATTAAAGATAATTGAAAGCTCGGGATATAAACCAGTAGCTCATTTCATATTACCAGAATATTGTTGGATTGATAACTTTTACGAAATTACAAAAACTCGTTTTAAAGAATTTCTTGAAGAAAATAATTACAGCGAACCTGCAAAAGATTTTGTTGAAAGAATGGAGCAAGAAATAGAGTATTACCAAACCAACAAAGAATACTTTGGTTATGTTTTCTTTATATGCAAGAAAACTCAAGACCAATTAACCATTAAATTTTAATAACAATGAATAATCTATCATTATATGGTTGGAATAATACATTGTTCCAACAAAAACAATCTTCACCGTTTAATAATTTCTCACATGGTCGTGTATCAGTAGTACATAGAACATGCTATGAAGTAATTGCAGAAGACGGTTTATTCCTGTGTGAATTAACAGGGAATATGCTATATGGAAGAACTTCGGAAGAATACCCTTGCACTGGAGACTGGGTAATTTTTCAACCCATAGACCAAGACAAGGGAATAATTTATGATATCTTACCAAGAACAAAAACCCTGTACAGAAAGAAAATAGGAACAATATCAGAACGTCAGGCAATAGCTGTTCATGTTGATAAAGCATTTATAGTACAAAGTTTAGATGCTAATTTCAATGTAAGACGAATAGAACGTTTTATGTTTCAGATATTAGATGAAGGAATAACGCCAGTATTAGTATTGACAAAGGCTGACTTAGGTTTTGATGAAGAAGAAATAAAACATTCATTAAAACATCTTTCCGATAAGATACCTATTTTCATAACCAGTGTACATTTTCCAGAGAAGATAGATACTTTACGTAAATACATAAAACAAGGAGAAACAATAGTATTTACAGGCTCTTCAGGAGTAGGGAAAAGTTCTCTTATAAATGCTTTGTGTCAGGAAGAAATATTAGCAACATCTTCAATAAGTGATTCAACAGGGAAGGGACGACACACTTCAACACGAAGAGAAATGGTTTTACTCAATAATTCAGGAATATTGATAGACTCTCCAGGAGTAAGAGAATTTGGAATAACTTCCGATAAAGCAAATATCTTGTCCTCAGTTTTAGATATTTCAAATTTAGAGAAATCATGCCGTTATAAAGACTGCACTCACACCAACGAACCAGGTTGCAGTGTTATTGAAGCACTTCTAAATGGAACTTTAGATACAAGTGTTTACGAAAGCTATCTAAAACTTCGCAAAGAAGCTTATCATTTTTCAGCTTCAGAACAGGAGAAAAGAAAAAAAGATAAATCCTTTGGTAAGATGCTAAAAGACTATAAAAAACATAGTCAATAAAATCATTTATCTAATAAAATAAAGTCTTTGAAATAAAGAAAAGACTTATGGAGAGGGATGAAAGTCCCTCTCTTTTTCATTATAATATCTAATCCTCAATAATTTTATTGAATAATAATTTGGTGAATTATAAAACTAAGATTATTTTTGCACCGAAGAACAAATTTAGTACAAAAAGTTAATATGAGTATTGATAATACAAGAGAATCTATTTTAAACGTTGCAGATAAGTTATTTAGCCGTTTTGGTTTTTATAAAACGTCAATGGATGAAATTGCAAAAATAGCTAGAAAAGCAAAAGGGTCTTTATATTATCATTTTGCTAGCAAAGAGGAATTATTTAAAGAAGTTGTATCTGTAGAAATTGAAAATTTTAAAAAGCAACTAAATAAAATTGTAAACAATAATGAATTAAGTTCCTCTGAAAAAATCAAACAATATTTCATAAAAAGAATGGATGTATTGAATATTTCTACTAATTATCAAGAAACTTTAAAAGCTGACTTTTATGAACAATTTCACTTTATTGACGAATTAAGATCAGAACTTGAAGCCTGGGAGAAAGACAAGCTTAAGACAATAATTTCAAATGGTGTTGAAAAAAGAGAATTTTCACCAATTAAAGATATAGACATTTTATTGGATATGTTTATTATGGTTTCATATGGACTTGAAGTTCCTTTTTTTCTTCAAGATAAATACAAACACTATTCCCCTTATTTTGAAAGTTTAATCGGAATTTTGACTAAAGGGTTATCATAATTTTTTTTGTGAAAACTGACTACAAAACGTTATTAGTATAATTATTCTGCAAAAATGATATTGTATCCTATCAACCATTGAAGTATAAGTTATAAATAAGTATTACAAAACAATTAAAGAAAGTGATTATGGAAAATTTACAAGGAATACCTCATTACGATCCTAACAAAAAACCAGTTTATACAATTAACGATATTAAAACAATTTTACCCCATCGTTTTCCAATGCTTCTAGTTGATAAAATTGTTGAAGTAGGTGAAGATTATGTAGTAGGTGTAAAGAATATTACAATGAATGAAGATTTCTTCAATGGCCATTTTCCTTCTGAACCAGTTATGCCAGGAGTATTAATAGTTGAGGCTTTAGGACAAACAGGTGGAATTTTAGTATTAAAGGATTATCCTAATCCTGAAAACTATAAAGCATATTTTTTAAGAATAGATGGAGTTAGATTTCGGAGAAAAGTTTTTCCAGGTGATACCTTAATTACTAAATTATGTTTAAAAGAACCAACGCGTAGAGGTATTGTTAAAATGAAAGGAAAAGCTTATGTCGGAGGTAAGCTTGTTGTGGAAGCGGAACTTATGGCACAAGTCGTAAAAGATAGTGATTCATTATGACACTGTTTTATTGTTTTTTAATTTCTCTACTGCTGGTGCTTTTCATTATGCCAATTTTTATTAAATTGATGTTGAAATACGAAATTTTTGACATACCGGGAGGAAGGAAAATTCATAAGAATAAGAAAATTAATTTGGGAGGAGTGGTAATTTTTTTTGGATTTTTAATTTCATATATATTTGCTCTTCCTTCTATTACAAAAGGTTTACATGTTGAGCTTGCATTACAATACATAAATGTAATTTTATGTATTGTAATTGTTGGAATTATGGATGATTTAAATCCATTAAGAGCTAGAAACAAATTACTAATCGAAGTAGTCTTTATTTTATTCTTTTGTAAAATGGGAATAAGATTAGACAATTTCTATGGTTTCTTAGGATTTTATGAAACATCAATTTGGTTTAGTTATATCGGAACAATATTTTTCTATATTGTTGTTATTAATACATTTAATTTGATTGATGGAATTGATGGACAAGCATCAGTAATAGCTTTAGCAGTATTTATTCCTATACTTCTTTTCTTTTCATTTTTGGTGCCAGATGGTGATTGTAAAAATTGTTTTGGAAGTGTATTCTTTTGGTCAGCCGTTTGTGTTTGTATAATAGGAGCTATTTTAGGATTCCTTCATTTCAATTGGGAACCTTCAAGGATATTAATGGGTGATACAGGATCACTTGCAACAGGAATGATATTAGCTTCAGTAATGATTGCAGCAATACAATATAATGGAAGTTATGGTAGTGATATTAATTTACTTGGCTTTGAAATTAAATCAAAAATAGGCGTTATTATACTACTTTTTTTTATCCCACTTGCAGACACATTAAGAGTATTTTGTGCTCGAATAAAAAAAGGAAAATCTCCATTTAATCCGGATAAATCGCACATACATCATTTACTTATTAGAACAGGAGCATGTCATCAAACAAGCACATTAATAACACTAACATCTTCTATTTTTATTTCTATAATAGGAATAATATTATCAACTATATTTACTGATAATATATTTATTCCATTAATGATTGTTTTATTTATATTGTACTTTAGAGCAATAATCTATTTTACTAAGTTTAGAATAAAAAGAATATGTCATACGCTGCATAATGAAAATTAATTTTTAGATAAGCATAATAATATTATAAATTTATATGAAGAAAAATAAAGAATTATTAGACAATGTACTTAAAGTAATTGCTAAAGATAGAGAAAGAACCAATATTACAAGAAA
>Ga0172381_10003738_pt1 | contig 15980 bp, 13 predicted proteins | sample Leawel6488metaG_FD_119754 | JGI IMG/M metagenome (GOLD analysis project Ga0172381, IMG submission 119754) | Leachate microbial communities from a municipal landfill in Southern Ontario, Canada - Leachate well 64-88 metaG | ecosystem: Engineered > Solid waste > Landfill > Unclassified | place...
GTGATGCCCGTCATGATCCCGTTGATCGGGACCTGCCGGATGCGCCGGAGGGCATCGGCAGCACAGCAGGGAATGTCATCGTTTTTCATGGTACACCTCACACCAGCGGGGGCACAAACGTTGCCAGCAGGAGCATCCCGTCCTTTCCCGCATCAACGCGGTGCACCTGGTCGGCGGGCATGACCCCGGTAACACCGGGCGTGTAAGAGATCACTCTTCCTGCAAGCGTGCAGGTCCCGGCACCGGTCAGGACATCGTGGATCTCCACCTGTCCGACATGGGTATGATCGCCAATAGTGCAGCCGGGATCGATCCGGACGTGATGGAGGCTTAAGCGTCCACCGGTATCCTTCCCCGTCACCAGGTGCCGGAGAGAGACGCCGGCAAACTTCGGGTGCGGGTTCCAGGGCAAAGATTCAGTCGTGATTGTCTGGCCGGGTACGACGACCGTGTCGTTCCTGCCGGATGAACGGTATGTTTCCATGATGCTCACTTCATTTCAAATTTTATTGAATCAATGTGAACAGGGCAAGGTTATATATCTTTTCATTTCAGATTAATTTGAAATGAAACGAAAGGCCACATCGTGCTGCGGGACACCGGCAGAGGACGGGGACCCTGCAACGGAGCTACCGGAACCGATCCAGAGAGATCTCGATGCAATGGGCGGACTCCCCGCGCTCACCAGGCGTATCCCCTCTGAAGAGATACTTGAGAAGAGGAGCAGGATCTACCAGGCACTTTCCGACCCGCTTCGCCTTACCATCCTCTATGTAATCAGGGACCAGCCGCTCTGTGTCTGCGTCATCAACCGGTTCATGCGCCTCTCCGGTTCAAAACTCTCCTATCATCTCAATATCCTGAAAGAGAGTGGCCTCATCAAAGGGGAGAATGACGGCAACTGGATCATCTACTCCGTTACTGATTGCGGGCGTCATCTCCTGCAATGCACTGAACACGCGAGATTGTAATACCGGAAAACAGGACATTTTTTTGGTTTTTGTGCAGATTCTCAGGTATTTTATATCATCAATCTCTTCACGCACCTCTCGGCAATATTCTTTGTTTCTAAAATTCTCACTTCCAGCGAAAGCCCTATGTGCTCATAACCTAATCTCCGTGAAACCATGACAAACACGGAATTGTCTGTCGTTCGTTTCTTCATTGGCCGGTGCAAGGCCATGCCAATGAATCACAGCCTGATTTGCCGGGGGCCGGACCGTGCCAGCTCTTGACATCAGTGCAGTCACCGGTCTTTCTGCATCAGGGGCCGAAGAGAAACTCCGGCGTGAAGGGTATAATGAACTTCCCGCTGACAGGCAACGGAGCATTTTCTGTATTATCGGCGAAGTCGTCCACGAACCAATGTTCCTCCTGCTTGTTGCAAGCGGCCTCGTCTATTTCCTCCTTGGCGACATCTCCGAAGGCCTGATGCTGATGAGCTTTGTCGTCCTCGTCATCGGCATCACCGTGTACCAGGAGCGGAAGACCGAGCGGGCACTCGAAGCGCTCCGGAACCTTTCCAGCCCGCGTGCCCTCGTGATCCGCGACGGGATGCAGAAACGCATCGCCGGGCGCGAGGTAGTGACCGGCGACGTGGTGATCCTGTGCGAAGGAGACCGCGTGCCGGCTGACGGCATCCTGTTGATCGCAAACAACGTGTCGGCTGATGAGTCCCTCCTGACAGGAGAGTCTGTCCCGGTCAGGAAGATCGCATGGACTGAAGGGATGCCGGCCACAGCGGAACGACCGGGGGGTGATGACCAGCCCACGGTCTACTCCGGCACGCTCGTTGTCTCCGGACAGGGACTTATGCGTGTCCGGGCAACGGGTGCGCTGACAGAGATGGGAAAGATCGGGTCAGTCCTCCGCACCGTGGAACGTTCCGAGACGCGACTGAAACGCGAGATCGACCGGATCGTCAGGGTCATCGCCCTCATTGGTTTATCGCTCTGTGCCATCATCGTCATCGTCTACGGCCTGACCCGGTACAACTGGATCGAAGGATTTCTCGCGGGGATTACGCTTGCCATGGCGATCCTCCCGGAGGAGTTCCCGGTTGTCCTGACCATCTTCCTCGCGCTTGGTGCATGGCGGATATCGCAGAGACATGTCCTGACCCGGCAGATCCCGGCCATCGAGACGCTGGGCTCGGCGACAGTCCTCTGCGTTGACAAGACCGGCACGCTGACCGAGAACAGGATGTCGGTTGCGCAGTTCTCCGCCAATGGCGAACTCTGCGACTACGACCCGCTGGACCACCGCATGCTCACGGAGAGCTGCCATGAGGTTGCGGAGTACGCAATCCTCGCCTGCAAGAAGGACCCCTTCGACCCGATGGAGAAGGCCCTGATCTCCTTACAGGACGGGGAGTTCGGGAAGACCGAGCACATCCACAAGGACTGGATCCTGGTGCAGGAATATCCCCTCTCCCCCGAGCTCCTTGCCATGTCCAATGTCTGGCGCTCGCCGGACGGCGACCGGTTTGTCATCGCGGCAAAGGGGGCACCGGAAGCGATCGCCGACCTCTGCCATCTCGATGCCGCTGCCCAGCTGAACCTTGCCGGCCGGGTCGACACGATGGCCGCCTCCGGCCTCCGCGTACTGGGCGTTGCCCGGGCTTCGTTCTCGCTCACTGGTCTTCCGGATAAGCAGCATGATTTCCCGTTTGCCTTCATCGGGCTCATCGGGTTTGCCGACCCGGTCCGCCCGCAGGTGGCCATGGCGGTCAAAGAATGTTCGGCCGCCGGTATCCGGGTCATTATGATCACCGGGGACTACCCGCAGACTGCCCTGAATATCGCCCGTCAGATCGGCCTTGGGGACGGGGCCGGGTGCATCACCGGGCCTGAACTGGACGCGATGGATGACAGCACGCTGCAGGCCCGTATCCGGTCGGCCGGGGTCTTTGCCCGCGTTGTCCCCGAACAGAAACTCCGTATTGTAAATGCGCTGAAAGCGACCGGCGAAGTTGTCGCCATGACCGGAGACGGCGTGAACGATGCCCCGGCCCTGAAATCCGCGGATATCGGGATCGCCATGGGGGGCAGGGGGACGGATGTTGCCCGGGAGGCGTCATCGCTCGTCCTGCTCGATGACAACTTTACCTCGATTGTTGCGGCGGTGCGGCTGGGCCGGCGGATCTTCGACAACCTGAAGAAGGCGATGGCCTACGTCATTTCCGTCCACGCCCCCATTGCCGGTATGTCCCTCATCCCCGTCCTGTTCGGCATGCCGCTCGTCCTCCTGCCGGTCCATATCGTCTTCCTCGAACTGATCATCGACCCGACCTGCTCGGTGGTCTTTGAATCAGAGAAGGAGGAGCGTGACGTAATGACACGCCCGCCCCGGCACCGTAACGAAGGACTCTTCACCCGGCGGACGCTCCTGCTCAGCCTGCTGCAGGGATTTGTCGTCCTGGCAGTTGTGCTTGCGATATACGCAGGTGCGCTCAACCGGGGACTTGGCGAACCGGAAGTGCGGGCCCTGACCTTCACTACGATCGTTGTCGCCAACCTCTGCCTGATCCTGACCAACCGCTCGTGGTCCGACACCATCCTTGCATCGCTGCGTTCCCCGAACCGGGCGCTCTCGGTAGTTGTTGCCCTGACCGTGATCTGCCTGCTGCTCGTGCTCTATATCCCTGCCCTGCAGGAGCTGTTCCGGTTCTCCCCGCTCTCCCTTTCCGATGTAGGCATCTGTGTGGCGGGGGGCGTACTGAGCGTGCTGTGGTTCGAGCTTCTGAAGTATGCGGGGAGGGCATTACCGCAGGACCCACGATAACCGCACTTCGCGGACATGGTAACAGAAGCATGAAGGATACTGGTGCCGGGAAATATCCGGAACAAAAAAGGATCAGCCGGATATGGCCGTGGTGATCTTCCGGATCACCGGAGAAACCTCGTCCCTGATCTTGTAGATCTTATGGTTCGAGCGGTAGTAGGATTCGATGAGCCCGCCATCTTTCAGCTTCTTCAGGTTATAGGATATGAGGCTCTGTGGTTCCTGGAAAATATACCAGAACTCGCAGACGCAGTGGTCACGTTCCAGGAGCATCAGGATGATCTTCAGGCGGAGCGGGTGGCCGAGCAGTTTCATGTACTCCAGCAGTGCCGTGACGGAGTCTTTCTCAAGCATCTCCTTTTCCTGACGGAGTTCGTCTTCCCAGTCGCTCCGGAGGGCGCAGTCTGCGGGACAGCAGCGGGCGGTTGCCATAATACCTGATTGGACTTGTTATGAAAAAAAGTGCGTGCTGCATGTGCAGGGAATTGGAGAAAACATCCGATATACAGGTCGAGGAAGAGAAGATTTCCCATAAGGAAATCTTCGAACCTGTCGGATGTCGAAGTTTCGAGGGTTATCAAACCCGAGAAATGAGAAGAATCCGTCAGGATTCTTCGAAGAATTGCTACGCGTGTTTACCTCCCTCCTTTTGATCAACCTCGGAAATCGAAGAATTGCTGCGCAATTCTTCTCCTCCTCGGGGTCTGCGACCCCTCGGATTTCAAATTTTTTTGAAATCCGGTTCCGGGATATATAACGCGACACTTCCCACGCGATTGTGCAGAAGGCGCAACATGGAGTACGAAACCGCAAAGATTGCAAAAGTGACCGGCAAATGCCCGGCCTGCGAAGACTATGCTGAAAAGAACTCGACCACACCACCGAAGATCGCGGTAATGGCCTGCGAGGGCGCATGCGCACGGGGCGAGGTTGCCCGCCGTGCGGCAAACCTGGTCGCCCACCGGCTTGCAGCAGATTCGACAGTCCGGATCTGCCTTGGCGGTGCATTCACGAAGGACACTGGCCAGCGGAACCTTGTCCACCGGGCGGAGAAGGTGATCGCGATCGAGGGATGCTTCATCAACTGCAGTTCACGGATGATGGAAGGCGTCCTGCCGGACCTGAAGCCGGAGATTGTCCGGGCCGATCTCATCTACAACCTCGACCTCCCGTTTGGCATTAACGAAGTGCCGGACGAGATGTTTACGATCTATGCACACCAGGTAGCAGAGCAGGTAGTCCGGAATTACCTTAAGGGATCCCCGGCTCCCGTACCCTGCAAGCCTCCCTCATGCGGCACCGGCCCAATATCTGGTGGTTGCGGGTGCAGTACGAGGCCGCGATCCTGCAGCAGCGCGGAACCTGCCCCGGGAGCAAACAATGAATTCCTTCCCCCGGACGTTGTGAATGTCCTATGGGAGGGAGGTAAACGGTTCCGTGTCGGGAACTCACATGGCGACGGCTCGTATATCCTCGAAGAGGGGACTAAAGAATGCTCGCCCTGCGATTCCTTCATGGGTGCCGTGGGAGCGTGCGCAAACCTTTCAGTCATCGTGCAGCTCCAGAAACGCGGGATCGTCCCGAAAGTATTGAAGACGCAGGTATCCGGCACCCGGAATGCCGGGCTCCCGGTGGCGTGGAAGCGGATTCACGTGACATTTTTCCTTGATGCGGAACTGAGTGATACTGAGGTGAACGCGATCCTTGAACGGGCTATGACGGTTACCTGCCCGGTTGCCGTCACGCTGTTACCAGCAGTCGAGATGACGTGGGAATTACAGCGCGTGAAAGGGGATTAATTTTTTTTTGGAGGTACAAAAATGGCGTACGACAACCTTTCCCCCTGTGCTGCTGAAGCACTCCGCAGTGTCAGGCAGGTGAAGATCAACGGTATCATGACCGGCTTTTCCGGCCTCGATGAGAGTATCGCAGCAGTTCGGGAAGAGAACCTCACGAGCGAGAGTGCGATCCGCGCTTCCCTGATGAACAGGATCCGAACCTCCAATTACATTCCCCCGCGTGCCGAAGAATTGTATGCAGCGGCATTGATGGAAGAATATCACAAAACCCTGCTGAAGAGTGAAGAAGGAAAAACGAGGACTGAATAAACCGGGGACATTCATCACGTGAAAACGGATTACGGTAGCAAAAGAACAAAGGCCTCCCTTTTTTAAGAGAGACGCGGGTGAACCGGGAGGTCAGCCCCGTTTCGTACCTGTCACCAGGTAGAAGGTCAGCGAGCTGAAGAACTGCCCGTCTGCGTCTGCCCGGACTTGCTCCCCGACCCAGGTCTCTGCCTCAAGGGAGCTGACGATACCGGCCCGGGCTGCAAGAGATACGGTAGTTTCAAGATCGAAGACCCTGCGGGCGAGCGGCAGGCTGGTGAGCACCAGAGTCATCGGTGTCATGTCAACATCGCGGAGGCCGGCTGCAGTAAACGCTGCAAACAGGGATCGGCCTGCCCACCCGGACGGGATGCGGCCGCACCAGAAGTTCAGGATCCTGCGGGTAACCACTCGTTCGCCCGGCGAGAGGACGAAGGTCTCCCAGTCCGGTTCAAATACCACGATCTTCCCGGCAGGGCGGATCACCCGGGCCATCTCCCGAAGAACAATTGCAGGATCTTTTGTGTGCTGGAGTACGCGGTCCGCCCGCACGGCATCGAAGGTCTCGTCGGCAAACGCAAGGTTCGATGCATCGCACAGCACATAGCCGGGATGCGGACTGCACACACCATCCCGGGACCGCGCTGAAGCGAGCATCGTGCTGCTTACATCGATGCCGATTACCTGACCGGACGGCCCGGCCATGCCTGCAAGGACTGTTGCATCAACACCGTTCCCGCAACCAATCTCAAGCACCGAGGCTCCGGGCCGGATCGCGAGGTTCCGGTAACTCTGCCGTTTACATTCCTGGAAAAACGGCATTGAGTGGATCAGATCGAGATACGAGACAAAGGAGCGGGCATCTCCTGTACCGTCAACAGAAGCAAACCCGGAAGCAAACGAGTCCATGGCATTCACGAATGTTCATTTTGACTAATCATGTTGTTGCTTCCGGCATTTCAAAATTTGGAGACCGCAGTCTCCTGTACCATTTTTCTTGATATTACTATGGAAATTACCGGAAAACCAGGTACTCCAGTGCCAGCGCAACAATGAAGACCGTGATGCCCGCTATGCCCGTGTCGAATCCATTTCAGTGCTGCCGGATAAAAATATCTTCAATGGGCACACCGAACAGATCGGACATCCTGAACGCAAGCCCCAGTGATGGATCATAGCGCTCGTTCTCGATCGCAATGATGGTGTGCCGCGTGACGCCGAGTTTTTCCGCGAGTTGTTCCTGCGTGAGATTATGCACCGCCCGGAAGATCCGAAGCTTGTTCTTCATGGCCCGTTCCCGCGGAGGGTGTGCGAGTAATACACCGATGTTGCCACGTATACGATGGCAAGCGTGACGAGGAATGTAGCGATGGTCAGGCCGGCCTGATCATAGTTGTTAGCGGGACTGCTGGCCGTGATGAGGACAATGCCGATGACCGCAAAGAGGATTGCGGTGATACTCAGGGTCAGGCTCGCGGCTTTCTGTCCCACGAGACTTGTCCATTCATCTTCGATAACGGGGCTGACACTTCTCTTGAGATACCAGATGAGGAGGCCTGCGGCGCACATGGAGACAACAGCAATCGCCGCTATCCCGGACTTTACGCCGTACATGACACCGGCAATCATCGCAATAAAACCGACAATCCCGGCAATGGTTGCATGATTTTTCTGCATGAGACACTTCCTTTACATTGCGTAGACTGCAATGATCCCAATCGTCATGAGGATACACGTCCCCATCCAGAGCAGGGTCCGCATCGGGGAGGCGGGGGCCCTAGTCTCCGCAACCGAGTACGAGACGATGAAACCCATGTAGCAGATGATGTACAGGATCATCTGGGACGAGAGTTCCGCTGCCGGGACAAGAAGAATATTCTTCAGGACCATAACGAGCAGGAGAAGACAGATCCCGCCAGTCAGCGGGACGATGATCCGCCCGTGCCGGAATGCGGGGGCGATGCGGGTGCAGAAGCCGGTCATGGGGCGGTCTCCCTGTTTTTGTTTATATACTTACGAGAATGCATGTAAATAAATATCTACATTATGGTATTAAAACTTACCATTCACGAGAGCCGACCCACGGTCCGGTAAACCAAAACAGACCTGCTTTTTAAAAATTTTCAACCGGCCCGGGGATACCAGTCGGTTCACGAATTCATTTACCGGAACACCAGGTACTCCAGCGCAATGGCAACGACAAGGATTGCAATCCCGGCAAGCGCTATCGGCAGCGTGTAGTTCTTCACCACCGTGTTGATGTCATCGCCGGTCGTCCGCTGGACGAGCCAGAAGAACGGGTCGGTGACATACGAGACAATGCAGGAGCCGGCGCTGATCAGGAGGATGAGCGGTATCGGGTGGATGGCAGCGGTCACCGCTGAACCGGCCAGTACCTCGGCCGTGATGACCGCAGTCACGACCCGGGACCCCTGCGCCGTCTCGATCACGGCGGCGAGGATGAAAGGGACGAGGATGACCGGGATCAAAAAGACCAGCTGGCCAAGGACCCCCGCCGTGAAGCCGCTCTGCACGATCACGTAGCCCAGAGCCCCGGCCCCGCAGATGTCGAAGATGATCATGCCGGCGTGCTTTGCGCTCTTTGTCAGGCCCGCGGCCCGGATCCCATTCGGCGCAAGGGCGATGGCGGTCACGGCCCCGACCAGCATGATGAAGTTGGTAACCCCGACATGGGAGAGGCCGAAGAGGAAGAAGGAGACCGGGATGGCAAGAAGGATCGCGATGAACGGCGCCCACGCCCTCCAGTGGATGCCGGTACAGGAGTCCTGCCGGGTATCCCCGGGCTGTATCGCGGCAAACGACACCTCCGGCCGGGCCCACCGGTAGAAGAGGATCGCGCCCGCGAGCACGGCAAGGGAGAGCGGGATTGCAAATGCATCGTACGTGAGCGCACTGGTGCCTGCTGCGAATGCCGAGAAGAGCGGGATGACCACCGGGGTCGGGAAGATTAATGCATACGATATGATGCTCCCGACTGCGGCAAGGTACAGGAGGATATTGCGCTTCACCCGGTCTGTTTCCAGGCACTCCAGGATCGGCTGGAGCAGGATGTACGCCGTGACGCAGCAGGTGATGGGGACCGCGAGGAGAAAACCCGAGAACCCGGCAAGCGCCGGCGGGTTCTTCACAATCCGGCGGATATCGGCGATGATCTCCCCGGCCTGTCCCTGCTCCTGCAACAGGATCGCGATCACGGCCCCGCAGAGGATGATGAGGCCGAACGCAGAGAAGACCTTCCCGAGACCCGACACAATCCCCTCCAGCGTTGCCTCAAGCGTCATCCCGGCAAGGAGCCCGAAGAGGATCGCCCCGCCGACCAGCGTGAAGAACGGGGAGATCCGGTACCAGAGGCTGACCGCGGTGATGAGGGCAAGGACGATGACAAAGGCGATGAGAAGATCCATTGGATTGTGATCCGATGGAGGCAGACAAAAAGGCTTGCTTATGGATCCGGTTACCTTGCCGGAAACGCCATGCACGACATCACAACAATATACAATAAGACAATAACGTATTTTCCATGGCGGATGGGTTACGGGTTCTCTATGTGGATGATGAGCCCGAACTCCTCGAACTTGCCAAGATATTCCTGGAAAAGAGCGGGGAGTTCCAGGTCGGGATCTCCAGCTCGGCAACAGAGGTCCTCGACATCCCCATTGCCCAGTCCTACGATGCCATCGTCTCCGATTACGAGATGCCGGAGATGAACGGGATCGCGTTTTTGAAACATGTCCGAAAGCAGGTTGGCGATATCCCGTTCATCCTCTTCACGGGCAGGGGGCGCGAGGAGGTCGTGATCGATGCCATCAACAACGGCGCCGACTTCTACCTCCAGAAAGGCGGATCAGCGCAGGCCCAGTTCGCGGAGCTGGCCCACAAGATCCGTCAGGCTGTCGAAAAACGGCGGGCACAGGCTGAACTCAGGGATGCCTACAACCGGATTACGGAGTCTGAAGAAGAACTTGCCCGTAGCGAACAGCAGCTGCAGGAGAGCGAGAACAAGTTCCGGGACTTTGCCGATCACCTGCCCCAGATGGTCTTTGAGACGGACATGGACCTTACGATCACGTACGTGAACAAATACACGATTGTCACGTACGGGTTCCCAATCGAAGTCCTGGGCAGCGGGATGAGCATCCTCACGTTCATTCACCCGTCGCAGCACGCCATGTTCATGGAGAGCGTCCAACACCTCCGGTACGGCATCCCCTTTGAGCCCAGGGAGTACACAGCGTTCAATAAAGAGGGGCAGCCGTTCCCTGTCATCGTGTATTCATCCCCCATCTTCCGGAACAAGCAGATGGTCGGGTTCCGCGGCGTAGTCACAGACATCTCTGCCCGGAAGCAGGCCGAGACGGCCTTGCGCGAGAGCGAGGAGAAGCACCGGACATTTGCCGAACTGCTCCCCCAGACCGTCTTTGAGATTGATCTCTCGGACCGGCTGACACTCGTGAACCAGCAGGCGTATACCATGTTCATGGTCTCTCCGGAAGATGTGGCAGCGGGGTTTAACGCTCTCTCGGTTATCGATCCCTCGCAACATGCACGGCTCCGGAAAAATATGGAGTCGCTCGTCCACGGCGAATCTTACACCAACGAGGAATACACCTTGATCCGTAAGGATGGGACCACCTTCCCGGGGCTCATTTATTCTAACCCGATATACCGGGGCGGGCAGCTGGCCGGTTTCCGGGGGATCATCATTGACATCTCCAGGCAGAAACAGACCGAGGCGGCCCTGCGCGAAAGCGAGGAGAAACACCGGACCTTTGCCGAGCTCCTGCCCCAGATCGTCTTCGAAGTTGACTCAGACTTCCGGCTCACCTTCGTGAACAATCAGGCATATGCCCAGCTCGGGTTTACTCCGGAAGAGGTGGCAAAGGGTGTTGCAAGTTCCCTCAGTGTCATTGATCCCTCCCAGCACGCCCGCCTGAAGGAGAATGTGAAAAAAATCGCTCGTGGCGAACCGGTCACGCATGAAGAATACACGTATATCAGGAAGGACGGCAGCACATTCCCGGCACTCCTCTATGCCGATCCGGTCTATAAAAACGGGACCCTGACCGGGTTCCGCGGAATTGTACTTGATATCTCAGAACGAAAAGAGGCAGAAGCCGCCCTGCGCGAGAGCGAGGAGAAGTTCCGCTTACTTGTCGAAGTGAACCAGGACATTGTCTTTTCTCTCGACAAGGATGGCACGGTGCTCTACGTCAGCCCGCAGGCAAGGGACCAGCTCGGGTTCCGGCCGGATGAGATTACAGGGAAACCATTCACAGAATTCATCCACCCGGAAGATGCCCCAAGAATCCTCCACAATATGGAGAAGAATGTTCTCTTCGGCTCTCCCCCCATGTCCGAACAGTTCCGCGTGCTGTGCAGGGACGGCACGTACCGGTGGTACGAGGACAAGACTATCTATGCTTCTGACCGGAACAGTCGGAGGCTTGCCATCGGGACCATCCGTGACATCACGGAGCGGAAGGCGGCAGACGAAGCCCTCTTTAGTTCGCGGCAGATGCTGCAGACCGTGCTCGATACCATCCCCCAGAGAGTCTTCTGGAAGGACAGGGACTCGCGGTATCTTGGGGGTAACCAGCACTTTGCCGCGGATGTCGGCTTTTCTGATCCCTCTGATGTTGTGGGAAAAACGGATCACGACCATTCCTCATCGGCATTTGCCGCACATTTCCAGGAAGATGATCGCGAAGTGATCGAATCCGGCCAACCGAAAGTGAACATTGAAGAGCCCCTGATCCTGAAGGATGGTATAAAAGTCTGGCTCCGCACTACCAAAGTGCCCCTCCGTAACCAGGACGGGGAGATCATCGGGGTGTTGGGAAGTTACGATAACATTACGGAGCAGAAAACGGCGCAGGAAGCGCTTGTTGAGAGCGAAACCCGGTTCCGCGACCTCACCGACCGCCTGCCCCAGATGGTCTTCGAGACAGACCGGGAGCTCCGGATCACGTACGCGAACCGTCATGCTGCTTTGGTGTCCGGCTTCTCTGTTGAGGAACTCACCGCGGGAAAACCGGTCCTCACGTTGATCAAACCCGCCCAGCATGCACGGTTCATAGAGAGCGTGAAGAACATCCTTGCCAATATCCCCTTCGAGCCAAAGGAGTATACTGCAATCCGCAAAGACGGCAGTACAATCCCGGTGATCGTGTACTCCTCCCCGATCTTCCGGAACAAGGAGATCACCGGGTTCCGGGGGATTGCCGTGGACATCTCCGACTGGAAGAAGATGGAGGCTGAAATCCGGGAGAGCGAGGAGAAGTTCCGTTCGCTTGTCGAGAATGCGAGCGACATCGTCTTCTCGCTGGACCGTGCGGGGAATTTTACGTACATCTCCCCGCAATGGGAGGACATACTGGGGCATGATCCAAAGACGCTCATCGGTACAGGCGCTGCGGCCCTCATCCATCCCGATGATGTGGCAGGGAACATCAAGGCATTCCGCTCGGCAATGGAAGAGGGAAACCGGATCCGCGGCTTCGAGTACCGTATCCGGCACAAGAACGGGAGCTGGCGCTGGCACTCCCAGAGCGCTGCACCATTGAAGAACGCATCCGGCCGGATCGTTGCATACCAGGGGATCTGCCACGATATCACGAAAGGGAAGACTGCCGAGAAGGCATTGCGCGAGAGCGAGGCACACTACCGGCTGCTGGCAGACAATGTGAAAGACGTGATCTGGACCGCAGACAAAGAGATGCACCTCACGTACGTATCGCCGTCCATGATGGTGCTCCGGGGTTTGAGCCCGGACGAGGCCATTGCCGAGCCCATCGAACATGCCCTGACCCCGGAATCGCTCGCGCTCCTCCGTGAGCACTACCATAGGGCAAAGGAAGCCCTGGAGAACGGAGAAAAGATGCCGGAGCATCCTCCCCTGGAACTGGAGTTTGTGCGAAAGGACGGGTCAACAGTCTGGACCGAGGTGATCATCTCCCCGACCTCTGCGTCTGACGGCACCCCCACCGGGGTTGTCGGCATCACGCGGGACATCAGCCAGCGGAAGGCTTCGGAGCAGGCGGTGCGGGAATCCGAGAAGATGTTCTCCACCATCTTCCGGAACAGCCAGATCGCCCTCACGCTCCTGTCCGTAAAGGACAACCGGTTCTTCGATGTCAACGATGCGTTTACCTCAAACACCGGTTTTTCGCGGGACGATGTGCTCGGGAAGACCCCGTGGGATATCAGCCTGCTGGTTGACAAGGCTGAGGAGCTGCGGGTTGCTTCGATTCTCCGGGAACAACAGCACCTCGATCCCATGGAAGTGAAATTCCGGGTCAAGGACGGGAGCATCCAGACCTGCCTGTATGCAGCAACCCTGATCACGATGGGTGGGGACCGGTATATCCTTTCAAGCGTTATCGATATCACCGAACGCAAGAACGCGGAAGAGGCGCTGCGGCAGGCCAACCGGAAGCTCAACATCCTTTCGGGCATCACACGGCACGATATCAACAACCAGCTGCAGGCGCTCGGGAGTTATGTGGAACTCCTCCGCCATTCGGTGCCCGGGGATTCCCATGACAACCACTTCTTCCGGATCGGGACAACGATCGAACAGATCACAAGCCTGATCCAGTTCACCCGGGAGTACGAGATGATCGGCGTGCACGAGCCGGTCTGGCAGGATGTCAGGACACTGGTCTTAAGCGCCGGGAAAGCCGCACTTCCTGACACGATCCATCTGGTGTGTGACCTCCCCGATCAGCTGGAGATCTATGCCGATCCGCTCATCTCCAAGGTCTTTTTCAACCTCCTGGACAATGCAAAACGCCACGGGGGAAAGATCCGGCAGGTCCGGTTCCTCCTGGAGGAGATGAACGGGGACCGGATCATTGTCTGTACCGATGACGGGGACGGCGTTCCTGCCAGCGAGAAGGAGCGGATCTTCGAGCCGGGCATCGGGAAGAACACCGGCTTTGGGCTTGCCATCTCCCGGGAGATTTTGGACATAACGGGGATTACGATCCGGGAGACGGGAAAAATGGGGAACGGGGCACGGTTCGAGATCACCGTGCCGGCCGGGAAATACCGGAACACGTCATAAGAAAAGAATGGAACTGAATCTGATACCCTGCCGGACGTCAATAATTCTGCCTGCCCGATCAAGGAATACTCTTTCCTGTACCCGTTTGCGTGTCCCGGCCCCGCATTCATTTCCATAAAACTCTCCTGGTATGCCGGTACTTCCTCATGAAGAGGCGCGGGTCGATCCGTACCAGACACAAAGGATCTAAAACAGGACAACAAACGCAACCGCCCAGGTACGCCGGGGGACAGGTGCGGTTGCCAGGGCTGCAACGATGACGGCGGATGCGATGATCACCCCCCCGATCTGCTCTTCTGTCTCCTGCTGCAACTGACCCCTATTAACAGGGTCAGGAACATCTGATAATTACACATAAAATTTTTAAAAATCACTCTGTGAATTGATGGAGACCCGCACCCCTTTTTTACATATTTGATACGATAGGGACTGGTTTTTGAGCATGATTCTGCCGCCGGGGGGCCCTCTTAAAACATCACTTTTGTTAATTTCGTAACACTAAGTGTGATAACAAATAAAAAATCTTATAACTTATAATACGTAATTTAAATTAATGATGAATGATGTCGAGATCAAAGATGCGGTCCGGAAAAGCTGGGACCACTCGTCTGCAACGTATGATAAGAACCCGGGCCACAGCATCGGTAGTATTGAAGAGAAAGAGGCATGGATGGGGGAATTAGGCAGGAACCTGCCCAAAGGACCACTAAATATTCTCGATGTCGGGTGCGGTACGGGGGCCATGGGGCTCCTTTTCGCGGAGATGGGACACACGGTCACCGGTGTTGACCTGTCCGATGAGATGATGGCCCATGCCCGCAGGAAAGCAAAAGAAAACAACCTGTCGATCAGCCTCCAGAATGGTGATGCCGAACACCTCCCGTTCGATGCGGGGACCTTTGACGTGGTCGTCAACCACCACCTTCTCTGGACACTGCCCCACCCGGAGGTTGCGCTGAAAGAATGGCACCGTGTTTTGAAAAACAGCGGCATGGTCTTCATCATTGACGGGGTCTGGGATGACAAACGGGTCATGACACGGATGAAACGGGATCTGGGCGATTTCCTGACCCGGGTCTTTGAGCCGGAGGATACGCATCACAAGTCCTATGGACGTACTCTCCGTAACCAGCTCCCCCACGATGGAGGGGTACCCCGGGACCGGGCACAGGCGTACCTGGAGCAGGCAGGATTCTCGGGCATGTACTTCCGTGACCTCATGTATATCCGCGAACTGCAGAAGCCGCAGCTTGCGTGGTACCGGAGACTCTCACCGGGAAAGAGTTACTACCTCCTCACCGGTACGAAACAGAAGTGAAACAGGACAGATCTTTTTATAAAAAACTCGTGATGATCATGAAAACAAGAATAATAACCATAGGGTTACTGGCACTCCTGCTCTCTGCGGGAGTCCTTATTGCCGGATGCATGACAAGCAACGCAGCGGGAGATTCTTCTTCTCTGGTCCCGGAGGTTACCAAGGTCTCCGCAAATGCAAAAATCCTCAAAATGGCAGACCTTTCGGCGATTACCAGTCTGGACCCCGCTTATGCCGGGGTGTTTATCACGGAGAAAGCGGCCGTGACCGAACCGCTGGTTGGGGCAAACCGTGATTTCACCATAACGCCGCAACTGGCAAAATCATGGAACCAGACCTCGCCGACAACCTGGGAATTTTACCTGCGTGATGACGTGAAATTCCACAATGGCAAGCCGCTCACTGCGGATGCCGTGAAATTCTCTCTTGACCGGATCGCCGGGATCAGTGCACGGGACAGGACGATGATGGATTTCGCATCGAGTCGGGTCATCAACGACCACACCATCGAGGTTACAACCAATAACCCCAACCCGATCCTACCGGCAGTCTTACATTATTCCGACATGTCGATCATCCACCCGGACTCCCTGAATGCACAGGGTACGTTAACGATACCGATCGGGACCGGCCCGATGATGTATGACTCATTCGACGAACAGACCCGCATCTCCACCGTGAAAAAGAA
>Ga0172381_10003739_pt1 | contig 15975 bp, 19 predicted proteins | sample Leawel6488metaG_FD_119754 | JGI IMG/M metagenome (GOLD analysis project Ga0172381, IMG submission 119754) | Leachate microbial communities from a municipal landfill in Southern Ontario, Canada - Leachate well 64-88 metaG | ecosystem: Engineered > Solid waste > Landfill > Unclassified | place...
TGCGGCACCTTGAGAAAAGGCAGAGGCTACCACCGCCCCCAAAGCTACAACTGCTACGCCAATAAAAATACAAAGTCCGATCATCTTGTACCTACTGTATAATAACACATTCTATTCCATCCGGGTACGTCGTCGAATTAGGCCACACTTCAGCCGGGTCGATAAGCACCGAGAATCCAGCCGCTGATTCAGACTGATCGTTTATAGCGCTCGATGCTTGCCAGACGTTATCCTCTGTGGTTTTCTTTTCGATCCTAACGCCTTCAACAGTCACCTTATTTGCACTTATGGGCTGGTTGGTCGCCGATATTTGCGAAACCTTGCCAATTGATTTCGTGGTCGTCGCGTCAATATCTGAGGTCAGGTTAGACCGATATTTGAAAACGCCCGCTTGGTTTATCCCATACAGACGGCATATTGATGCATCGGATACTTGCTTTGAGTGTTCATAGGGAGACTCGCCCGACTTCACAAGTGCCCATGGGCATTGATACGATACGTCCTCAGCGTCGATTCCGAATATGGCGTATGATCCAGTCTCGCTATCGACTGACGGGATTACGCCAGCCGTTCCATCGTTAAGATTCTGGACGTAGAAATATTTTACCCCACCGAATGTTAGCATGCACATATCGAAGTATACACCGCTGGCGCTGATAGCTATATCCACAGTTATCTTGTTCGATGACGAAGCGGAAACGATGTGCTCCACAGTATACAATTGCCAACCAAGCCCCGCCGATACCGTAGCGTTAGCCGTGCTAGATACAAGTGCCGTATTTAGGTATTCCTTTACCGTAGGCGTGATCGTAACCCCGGCTAGATCGTAGGCGTAAAACTGAAAAGTCATTTTGTCGTTAGCAGACAGATCGATCGTTACCGACTGATTTATACTAAGTCCACTTGTCCCGGTAAGATATCCAGAATATGAGCCGAAAAGTTTATTGGTGCTAGAACGTACAAAGCTAACGCCAGTGCCGACCGCGTTCCATGAGTTTGCTATTGTCGCGTTCTCGAAGTCTGAATTACCTAAATAGTTTATAATTTCTTTCTTGCTTGCCGACCATACCATTTCATGGATCAAAGAATTGTTGGCAGGCGTCTCGCGTGAAAGATAATAGTCTTCATAAGCAACCGCATTGCGTTGCTTTTTGATTGCCATCGCCTTTATGCTGTCATTAGCAGTAACAGATATTAGGCTCATCCCGCCCACTTGGACATTGCGCGAGAACGAACCACGATCTATCGACCCACTAAAAACAAGCTCAAAGGGCGGATCGCTCGACGGCTGATAGTCGGCGGACAAGGATTGCGTATAGTCTTGCAATACCTGCGCGTCGGTTAAGGTGCCAAGAAAAGCAGAGGTTTCGGCTATGTTCCCGTCGATATAGTTTCCCATTTATACCTTTATGAGGTACTTCATCCCGAGTATTTTCCCACGGGTTACAGTGCCACGCCGGGGAGTCCCATCGGTGGCATTTGCTTTAACATCGCGCATTTCAAACTCGTTTGTACCGGCTCCGAGACACGGCGTCCAGAGGCCACCACCGGCTGCGGCATTGGTTTGATACATCTTGAAGCTATTTCCCGTTGAGTCGTACAGCCTGTATGGGTAGTCCCCCTGTGCCTGATCGTCTGCAAACTGCCCGAACACCTTCGCGTCATGAGCGGTAACGCCAGCCCCCCTGGTTCCGATACCACAGAACGAAGCTTCGCGCGCATCAGGTACAAGGAAGTTGGCAGAAGTAGAAATACCCCATGGACAGTATCGCAAAGTATGCGTCCCCGATTGCGTCCCGCTTGTGTTTATCGTCGTCCCAGCAATGGCGTTAGCAAGAGAGGTGGCGAGATTGAAGGTGTTGGCGTTTATGTAGATTACATAGTAATTCGTATTTACCGATAGTCCGGTCGGCAATGCCCCATCAGTTGTAAGCTCGACGCATTCTCCCGTTGCCAATCCGTGCGTATTAAGTGTAACAATTCCAGGGCTTGCGATAGATACCGTGAACGTGCCCTTGGATACAGTAACGGCGTTATAAAGAGGAGCATAGGTCGCTCGGCTATACGCAGTTCCATCGCAGAAAAGCCAGCCAGCCGGGGTGGTAATCCCGCCGTAAGGAACGATTGCCCCTGTAGGCATAACAAGAGATGCGGCTATCTCTTTATTGGTTCCGCCCTGCTGGAGTATAAATGTATCAGCCCCGGCCAATTCGGTAGCATCGGCTAGGCCCGTGATATCAAGACTTGAAAGAATCTTATTCTGATCGAGCTTCTGAATTGCCCCCGACTTGAGGATAAGGAAATCATCGCCAGACACGGTGGATGCGGCGTCAGCCTTTCCGTTAAGGGCGGTATATAAACTATCAACAGACATTTACGCCTCCAAAAAATTGCCAGTATCTTCATCCACAAGATATTTTTGCGGATCTACATCATCTACTATCAGTGTTTTATTCATATATGGATAGTTTCCGATACAAATCAATTCAGCCTGCGCGTCAAAGGTAGCCGCCGCCGTGCTAGTTCCGACAAGCGCACCGTTTCGGTATACGCGGAAATAGGTGTCAGCCGCCGTATACGTAACGGCCCAATGGTAAAGCGTTGAAAGCGCATAGGCTGATACGGTAATGTCTTTATATGCCGCCGCTGTTCCTGCTCCTTGGCCATAGTGTACCCGAACCGTCGTTGCGTTTACGAATGAGAATCCAAATCCAAACGAATCGCTAGCATCATAGTAGTGAGTACTTATAGGGCAAGCCGTAGAATCAAAATCCCGAGCATAGCACCACGTGGTAAGACTAAGCACGTCCGGCGTGCCGATAAGCGGAACCATGCAATAATCGCTATCTCCGTCAAGGTAAATCCCATTCCCGGAAAGCACGCTATACGGGTATGGGCCTACTGGGGTTAATCCGTTCCCGTTTCCAGAAACATCAGAAATCTCACTCGAGGAGATGCCTACTCCGATATAGATGAAATCAAAGAGCAGGATATCCCCATCCGACGCATTCCCGACAGACTCGATTCGTATCCCGTCGCTCGCGTCGGTAAGGAAGAAATCGAACGTTGCCCATGATTGACCTATGGAGAATGTCCCAACGCTGGTCTTGACTCCGCCAGGATAGTAAAATGCTTCCATCGCAATCGATTTATTCCCGCGTATGCGGATTCGGAGTGTGTCCCCGGCAACGCTGGCCCGCCCGGCAGTGTTCTCGACGGAGATTTTATTTCCCGCTACTACGCCGACATTGCGGAGGATCTCGCTCCCGATGTAAAGCGTACCCTCGCCCGCGCCCGTAGTCCATGAATCGGTCGTCACCCAAAGGCTGTTTGAGTACGAAACCCCGCAAGCGCAATCAGGCATTTGCGCGAGATTATCCATTTGGTATTGGGCAATCCTACCGGCCAGGATGGCGGATCGCTTATTCGACCTATATTCTAGGGATAACCCGCAGTTATTTAAGGCTAGATATTTCTCGGAAAGTAACCCATTATATGAATACTGAGACGGGGAAAAAGGAGCATACTGATCGGATGAAAACTCTCCATTGTTATTCATCAGCGATACTCGCATTTCGGCTGAAGTGTACCCGTCCTTATAAGTATGCGAATATTCATTAGCCTTCTTGGTAACATCGCACCGAGTATTCCCTAGCCCGACGCGCTGGAAGTTAAAAAACACCGCTTCGTTTTCTACACCCTTGAAGTTCTCCGAGATATTAGTATCAGAAGCTATGAAGCCATAATAGATAAGCGCATAGTTTATCAAGATATCAACGCCGTTACCAGGGATAAGCGACACCTTCGCCTTATGTCCAGAAATGTCAGTCGCATCCGTTGTCTTGTTGTCTCCATCGCGATAGACTGAAATCCCGTCCGTTGATATCGTACAAGTAAAGCGCGCCCAGGTTTGGAGGTCTTCGTTATTTGTGTAGACGTGGGCAAGCAGAACGTCAACCTGTGCCGGGCTAGCACCGCCCGTGCTTGTATAGGCCTTTAGCCCGATCTGATCTGTTGCCGCATAGTAGCACCAAGCCACCCGCGCGTTATCTACGGCATCCGATCCGAACACGAAGAACTCTTGATCGGTTGCCACATCATAGGCAAACTCGGGCTTACAATAGACCTCAAACGTTATCGGCATCGAGAAGGGAGCCATGTATTTTTCAGTCGATATATCAAGGCTGTACTGTCCATTGCAAGGATCGTTCGCCGTATTCTCATGGAACGTGCTTGACCCGGTTATCGGAGCGTATTCCTGCCTTCGCGGGTCAAGGTATATTCGTATCTCGCTATCTACTTTAGAGGCTAGCCTATCTTTCCAGCTTTGCGATATTGTGTTGACCATCAATAGCCCCTGTTCGCTTCTTGTATCGCGCTCATCGCCACGGCCTTAGCTTCCTGGATAGCCCACGGAGATCCGTTAAAATGTAGGTGAACCGTTGCCCCCATATTCATTCCGCGCTTGTTATTCGCCCCACCAAACGCGAACGGCTCAGGCCCGGCCTCTCCGGCAAGGAAAAGCGTCGGCTTGGTAACAATACCCGATCCACCTTCGGCCATAGGGATTGCTCTGACAGCGGCTGCGGCTACCCCAAGGCCAACCGCTGCGGCGGCATGCCCGACGCCCTTAGCCATGGTTAAAGGATCAACCAATTCGGCAACAGCCATTGCTGCATATTGGGCCGCGAATGCTTCCATTATAGCCGCTATCGCATCGAGGCCAGCTTTCCCGAAAGCCTTCCATCCGTCTTCCCCGGATGCCAGTGACTCAATTGTCGCAGTTGCAATCGCCGTTAAACCACGGATGGTTTCTTCGGCCAATATCTTTTTCCCTTCTAAAATGCGTTCGTTAGCCTCGTCTTCTTTGTCTTGTTTGTCTTTTGCCATTTGGCGATATGTTTCTGTTTCTGCCATGGTTATTGCGTCCAGTTCGTCGGCGGTTTCCATAGCCGTCCTTAACCCGTACGCGTTTATCTCATCGGTAAGCGCTTTTTTGTCTTCGACCATCTGCCGATATGTTTCTGTTTCATTTGATGTAAGCTGGTCTAGCCTATCAGCCTCCTGCATAGCCAACAACTGCCTTCGCTTTTTCCGCGCTTCGGCGTTTTTCTCTGCTTGCTCTGCGTCTTTGGCTGCTTTTTCTCTTTTTTTTGCTGCCTCTACTTCTTTCGCGCTTCTTTTTTCCGCAAAGGAAATCAAGAAAAGAGTGTTATTGATCTCGTCGTCATAATAATTATCTCCCGTGTCCTTCCGATATTTTTCCATTTTTTGGTATTTTTCACGCAGTGTTTCTATTACGTCCGCCCATGCAAGGCCCATGCTTACAAGCTTTCTTTCTATCTCGCTTATGTTTACCTTGGCCGCTTTTTTTCCGAGAAGCGGTTCGAGAAGATCGCCAATCTTCATTTGTTTCGATTGAGAATCCCACCATGAAGACACTCTATTGAAGCCATCGGTAAAGGCCGTTATGACATCATTAAATCTATAGGCAATATCTTTTCCGACGCTTTCGCTTGTTTCTCCCATAGCCTTTTTCATATTAAGATATGCGCCGGTAGCTGTTTTAGCGGCTGCCTCTGCGGCCCCGCCCATAGAGCTATTCAGCGCATCAAGTATTACCGTCTGCGCGGCGGCTACGTCGTTAACAGCCATAAAGCTTTTTATCTGTTCTTTTTGTGCAGCAGAAAGAACTATTCCGGCCTTTTTCAGCATCCCGGCGGCGGCGATAGGATCGGCCAGGGCTTTGCCTAACGTCTTCGTTGCAGAAGTAAGGTCGGTATCCATTATTGTGGCCAAATCAGCCGACGCCCTAACCGCATCGGGGAACACTTTCTTGCTTATGTTTTTATACGTGAGAAGTAGCGCCTCGGCTTGCGTTACATTTTCATCTTCAAATAAAGTAAGCTGGGCAACCTCGCTAGCAAGGCGTGATAGCTCGCTACTCGTCATCCCGGCAACGCCGTTCGTCGCTTTTAAAACAGTCAACAAATTAGAGGTGGCACGCTCAGACTCTACTGCGGACATTATGTATTTATCTACTTCCGCGCCGATTTTTTTTATTGCGCCAGTTACGGCATTATACGCGGCCACCGGCCCTTGCATCATGTCGCGCATATCGGCGAACGTCTGTTTCATCTTGCTAGTAGACGTTTGAGTTGCCTTGGTTTGTCGGTCGTATTTTTTGAGATTTTCAACGGCAGCCGCAACGTCGGCCTTTATCGCTAATCGTAGCTCCTCAGTGGTTATCATTTAGCGATCCTCTTCCTTTTGTTGACGGCTTCCTTTGTTGATTTCCTAATGGTTGAACGCATAATAGTCTGAGCCGCCTTGGCCGCGGGACGGATAAACGGATGAGGAAATCTTAGTTTTGATCCAAACTCGGTAATATTGGCATAAAGAGAGCTTACAATAACGTAGAATATTCTTGACGCCTTGTCGTACCAAGTATGTATTGAGTCTCGAATATGCACGGGATGCGAATCAAGATAGGGAGCTTTTGCCTTCGCTACGGAAAACGCCTTCATCCCCGATATTTGCAGAATATTATCTACAATCTCATCGGGCAACTTAGAGTATCCAAACTTTCCAAGCGTTCCGTTTATGCTAAGCTTTAGCATTGCGCTTCCTTTCAACTATCGCCCATAGCTCGTCAAATGTTTCGCAGACCTTCAACTGAGCGTCCGTGGAGATTCTCCAATTCCCACTCGGGAATCCATATTTTTTCACTCGTTTCCAAAACCGCAACGCAAGGAAAAATCCCTTTTCTATCGCATCCCACATTATTACGGGAACGTCAACAAGTTTTATTTCATCAAGAAGATCGCCGCGTCTCATCGGAATTAATCTCCATTCAAGCGGGTCGGCTTTTTCGTACAGCTCAAGAGTTTCAACCACCGACCCGCCAACGTCAAGAAGGCCCCCCGCCCACAGGAAGAAGGCCATTTCTAGTTTTTTTCGGATATCTCCGCGCCGTTCTCGATCCTCAAAGCAACGTCTTTCATGATGGCGGTAAGCTTCGGCGCCCCACGAACGCCAAGGAACTCTTGCGCCGCCGTTATTTCTTTCCCGTTTACTACGCAGTTTTCGATGGAGTCTACACCACGTAAAAACACTTCCTTGTAGTTTGTCTTCATGTTTACGCGGTCTGTCTTGATTTTCATTACCTCGTAATAGTCGGTGGCGTCCTCTTCCTCAACGGTCAGAAAGCGAAGATTAAACGCCATCGGCTTTTCGTCTTTGTCGTTCCCAAACAGTGACGGGATATAACGTTCCCCGTCGTTAATGTTAATATTCACGATACCACCTTTAGGTAAGAGTCGGGAGATGAGTACAATTCAACTTAGCGTTGAAGGTAGACTTTCCAGCCGCCGAACTTCCAGTGCCTGACCCGGTAATGTATCCACGATGCGTAAAAGTTTTTCCGCCATCAAGCACTTTCAGTATACGCGTTGCGGGAGAAGAACATACCAGCCCGTTATACAATGCAAGCTGAACCGCGTTAGTAAGGTCAAGCCCACCAGAGAAGTTGATCTCAAGGCTCGGCATACCCGGCAAGTTCTTTGCAATCTTATCACCGAATCCAGTATATGGGATAAGCTCACGCGTCCAAGGGGCATCGTAAGTATCTATATATGGAATGGTCGTACAAGTACCATTCGTAACCGAAATGACATCACCGGAGCAAGAGCAAGTCCCGCCAGTGAGGATTTTCATCGTAACGCTAAAACCAGTTGACACCATCTTAGTGCCTCCTTTCTATTTGTGAGAGGACATCAAGTGTCCCATTCTTGTAACCTAGTCGCTCGCGTAAAACCATCATTTTTTCTATATCTCCATTCGTTTGGGCTAAAACATCTAGCCGAATCTTCTCAATATATTCAATACCGCTGTTTTCATACGAATACGTGGAGCATGTATCGCTTAAAAGCCCACCATCGGGTATCGTTATTTTAGCGCCTTTGGCCGTTATGTATCCCATGATCCAATAGAAAAAATTACGTCTCGAGTATTCGGTGTCCGATGAAAAGTCAATCCCGTATAACCAGATATCGCGGTATCCTTCCAAATACGCATAGGCCAAGATCATCGCCACCGTTCCGTTAAAACGCTTCCCGAACTCTTTTATTAAAGATTCAATGGGGAATCGTTGGTTATGCTTAACCCCTTCAATAAGGCCTTTTGAATAGATCACGCATCCAACATTATTAAGCTGATCTACCGTGTAAACGCCATCATGTAACTCAAAACACGCATCTACTCGCGGAAGCTCTTGGCCTACGCTCATAGTTGACCATATCACCGCGTTGCTTGAGAATGGGGCCGACATCCGAGTCGATCCACCGCCAACTATGCACAATCGCTTAGTATTCATACTCCCCTTTCCATTCGTTGATTCCGTGATACCATTGCTCATCGCTGGTATCCTTCGCAACAGTCGGGCCGCTTATTGTTGAAAAATGAACCGTGATACCCGTATCAAGCGTTCCAGAAAACCGATTAAGGATGGTTATCAGCTCCATGCCTATGGCAATGCAATTAGCTTGCAATTTGCTAAACGTGTCAATCTGTATATTTACTTCTCCGCATTTCGTTAAACCAAAATAAAGCGGATCATTGTCGCGCGTAATAACCTGATAGCGTATATAGTCGGTTTGTATGTTCCGATCGACTGGCGCGTCAACCGAATAAATATTAGATCCTACATATCCGGTTATGCTTGCCTGGGTGAGGAGATTATTATAGAGCGCGCTCTCTATCATAGCCATTTACGTCTCCACCGCCACTATCTGCAATTCCCGGTTACGCTCTTCGGGATTGATTACCGCTTTGAACCTAAAACGCCGACCCTCAAATATCCCTATATGCGCGTCCGTTATTCCCCTGAGATAGCGCATCGTTATTTTATGCGTAAGCTCATTCGCCGTTCCACCAAGTCCTGCATATTCTTTCCCGCTCATCGGCGCAATCTCAGCCGGGAACTTTCCTACAAGTGCAAGTGTTTCTGCGCCAGATACACCGCCTGCCTTTTGTACTGAGTAGATAGATAGGTAGTGTCGAAGCCTTCCAGCCCTCATACACTTATCACCCTATCGAACCCAAGAAGCGCTTTGACGCTCCATGGCATTTCATAAGCTTCCATTTTGTCGGTTACTTCGCGATTCTCGTATAGTTCACCTACGAGCATCATTATCGCGTGGCGTATCTCTTCCGGCACACTCGCCGCCGTCGCTCCATATCCGGCCGTATAGGTTATTGTAATCCCGGCAAGTTCTCGAAGCGTAGTTGACGGCCAGCTATAGCCATACGCGGGCGCGAGCCTTCCGACAAAACCGGAAGCGTCAAGCTGGTATTCTGTAGCCGCCCAGGTTGTAGCTGTTCCAGCGGTATCAGTGTAGACGATCGACGAGATAGTCAACGCCGGAGGCATGGGAAGCTCAAACGGAGAGCACGGCCAGTCATCGAGCGTCAAAGCATACGTCCGAGTGATATACGCGCGCCTTTGGTAATTTTCGCAAATCTTACGCGCTGTAGTTATGAGCGAGGAGATATAGGTATCGTCGTCGGTCATATAGTTTCCGGTTATGACCGAACACCCGAAGTCAATCGCACCCACAGCGACCGTGCACACAATGCGTATATATGTCTTGATCCCGGTATACTGCTTTTCGTAAGTACCCGCCGCCGTAATCTGCGTGTAGGTAGTCCCGAGCCAGTCGGTATATCCCGATCCAAGCGTGTTGCTTTCTTGGATTTTATAGTCAAGCGTAGCGCCAGCCGCTACCGTACCGACGGATATCTGTACAAGCGCCGACTTATTCAGAACGTCAACCCCGGTCCCGATAATCCCATAGGCTGGCGTAATAGCGTAAGCGTCGGGAACTAGGCAGGCAGTCGAACCAATCGAGTCAGCAAACGTACCCGTATCGAGGCGAAGATGCGTCTTGACTTCGGCGAGAGTGACTGGTTCAATTGTCGGCGCGACTGTCTGCACTAATCCCATGGCTTCCTTTAATTAAAGTGAAGGTTAACAAGCGCAAGCCCCGCGCCCGTCCGCGTCTCAAGGCAATGCCCTATTTCGCAGAAATGCTTGTCTACGTCAAAAGGAGAAGTCGGCAACGCCTCAGCCATAGCCATACCAGCAGTCTCGCCCGTGTCAGCCGTCAAACCAGTCCGGGCAAGATATCCCATAACGGTACTATCCCAGAAATACGCATACGCGCGTCCCGAAACTACTACCCAGGCAAGTTGACCATCGGGAACTCCAGAGTCAAGGAATACGCCGATACAGCTAGGCTCTTGAACCGGAACAAGTTTTACCGCGTCCTTGGTAGTTCCGTCCGCCGTAACGCAATATCCCTTGATCGAGGCCGCCCCCGTCTTGTTGTAATACTGGACGGCAAGCCCGCCTTCGTCCGTAAACTTTATGCGCTGGCCCGAGCTTCCCCAAATCTTCATACAAGCCTCACTGTCAGCTTGAGATCGCCAGAAGTCCGGTAAACACGAATCGCCGTGATGGTCGGATTCACGGTATCCTGAGTGACAGCCGAAACAGACCCGGCGGGCCAAGTAACCCATCCAGCATGCCCATCTTCGACATCCTGGCGGCAAGAAGCAGTTGCCTGAACATAGCCCACGCCCGTGACTACCGGCTCAAGCTGAACGCTTCGGAACTCTTGCGCATAGCTGTCAAGGTAGACGGGGCTTTGGGCATCCCCTGAACTGTATTGAATAACGATTTCTCTTGTGTCCATCGCCCCATCTCCTTAAAGCTGAATACAGCGCATCCACTCGACCAACCCAGTCTTGGCGGCAGCCGCACCAGCGGCAAGACCGATAGACGGGGAAAGGACGGCAGTGGGATAACCAGCGGAAGCCTGAACGACTAATCCGCCATCGAAATAGAAACTAATAGCCCCGACGCCATCATAGAAAATCTCATAGATGTGTTTCGAGGCATCCATAGCAGTACCGCAAGCCGTGGCCGCGACCGTACCGGACTTCTCTTCGGCTCCGTAAATAGTCGTTACGCCGTCGAGCTTATAGAAGTACACGCCATCATCAGCCAGCGCAATCGCATGGGCCGCGATCATGTTCGTGTCCTTGCTAGCAAGTCCGACAATAAAGTCAGACTGCGTAGCATCGGAAATCGAAACCTTGGCTCCGAAGTACAGCGGATGACCGGCCGCAAGAGCGAACGGAGTCCCGACGACCTGAAGCTCGACAGAATCATTCTCATTCTGCGCCGTGGTAATCAAGCACCGATCACCGGCCGTAATAGCCTGAGAAGCAAGTGAAGTACCAGCTCCGACATCGATCACGGTATTGGTATATTCGCAAGCGGTAGTGAAATCAGTACCGAAGCGCATTTCCCACGAACGAACATCCGGCCCGACGGCCCTCACCCACCGATAATCATAGTCGTCGTAATAGACCAGATTACCGTTGACAAACTTAGACAGTATGCTCATCTCCGGCCTCCTTACGGCAATTGGATGCAGCGCATCCAATCAATTTTGCAGGTTTCCGCCGCACCGCCAGCCGAAGACTGGAGAACGATAGACGGAGCCAAAACGACAGTCGGGACATACGTGGTATGCTGAGCGACAAGCGCGTAGTCAAGGTAGAAGTTCAGATTAGTACCATCATACAAGAACTCGAAGACGTGCGCCGAGGTGTCCAGAACCGGAGTCGCCGTAGTCGTAACGCTATTCGCATGGATCTCGTTATAGGCAACAAGAGCCGTGCTTGAAAGCGCGTACCAACCAACAGCCGAAGCCGCAACGTCAATCGCGTGAGCCGCGATCAGCGCCGTATCGGTAGAAGCAAGCCCGACAAAGAAGTCGTTTCCAGCCGCCGTGTTGAAGGTCAGCTTGGCACCAAAGTACAGCTTCTTTCCGCTTGCAAGCTGGAAAGGAGTACCAACCACCTGAACATTCGCACCGCTGTTTTCAGCCGCCGCCGTGGTGATCAATGCCCGCGTCCCGGCAGTTACTCCCTGGACGATGGTATCAGCACCAATCGCGGTGACGGTGTATTCGCAAGCGGTCGTAAAGTCCGACCCATACCGAAGCTCCCATTTCCTTACATCGCGACCAATCGCGTCCACCCAGGACGCCTCAGACGCATTGTCATGGAATACAAGAACGTCGCCGGTCGGAGTTTGAAGCATTTTGCTACTAATTCCGCCCATATCTTATTTCCTCCGGGCCAATGACAGCCCGTTCAATTTGATCTTGAAACCTTTCGGCCTCAACCAGCGCCGAGCGATCGTTCTTAACGATAACCCGGCGCTTCCTCCTCAAGATATCCCGAGGAGGAAACACCGTTTTCATTTACGCGATCACCGAGGGAGACTCAGGCCCGGCATAGCGAGCGCCAGAGAGAACGTAGACCACGCTGACAGGAGTGGTAGTAGCCGCACCGGAAAGCGTGAGGTTAACCCAGTTCAGGCCATCAGTAAGCTCGCTCGCGTCAATCTCGACAACCGCCATAAGGTTAGCGGTTGCGGAGTTATCGAACGTAAGCGCCGTGGTAGAGTTCAGGACGCGCACGCCAAGAACGTCCGTAGAAGCGGTCGTCTCCTGGTAGTAGCTAAACGGGATCACAGCGGCGCTAGTGGCGGAAGCATCGGACGCATTATAAGCGGTCACGACGACATCGGCGCCATTCGCGGCCCCGGTAGTGATAATAGCGGACAGGTGGGAATATCCCTCCATGTTCACCGCGTCAAGCGTGGTAAGGCCGTTAGCCGAGATAGGGTAAAGACCTACCGCGACGTGCGCCTCTTCGGCAATGTTAAAACCTTTCATTTCTTACTCCTTACGCGCGCACCGCGAGGGCGATGAACGGAGACACTTTCTTGGAGGTCGAAGCGTCCTTGAACGGGGTCACGGCGCTCTTCCAGGTCGGTTGACCATTCACCCTCATGGTGAAGCGATAGGCCATCTCGTCGGTCAGGAAGTTCACGTGCATCGAGGAAGCGGTCTGCACTCCGGCCTTGTCGATAATCATATACTGGCCAAAGTCGCCCAGGTAGATATCGCCAGCGGTTCCAAGAGTCTGCGCCTGCTCCACGAACTCAATGGGCACACCGAGGAGCGTTCCGTTCGGGGTTCCGGTCAACGAGTTGCCAGGGATAAACAGCGGATAGCCAGCTGTTCCGACCTTAATAGCGAGGCTCATCAGCTGGGGGATGCAAGAGCGGTTCATGGCCCAGCGAGTCGTCCCATAGTTTGCGCCGCTGTAAAGCTGAGCGTACATATTGACGATATTCTCGAAGCTAATAGTCTTGGCAGTCTGCCCGACTTCCTTGGCAACCTGGACGGTGCAAGGAGCGTTCAAAATACCAAGAGGCTGGCCAGCTCCGGTTCCGTTGAACAGAGCATCGAGCAACTTAAACTTCATTTCCTTATTGAACTCTTCCATGACCATCGACTCAAGGCCGGTCGAATCCTGGAGCAGTTCAGAGGTAACGTAGCAAAGCGCGAAGAGCTTCTCAAGATTCATCGTAGACTCGCCGATCTTAGGCTTGCTGGCCGTGGTAGCGCTCGCCTCGTTTTTCCAGTAGGCAAGCACGGAACCAGAGCGAGAACCGTCAGCGCGGGAAGTCTCGTCGATATAGTTATACTTGATCCCGTCGAACGGGCCGGAAATCGGAACGCGCTTACACACGCCAAGGATATTCCCGGAGTCCCAAATCTTCGACGCGAGCATAGCCCCCTGCTGTTGGCCAACAAGGAACCCACCATCGGACGGAACGGCCTCGCTCATGCCGGAAGGCGCGCGAGTTTCGAGGATAGAGCGGGATTCGCTCCTAGTCATCGTTCCAGCGCCGAACGAACCGGCTACCGCGCGGAGATAATCACCCAAGGAAGTCTTGCGCTCTTCCTGGAGATCGCCACCGCGTGACTCAGGCTCGGCCGATTTGCTAAACTCGGCTTCGGCCTTCTCGGCTCTCTCTTCATCGGCAAGTTTCGCCTGCGCGTCATTCATCTTGCCAAGATACGTTCGCAGGGTAACGGCATCGCCATCTTCCGGCTTATCCTTCGACCTGAGAACCTGGATGGATTCAAGGATTCCCTTGATCTCCGCTTTCAGATTGTCAATTCTTACGCTCATGTTAGTTTCCTTCTTTTCCCAAATCCAGTGGGATGCCTGCTAGAATGCAGTCTGTGTCCATGCAAGTCCTTAACCATTCGGAGGAAACTGTCTCCGCGACGGGCTTCTCTTCGGGCACTGGCTCCGCGCCGGGCGCCGTAAGGCTTCGTATGAACTCGTTTACTTTCGCTATATTCTCATCAGAAAGAGCTTCCGCCCCTTCCAAGTCGCGCAATTTTACAGATGTCTGAGGATAGGCCGGGAAACTCACAATAGAGATTTCAATAAGCCGAACCTCTAGCACGTCTCTTTTCACAATGGGCTTATCAAGGTCTGACCACTCATCCCGCAGGACATTGAACCCGAAAGACATCTCGCGCACGTCCCCGCGCTCCATCAAGACTTTCAAGTCTCGCGCGTAAGACGTATTGGGAAGCGTCGCGTCAAACTTCAATCCCTTCTCATCTTCGGTAAGCAAGAGCGTACCGGCCGACCGACGTCCAAGCACGTACTGGCTATTGTGATCCCAAAGCAAGCGCGGATCGCTTCGCTTGTCCTTGAGCGTTTCGGTAAAGGCTCCCGGCTTGATCCTCTCGACGAATCCGCCAAGGTTTTCGCTCGGTTTGTCAAACACGGAAGCATAGCCGGAAACACGTATTTCTCCATCGTTTCCATTAGATACCATCTCGCGAATCTCAAAAGTCAAGTCTTCGCGTTTCTCTTTATCAAGTTTACGCTGTTCCATCGTCGCCCCCTTCGTCCGGCTCGGCTTCATCGTCGGGCGCTGGCTCTTTCGGTTCAAAATCATCTGCCGGTTTAAGCATCTTTAAGGCTGTAGCTCTATCAATTCCAGGGATTGAAACAAGAACTATCTCGATGGCAGAATCAATAGGCATTACTCCGTCGGCAACTGCTTGGACGATATCTTTTAGCGCTGTCATCTGCGCACCGTTCAGCGCCTGCTTCTGTACATCGACTCCGCCATCAACCTCTATACTGTCCGTCGGCTCATCTTTCCCGTTTGACTTATTAGCGGCAAGGTTAGGTTGTCCCCAATATTCAGTACCTTTTTCTCCGCCGATCTTGTTCATGTTCTCGCGCTCGCGCCACTCGTCGGCATTAAGAGTACCGGCGAGACGCATTATGTTTTGCACAGTGGCACGAGTAATTGAATCACCACGCAATAAGCCATCTACATTAAACTCAATAGTTGGGGCCGCGTCTTTACCGAATAGTTTTATATTAAGCTCTTGCTCCCAGGCTACATATCTCGGAAGCATCGTCCCCTGTACCATTTCAATAGATATCTGCTCGACGTTACGCAACCCGGAAGAGTCGGCCATTTTGAGCATCCGCAATGGTAGGTTGAACCAGCGCGCTATCTCTACGTCCTGGAATTGCCGAGTCCCGAGATATTGCGCTTCCTCGGGCGAGAATGTGATCTTATTCCAGGTCATTCCCTCTTCAAGAATTATCGGTTTATGGGCGTTTTTAGGGCCGCTCTGTTCAGCTATCGATTTCTTTAGATTCTCATGGGCTTGAGTTGAAAGCGCGGCTGGATGCTGGAATACGCCGCCAGCGTTTAGGCCGTTCTCAAAAAACTTCTTGCCGAATGATTCAGTCGCCTGAGTAAGCCAGAACGACTTAGCCGCCAGTTTGATAACGCCGTCCCCGTGGATGCCATCAAACGGTAGGCCAGGAATATGGACGATATCGGCGTCCCGGTAAGTAGTTTTCGAGCCGTCAGTGTTAGAATAGTCCCAAACCAGTGACCGGCCATTATTCTCTAGCCTCGGCGCCATGCGTTTCCCATCTAGCAACCATAGCCAAATAGGACGGCCCAAAACGTCACGCTCGATCCGAGAGAACCCGCCA